>PPYF01100313.1_pt1 | contig 11915 bp, 10 predicted proteins | sample 1559871 | NCBI WGS metagenome assembly PPYF01 (sample SAMN08240021, study PRJNA423297) | Human gut metagenome, whole genome shotgun sequencing project. | reverse complement strand
TATTAGCTTCATTAAAATCAGTAATTTCACCAAATCTCCTTTTGTACCACGTATCATTTATCCCTAACAGTCCTTCCAGTACTGAGGCATTGGCTTTCAACGCCTCACTTAATTCCATCTTTTCCATAATATTTTTTATTTACCAGTTTCCAAATTGTTTTTCTTATAATCCTGCCATGAGTCGGCGAGCTGCCCCACCGAAGCGGAAGTGTAGAGGTCAAGTATATGAATCTCGTCATCGGCAAGCTCCACAAGCTCGTTCCGATAGATCTTCTCCGCAAGCACGTGCGCCGGAAGACCGGGCACGTTCCTGTAAATGCCGTCAGCAATATCCTTACGGATATCCGCTATCACCATATCCTGTCTGTCTATCCCCGTGAACAGGGGAAATTTTGTAAAATCAACTTTCATAATATTCTTAATTAAATACTGTTATCCGCAATAATAATCTATCCATCTGCCTCTTGCATCATATACAAGCATGTGACTGTGCTGTAAAGGAACAAAAGAAGTATTTGTATCTCCATCATTCGCATTCATAAAAGTACCTCCCGTAAGTGTCACCCTTGCCGTATTGTATTTCTTTATGAACAACACCTTCCCAACATACGCATCAGGCATCGTGACTGTTATATCGGACGTGTTGGTAAATGATATTATATCATCATTAGAATTCAGCTTTGTACTGACCGCTACAGCCCTTGCATTCAGCGTAAGCCCACGTATGGACACATAACTGTCATTGTTCGGATGAAGGAAAATGTTACCCCCCTCCACGAACAGAGGAATGCTCAGGGTCTTGATGTGCATCCCGATCATGGCATTCGGACTCTGTATGTCAATTCCGGCATCATACGATATCCCTTCGATTGTGACAAATTTCGTGTTCCCTCCGATTTTTACACGTGCAAATGTCCTTTCGTTATAAAACTCTATCTGTCCGGCGGATAGGTTGAAACCGACATGGGAATCCGTCCCCTCATAAAGAGTTTTTGAGGACAACATACCGGAATCTATGGAAAACGGACCGATACGTCCGCTATCCGCCGTGATTTTTCCGCTGATATCCACATTGACCGCCCTGATACCGTCCGCATCAATCATGGACGCCTTGATCTTCTCGGTCAGCAACAGCTTGGTGGCGATAAAAGTCCAGCTCTGTGCTACCTCCCAGTATTTTATTTTTCCCGAAGCCACATTCTGTTTGGGGGTTTCCGTCGATACCGACGTATGCGAACGGATGCACAGGTACAGCAGGTTGTCATAAAGTACAATGTCGTAAAACTGCTGCCCTTGCTTGCCCTCCAGGTAAGACACAGACGCCTCCCATACACGCATACGCATGCGCGCCCCCTTATCTCCCTTGTCACCTTTTGGAGCAAAACTGACCTGTCCGGTTCTAGTCACCAACGGCATATCACCTCCTTATTCCTTGGTTGTGATGGTCCATGCCACGTTGCCTCCTGCCTGCTGGCACATGTCCCAAGTACACGTGCCGGAAGTGGCTGCTGTACCGGAAGTAGACGGGTTAAGGACTACTCCTGCACTGTCCATGAACACGAAATAGAAAGTCATGTCCTTGTACTTGGTGGTACTTCCACGCTTGACCAGAATGGGCTTATAGACCACCGTGTCACCACTTTCCCGGATGGTCTCGTCCTCGGGCGTGGGATTCAGGATCAAATCAAACGGATCGGACGCATCCATTACGGACTGCGTGTCCTGACCGATGAGCTTGCCGCCCTGGTACACCTCCGCCTTGAACACACCTGTCGTGTCAACCATATCGTTGGTGACGGTCAATGTCTGTGTGGTCTTTCCGCTCAGCACGCTCCACGCACCGTTGACCTGGTTGTACCACTTGTACGCCAGTCCGGTAGTGATCTCGTCACTGCCCATGCGCGCTACGGCTTTCAGAATGCAGCTCTGCCCTTTGTCCCGAAGGGTAAAATACTTGTTGTCACCGGCAATGATCGTCACATGCTTTTGGTTTCCGACCCCCTTGGTAATGGGGATGCTATAGACGAACTGGACGGTGTCGCTGGTATTCCCAACGGTCACGGTGGCTTCACCCTTGATGGTACAAGAGGCCGCTCCGCTCGCCTTGACCAGATTCTTGACGATCTGCAATCCGTAGTAATCCGTCGTACCGGGCTGGTAAGGGATAAACTTGAAATGTCCCGTCTCACCGCCAAACGTGTTGGTGGAGACATTGCCCGAGAACTTGATCTCGACATCATTGAAATACCATTTCATGGAGGAAGGAACCACCAGCCCTTCCGCCACCCGCGAAGAGGTGAGAATGAAGGACAAGACGGGCTTGAGCGAAGCGAAATCCGGTGCGATGTTCGTCGGCGCGGACGCTTCGCCCATATACTCCTGATACAGATCTCCCTGGTTACACTGGATGGCAGGCATGTATACGCCGCCCTTTTGCGAAAATATGACCTGTCCGGTCGCGCTGGCCAAACTCATGACGCTCCTCCTTCCCCGGTCGTTTCCGTACTATCCGTGCCTTCGGAGCTTTCGGTGTTGTCCTCCCCCCAAGAGGCAGGTGTGAATACTTCGACGGGATGGTCCGTACCGTCTATCTCTTCTTTCGCCGCCTGCGGGGTCAGGCAGACGCCGCCCGCTTCCTTGGCCCTGTCAAATACCGTGTCGCCGGGGAAACGTGCCACGTCCGCCTGCCACAATAATACATTGCCATCCGCTGTCCTGTTGCGGATATCGGTCAGATGCAACCGGTCGGCAACCTCCTTCGTTACTTTAATGTAAAATGCCATAATTCTATTGTTTTTAATGTTATCCAAATTTTCTTACTACTACCGCCTTGCCCCCCTGTGTGAGCACCTTGCCGCCTTGTGTCAGCGCCACGTAAGGGCCTCTGTCCTCCACCTCCAGCTTTAACATCATGCCGTTGCTGAAAGGTATCCTGGGAGAGTATCCGTCGGCAACCTTGGCATATCCGGCATCTCCGCTCTTCTTGACGTACCAGTGGCAGTTAAACATGGCGGATGGATTCGGGATAACCCCCATGGTATCCCGAATGACGGGTCTGGGAAAGATGGCGTAAGTCCCATCCGGAACACCCGTAGGTACGCCCTCCCAGTCGGCTTCAATCTTCGGAATCCTGCGGCGTATCACCGTAGAGACTGCCGGGTCCGATGTGCCCGGGGTTGATGCCGGAGTCCCGGAAGCCGCATAGGTGGCCTTGCAGACAATCGTGATGTCATCACCTATATAATTGCGGTCAATCTTATATACATTCTTGTTCAGTGATACAAACTCCCAGTCGTTGTCACCCGCTCCTGTGGTTATCGCCTCCAGCGCTCCCGTAGACAACAGACGGTACCAGAAGAACTTGCATTTGCCCGTAGCCGTCACGTCCGTGTCGCCTACCATCAGTTTAGCCGTGATGGTCTGTGCGGTGATGTCACGCACCGGGTTCCAGTCCAGCGTGGACGGGCTGTCTATCGTCAATACGGGGATCGCATCCGTACCGTCAACCGCGCGGACAAGACAGCTCATCTGAAAAGTAAACAGCTGTCCGGTACGTGTGTCGGCATATTCCGCGTAAAACTCCAGCGTGACGGGTTTTAGGACGGTGACATTTTTTTTCATTGTGATCTGTCCCTTGCTGTCACCGGACTCCGTAATGCTGTAGCCTGTGTTTGTCGATGTGATAAGTGTGCGTGTGGTTCCGATGCGCTCGTACCACTTCATGTTGGTCAGCCTGGAGTTGACCGCCCCGATTTTAGTCACCGCTTCCGGATCGGTGGCGTTGCACCGCGGAAACAGGACCAGCGGTGTCAGCGTATAGTCCGGAGTGTATTCAGCTTTGTCAGCCTGGTAGACCTGCATGTCCGGCACGCTGCCCACCACCTCGATGTTACAACTGGTTTGTAACAGCCGGTAGTTGATTTCTATTTTTCGTTGCTTTGTTGCCATTGTATAAAACCATTTTAAAATGTTACAAAATTCTCCGCCACTTCAAACTGCTGCCCGTCACGCAATAACGCCTGTGCTTTAAACGTACACACCCGCATGTTGGTATAATTCGGTCCGAGATCATCTATCGTCAGAGGAAGATTTTTCCCGGCGCCGGCACGCTTCACCGCCCATGCGTTATCTTCTGATACATTCCCGGTATCACGCGTCCAGCTCACATCAGCGTCAAGTATATGATCTGTCACGTCACGGTTGTACAGCTTGCCGGTAATATATAACGTTGTGGAAAAAGTCTCGATATCAAAATACCACCCCTTTGTGCTGCCGATCTCTATCGTAAATTCCGGGTTCCCTTCCAGCATCGCCCATCCGGCCGCCGCATATTGCGGTTCGTCGGCTGTTCCCGTCATCAGGCACTTCCATTTGCAGCCGTAGTGCCAAACCGTGTCCGCCCGCTCCTGCGTATTGGTGTAAGGATTGTCAGAGGACGCGACTTCGGCCGACCAAAAGCCACGGTCCACCAGTTCCTGTACGGGCAGTCCCTGCCAGTCCACCCGGTAAAGTTCACCGAAGATGCCGGCACGGGCGAATATGTACGAGTGCTTATAGTTGACGGGGAGATTGTCAAACAAATCCAAATTGGGCAAACGCCCCAATATCATGTAATAGTTGTTCTGTTCCAAGACAGGCTTCGTTACTCCTTCCAGCCAGACAAGACATTTATCCGTGGTGGCGGACAAATACCAGTAGCTTTGCCTGTCCTCATTGAAGGCGTTTCCTCTTCTGGTAATGATCGTCAACTCTGTGGGAGGATAGTTTTTACCGCCCGGCACCTCACTGTCCGGGTATGACAACACCGAGATGGAGTTGGCCGGGACATTCTTGGACAGCACGCGCATCCACGAGGCGTAATACTCCCCCGTTGAAAAGAGGTTGTTTACAATCCCGTACACTATATCACCCTCCTGGAATGCGGTGAAGTCATTCTCCCAGCGCTTGCGCAATTTCAGGGTATAAGTTCCGTCGCTCTCTAAAGCCACGGACTCAATGACTCCGTTCTCGGAATATGAGGTGTCGCCTTCCTGTGCGTTCAGACGGTTATAGATGATTTCCTTGAACACTGCGGAGCCGCGTACCTCAAGACGCTCGAACTGACCGCGCCCGTCAGGATAGATACCGGCACCTTTACCGGCAATCATGGAGTCGATGAACTTGCCGAACTTCAATAAGAAATTTGTTCCGTCCGCTTGATCCTTACGAAGGAACATTACTAAGGAGCGCAATGCGGAATACACGTTACTATCCGTGGCCGGTGTAGAGTCATTCCTTCTTATCACATACACACCGCTGTCACCATCGCCCGTATAGGTCTGTCCCTTTAGGGTAAGGCTCTCAACCTTTTCCTCCAGCTCCCCGATACGAGAATAGGCGGCGGTTTCCCCGACAGTATATATAGGGGAATCATAAGCTAAATCAAGATTGAATTCAAATCCGATAACCCTTGACTGTCTTCCGTTCTCGAAATAAGCCTTGTTGATAAGGTTGACCTTTTGACCGATGCTATAGAAATTATGAACGCCATCCTCACGGTATGCGTCATTTGACATCATCGTGCAGCCATAGGTACTCGGGTCTATCTTGGATTTGGCAGCGTACTTTTCAGTCTTTTCCTTCAACTCCTGCTCGGCGGCACCCACAAGCCCCAGCTCGGTTATTTTCGTACTGTCCCAGCCGGAAAGCACATATTCATCTCCATCCTGGGGAAAGAGCACATCACCGGGAAGCGGTCTGCCATAGTCCTCATTCCTGACTATCTCCCAAAGCTGTGCCTCAGGGTTCCATCCGCCATCCTCCAATTTCTCCGGCTTTCCCTCAGGATTGAACTTCACGGCAAACTCCAAACCGTTGAGAAGCCCGGATGCGAAACGTATCCTCAGCTCCTGACCGGGGAGGATATATTTCTCGGAAAAGTTAACACCCGTGTCCCTAAAGCGGTAGGCATTCCATTTTTCCTCGGTGGTTGTGCCGTCCTCATTCTCCACCTTGTCCGTCACTTCGATAGTGGCAATATCCGACATTGTACCGGTACGTCGTGGATAGATATCATCAAAAACAATAACCTGCTCAATGGCTTCCTCTGTAACCATATTAGGATAGGCATCAATATAAGGAGTTCCAGCAGGCAGCATCAATCGTCTTTGAACGACACCATTCACAACTACGGTCTCATCAACCGGACGGTAGTCAGATGGGATATTCTTTGTAACGCCCGAAATGGATGATGTTTTCAGTCACCCAGCATTCGCAATCCCATTTCTTTGCCATAGAGAAGCAGGCGTCAAGGATGTTGATGTTGTCATAAGTCATCAGTAGTGCCTTATTCTCTACAGTGCTGTCAATGGAGAAAACAAAATCCTGTCCTTTGTATGTGTAACCAAGAGCTTTCAAATTTCTAAGGACTATACCGGCTTGTACGTCAAGCGGAGCGGTCAGGTTCCAGGACGCCTCCTGTCCGGTCGTCTCCGGGGTATATTTGAAGATTTTGTTTTTCCATTTCCAGTAGTAGGCATCAAGTCTTAATTCGTAATCGTAGCCGGCGGTATTGGTGTTGAATGCGGGCTTCTGCAAGTCGCACACCTCGAACAATCCGAAGTTACATTCCACGTATGAGCCAAGTTTGAAATATATGGGATTCTCTAAGGAGAACTTTAACATGATGTAGTCCTCCTTCATCAGAGTGAACTTACGCTTGCAGCCTTCATTGATCAAAGTTGTAAGCAGGATAGCACCGGATATGTCTTTGATGTCGATTTGTTCCATGTCTTCAAAGTTCGGGGATAAAAAAAAGAGTGCCCAATTTTGAGCACTCACATACACGACAATAAAACCAATGTCGTGAATTAGCTTCTGTTTGCCGGATTTGGCTCGTTAAACTTGGCTGAAATTTTTCCGAAAGTTCGGTCTAAACTCTGTGCGTAAGTGACACTCTTGCCAGTATAAATAAGATGGTAAACCTCGCTACTATTAGCAGGAATCTGAATATCAACCACACCTTTATACAGCTCATCAAAGAAAGCTTTCTTCTTTGCTTGATAATCAGACTGAGAATTACTCTCGATAGTGAACGAAAGAGTTATTTCCCTCTCATCGACTTTAGGATTATTGATTATTACCCGTTTCCCATGTTCAAGTCGGCTTTTGTTCTCAATAAAATCCTTCATGGAAGCGGATGCCCCAATAACATCCAAGATAAGATTGTGCTATCAAATCTCGCGTATCATCAGCGATATTCCTTGTTTCCGTATTTATGGAAAGTAGAGCATCTGCTTTTACTGTCAGTAGATTAAGTGATTGAGATTGAATAATATTCTGATTCTTTATCTCTTCTCCTGCAATCTGCAATGCTGTAAACCGCCCGTTCAACTCTTCGCCGGTATCTTGACTCATTGCCTGAAAACCTTTGGATGAAGCTGACTGGGATGTTGATTCTTGCGAAATCTTGTCATATCCGGTTGCTGCGGCAAGCTCGTCACGGAGCTTCATGGCTTCGTCCACATAACCCATGTATTCATCCATCAGCTCCTTACGCTCATTATTATCAAGCGTACCATCATCCTTCATGGCTTCACCGAATTTATCATACCATGTCCTCAGTTTGTCACTAAACTGTTCACCGATGGCATTTGACAGCATCGCCTGCATGAAATATTTGGATATGTCATCAGCAAAATCCTCCGCACTCTTCTCCATATCCATCAGACTGCTTATAAAACTGTCATACATGGAATCGAATGACATTCCGATCAGGCCCTCATAAAGACTGTCGGTCAGTTCTTCCAGTTTTCCTGCCTGCTCTATATAATCATCCAGCTTGTCGGTAACACGCTCACCGTAACCTCCCTTACCGGAAGATTCCATGATATCCCATAACCATACGTCCGACCGTAGAGCCTTCATCTGTTCGGGGGTCAGATTCCACAAGGAATCGGTGCCGGAGAAATCCTGCATGCCGGTAGCTTTTCTTGCGTGTTCCAGCATTTCATCCGTCCATTTCAGATAATGCTGCCAGCTGCCGTGGCTCTTATGATATCCGGCTTGCTCCTTTGCTATTTGCAGATAGTTTTTATTGACTTCCTCCTGATACTTTACAGCTTCCCTGTAAGATTCAACCGATTTCATTCCCTTGCTTGCCTTCATCTCGTCAGTCAGATCCTCGATGGCCGTTTGCAAAGTTCCATTCCTGTCCGTCAGCCTGTCTATCGTTTCCTGTACTTCCTTGGCGTTTCCACCTATTCCAAACAAGGAGTTGAAGCCTCCGAATGAGATTGCGTTCAGGATGTTTCCTATGCCGTTCCTCAATGACTTGCCGATTGTGACAAACAAATCCCCTGACAAGACATCACCGATAATTCCACTGACAGCGTTCAGAACAGCATCAAGCAGACCACCGACAAGATCACTTAATCCGTCTTTGAGTACGTCAATGATGGACAGAATCCATCCGACAATGGGGACCTCCTTAAGAGATTCTGACGTTTTTCCTATGACATCCTTGAATCCGTTCACGGTTTTGATAATTCCGCTATATGCGTTATACAATCCACCGGATGAAATCTGCTGCAAGCCTCCCAATAAATTTTCCATGCTTGCTTTCAGTATGGTGGCGGTATCAGTCACATTACGCTGGGCCTGATTGGCGATATCAGTCTGTGTCTTCACATTGGCGGATGCAATGTCAGCATTCTGCCGTGCTGTTTCAAGAGCGTTTGCTGCGGCTTGTTTCTCACTTTCCGTTCCGCCCTTCTGCGCTTTGGTGTAATCATCCTGTGATTTCTTTAGTCTTTCCAAAGCAGCTGTTTCAATCCCTATGGCACTGATACGATTCTGTTCTGCTATTTGATAGGCTTTTACATCCTCTCCAAGTTTCTTGAAGTTGACTCCACTTGTACCACCCAAAGACTTTTCCATCTGGCTGATGGCGTCAATCAATGATTTCTGGCTTGCCTGATCGGAGTTCTTGAACTTGTCAGTCCGTACATATTTTTTCGCTTCGTCCAAGGCGGGCTTTATCATGTCGGAAAACATGGAACCAAACTCACCGAACACAGTAACCCAATCTATATTGGCTTTTATGGCTTCTGTTTCCTTGTTCTGTATGGCAACATCACGTTGTTTCTCCAGTAACTTTACTTGTGCACTATTAACACCGTTTTCTTCCTGTGCTTTCCTTATTTTTTCCGCATACTCTTGGGCGATAGCCAATTTCTGCTGCTGGAACGTGCCATATTCTTTCAAGTAGTCGTTCAAAGCCTGTTGTTCGGCTTTCAGCTGTCCTTCAGTTACATCGGAAATATCTTTATCTCTCATACTTTCGGCATTGGTATAAGCTTCTGAAATTTTCTGTGCCTGCTTGTCGGTCAGCTTACCGTTACCGGCTTTGCTCCATTCTTCCTCCTGTTTTCTTATCGCATCAATCTGTTTCTGATAATCAAGGTCAATCTGTTTCAACTTCTTTTCCGTGCCTTCTCTCATCAGGTTGATTTCATCCTGTTGGTTCTGACGGTGAAGTGAAAGAAGTTGCCCGTCTTCCCACTCTTTCTTGGCTTTATCGTAGTCTTGTTTGTAAGTAGTTTTGTTTTTCTCTGAATCAATACGGGTTTGCTTGGCAGATTTTGCAGTATCTATGAGTGTTTTTATGTCTTTGACATTATAGATTGCTTCATCTGACAAAGTTCCCTCTACATCAATAGGCAAACGGAGTTTGATGGTTCCATTATCACCCTTTCCTTTGATTCTCCTTTCAAGTTCGGAAATATATCGGTCAAATTCCTTTACATCAACATTGTTCAAATTGGATATGAATTGCTCTGAAATGCCTTTCCCCTTGTCTTGTAACATAACGTCACGCATAGCACGCAATTCTTTCATCTTCTTCACATATCCATCAACACCTTGCTGCCCGGAAAGAGATTTCAGTAAATTTTCGTAATATTTGATTTCAGATTCAATATTAGAAAATTCTTTAGCTTGTTTTTCTCCGGCACGTTTTGCATCTTCCTCTGCAATCTGCTGCTTTAATTTGAGTATATCAGCAAGTTTAATGGTTTCAATGTCGTATTGAGCGAATATCTTTGGGTATTCTTTTCTCAACTCCGCCAAGCTCTGTCCTCTTTGTAAATCAGACAAAGCCATGTCACGGGAACTCTTTACAAGGAAATCAATTTTCTGCTTGTGTTCTTCCTCTTGTTTTTTAGCTTCTTCTTGCTGTTCGTTAAACCTTCTCTGTGCTTTTTCGGCTTCGGTTGCGGAATCATGGAAAGTCCACATTGGTAAGGGCTATCTCGGCTATCGTGTGTTTGCTCGTTGCGATAGTAGTAAGCATTACAGCAGTACGATATGCGCCATAAGTAACTACTAATCCAGCAAGTATCTTGCCGACTGTTTCGTAGTTTTCAATCAAAGAAGCAGTCATCTGAATGCCGTCCATAATTACACCTTCCGATTTCTCACCTAACTCGTTGAGAACACTATCCATCGCATCCTGCATCATAGAAAGCTGACCGTTTATCTCTTTTGAAGCGTTTTCGGACATCTGATAGAATCGACCACCAGCGGAAGTAGCATCTATAAATGCCTGCTGAACCATTTCTGCGGAAATAGCCCCCTTAGACATCTCATCTTTGAGGGTAGCGATAGACTTACCGGTCTTTTCAGACATGATTTGCAGAGGATTAAATCCTGCATTAATCATCTGATTGAGGTCTTGACCCATAAGTTTACCGGCAGCGGACATCTGAGAGAATGCCAAAGTCATAGAATTAAACTTTTGTGTGTTCCCCATAGAAACATCGCCAATAGCTTGTAGATAACGGGGAACTTTCTCAGCTTCAATGTTGAAACCAAGCATCATCTGCGTGGCTGCTGTTACATCAGAAAATTCAAGCGGAGAAATTTTAGCGAACTCACGAACTTGTGACATGAGGGCATTGGCTTTCTCTTTGTTTCCCAATAAAGTTTCAATAGCAGTGTCAGCAGCCTGGAACTCGCCACGTACACGAATCATTTCAGCACCTAATGCTTTCAGTACTCCAGTACCACCAATAACCGCCAAGGCTTTCTTCCAAGAAATAGCGATACCGTTGTTACTCTCTACGATTTCCTTAGCATTATCATTGTAAAGGGCGTATTCATCCCGAAGTTTCTTTACGGAAAGACGCGCTTCGGCTTGTTGTTGGGTTAATCCAAATAAAGCTGCCTTTTCTTCATCAAGAGCTTTGCGGGCAGCATTGTATTCTTCTAACTTGCTATTTGCTGATAACGGATTCCTTTTCAATGCTATACGATAAGCATCCCCAAGTCGTTTTACATCCGCTTCAATATCCTTAACTACCGCTTTTTGAGCAAGAATCTTCTCTGTGAATCCATTCACGGACTGGGAAGCATCGAAGATTTTCCTTTTGAATCCCGTTTCCATCTCCGCTCCAGCTTTGGCTGCATTAGTCACCAACTCATCCAATCTTTGGTTGGATGCAGCAAGTTGGGCATTCAAAGCCTTGAAAGCAGCAGGAGTCTGCGTGCCATCCATGCTCATTAACTCCTGCTTTAATTTTGCAATTTCATTACGAAGTCTTACAACTTCTTCCCAGTCACTACCTATCTTAAAATATAATTTTGACATATCTATTTCTTTTTCCTACGATTAGCCAATTCCTTACCACTGATTCTATTCACCTTCTGACCACCATATACTGCGCGTAATTTATCCCGTTGCATCATCAGCAGATTCCGATAAGGGATAATCTCAAACACTTCTGTATAACTCAGATGCAGCGTGTCAATCAAATGGGCTATCTGCCCGAAGAACGTTGTGTTTCCTACTGTTTCGGTCTTGCTGCCAGCATCGACACGTTCCTCATCGAGCTGACACACTGAAAAGCCGAAATATCCATCATAGAGAAACAGACTTC
>PPYF01545823.1_pt1 | contig 11916 bp, 14 predicted proteins | sample 1559871 | NCBI WGS metagenome assembly PPYF01 (sample SAMN08240021, study PRJNA423297) | Human gut metagenome, whole genome shotgun sequencing project. | reverse complement strand
AATCTGAAATAAATCCTATAAACTTACAGGGCGATGTGCCAACTGCGGCACATCGCCCTCTGTTTTTGTATCTGCCAGTTAAAAACGTGGCAACCCGAGAAGCCTGTGTATTTGATTATTGATTTTTCAGCATACATCTTTGAAACCAGACTTTCCAAGGTTGCCTTGGAAAAGTTTCCTGTCAATGTGGAATTTCCAATTTTATTTCTCAGATACCTTTCTTTGGTGTATTTGGGATTTTCTTATTCTTCCATTCTTTAGCAGCCTCCGTCAAGCGATATTTCTGTTGAGGATGGTTGGGGGTATCAGGGTAGAGCCGTTCTATCGCGCCGTCAGCAAGAGCCGGATTAAGATAATACTTACGGAAATTCCTGATGTTTTTTAGCCCACACAGGTCTGCAAGTTCCAATGCTGTCTTAAATTCATCAGTACCTTTCTCAATCAAGGTCTGAACTGGTATGGAGCTGGTATGGAACTGGTATGGAACTGGTGTGGAACTGGTGTGATAGTTGGTCGGAACTAGGTCGGTGGTTGGTCGGTGGTTGAGCGCAACTTGGTCGGAAACTTGGGTCGTGCTTGGGTCGTGTTTGGGTCGTTTGAAGGCGATAGTGATGAAGGCACCGTTGATGCTCCATGTCGGTTCGGGGAGGCCTTGCTCGGTGCAGGCATCTACGATGCGTTGCACGCCTGTGCCCCAGCTCTCAAGATATGTCGAATGATAAAGAGCCTTGGCAACCAGCTCATTATATGGATAGGATTCATGGACATCCTTCATCGTGTCGGGCGTGAGCTGACGGGGCAGGACTCCGGGATTTGAAATCTCTATGCGGTCATCATAAATGGCAAGACTGCCGGTCAATTTGAACTTCTCCCACTGCCGGTGCGACAGCGAATTTATCAGAGCCTCGCGTAAGGCAACGTACGGCACCTCAAGTTTTTCCTCACGCATCAGACTGCGGTTGGTGATTTTACCGCTGAGATTCAAATGCTTGAACATGAACGCCATGCCGGCGCTCAGCAACTCGAAGAAATTTCCCTCGACCCGTTGATTGTCGATAAACTCATTCTTATCCGTGCCGACAAACCGGGCCATCCGAAGCGCGAACTGTGGATACTCATCAATCTTACGGGAGAAGAGAAGCGCCGCTCCGTTAGTCGGTCTGCCGTTTGATAGCAGTTTCCACTTGTTAAGGATGTCGCGTATCGGCTCGCGCATCGTTGTCTCCGGCAAACGGCCGCGCTCCACACCACGGCGCACACATCCAAGGATAAGGTCATCGTCCATATCCGCCAATGTCACATCGTCTGCCGTAATTCGTTCCCATGAATAATTCTGCGGACGATGTTCCCGCACCCGCTCATCGTACAGCTCGCGTGGCATTACCATCGTGGTACTCTCAACTTTATAGTAAGGACGGCCGTGGTAAGTATAGGGCTTGTCACCCCATACCCAACCGTCGAAATGCATCGCGATTACCTTATTGCCCGGATGCTCCGGCACATCAACATACTCGACTGCGACATCCACTGCCGGTTCGATACCCGAAAGCGCCTGAGCAATCTCACGCTTGGTACTATCGGTTACTTCTTGCCCAATAATCTTCAAAGACTTTGGTGTGATTCCTATGATTAGCCAACCACCGCTTGAATTAAGCAACGCGCATGCCGAGTGCATACCGTCTTTCAGCTCGCCGGTAGTTTTCTTTAGCTCCAGAGTTCGCGACTCGTCCGCTGCAATCAATGCCTTTATATCGTCAATGGTCATATTTTCTAAAAATTAGACAATCCTTGGATATCCCAAATTTTCATGAGTTAAATTGTGTGTCGAACAATTTAGTCCCATTGATTGCAGAGCCAAGGGCAAATGCAATATTAACGAAAATGTTTGAAAAATTCGATTGTATGGGTGGAAAAATCAAGTTTTCTGTAAATATTGCTTATAATCAGGCGCTTACAAATGAGCATGAAAAATTGCCAGTATTGGAATATTCTCTTGTCATAGAGAGGTGTTGATTGCCATGTACCGGTATTTCAGGCGTGGCTATTATTTTTGGGGTGTCGGGGCAGGAGCGGCTTTGCTGATGGTGACGAGGTAGACGCCCGTGAAGATGAGGACCACGGCGAAGCCTTTGAGCACGTTGAAGCTGTCAAGGCCGAGGCACACGCCTATCAGCGAGGCCACGATGGGCTGCACGTAGTTGTACATCCCCACGATGGTGGGGCGCAGGTTTTTCTGTCCGATCATGATGCAGACGTAGGCAAGGTAGGTGGCGAACACCACCACGTAGGCTATACCGGCCCAATGCAATGTGGTGAGCGATGTCCAGTCGGTGCGGAGCATCTGCGGCATGGCGGCCGGGATGGTGCCGCATGCTGCGAACAGGAACATCCATTTCATCAGCGTCACAAGCGAGTATTTGCGGATGAAGTTGCGGTAAAGTGTGAGATAGAGGGCGTAGCTGAGCTGTGCGCACAGCACTATGAAATCGCCCAGTGCGGGATTGTCGCCTTTCATGCCGGTGTTAAGTCCGCCGAACACCAGAATCAGCGCTCCGCATGCCCCCAGAGCTATGCCGCCCGCTTTTTTCAGCGTTATAGGTTCGTGAAGCACCACATAGGCCAGCACCATCACCCACATGGGCATGGTGGTGGTGATGATCGACGCTTCGCCAGGTGAGGTGAGGCCGACACCGAAAATGAAGCATCCCTGATTGAAAAGCACTCCCAGCATGGCGGCTCCGGCAAGGAGCAGGAGATCGCGTGGCGGCACATGCTCGCGCGGGCAGAACAGTGAGGTCAGCCAGAACAGGGCGGCCGCGCCTGCTATACGGAAATTGACCATGAGCAGGGGCGTAACCACTGAGGTGGTGAGCACAAGTTTGGTGACGGGCGACATCAGTCCCCACATGGTATTGGCGCCCAGCATGGCCAGATGGCCTTTTAGCCTGAAATCGGACATGATTGTTGTGATTCTTTGTTTTCCGGCTGCAAAGTTACAACAATTTCATTATCCGAGAATCCATATAGCCATCCGCAAAATGCCCGTTTTTATCCGCGCGATATGCGGCGTCCGGGCGATGTGTTGATGATCAGAGGCACGGTTTCGGCCGTGATAATGCTTGTGTCGAGGCCGAGGGCCGAGCGGTAGGAAACGCCAAGCTTCCTCAGCGCTTCATAAAGGCGCATCAGTTGCCCTGCGCGGCGCGGGCAGTTGCTCGACGGGGAGAATACCCTGTGGAGTATGATAAAGCGGAAATCGCCGGGAATGCCCTCTTTGCGGAGTGAAGGATAGGTGCTGGTGAGGTCGATGTCGCCCGTGGCTACAAGGTCCTCTACCACCTGACGCAGGTAGACGCTGATTTTCGGGGCTACCCTGAAGCCGAGCCGCATGTTCACAAAATAGATGGTCTGCGGCACCACGATGTCGACGGTGTATTCCAGCGTGTCGGGTTCATCCACATTCTCTATGTGGATGAACCAGTAGTGGTCGGCGCGTTTGGGCTGTTTGTTCACGATGGAGTAGATCAGTTTGCTCTCAATCCTGGCAGGATTGTCGGAGAGGGTGAGATAGACCAGATTGGAGGCGTATTTGGGGATTTCGCGGTCGTTCTTGATGTCGGTGATCAGGCCTGCGCATTCCGCCATCTCGCGGTACTCGATGAACCGGGCGCGGGTGCGCGATGCATTGCGCCACACAATCATCACGGCCGCCACAAGTCCGGCTATCAGCAGGCTGAACCAGCCGCCATGGGTGAATTTGAAAAGGTTCGCCACGAAGAAAATCCCTTCGAGCGTGATGAACACACCTGCGAAAAGCACACATGCCCAGCGGTTTACCCCTTTGTGGCGCAGCCAGAATGTGAGCAGCAGTGTGGTCATGAGCATGGTTATGGTGATGGCCAGCCCATATGCCGCCTCCATGTGGCCAGAATCGCGGAACAGGCCCACCGTGAGGAGGCAGCCGGCAAAAAGCATCCAGTTGACCGACGGAATGTAGAGCTGTCCCTTCTCAAGCGAGGGGTACTGTATACTCAGACATGGCCAGAACCCCAGGTTGATGGCCTCTGAAAAGATGGTGAACGAGCCGCTGAGCAAAGCCTGGCTTGCTATGATGGCCGCCCCGGTTGACATTATGATGCCTATGAGCGTGAATCCCTGCGGCATGATGGCATAGAACGGATTGATGGAGGTTACATCTGTTCCCTCATGGCTTATGAGCCATGCGCCCTGGCCGAGGTAGTTCAGAATCAGCATCACTTTCACGAACGCCCAGCTTACGGTGATGTTTTTGCGCCCGCAGTGCCCCAGGTCGGAATACAACGCCTCGGCTCCGGTGGTGCAGAGGAACACCGCCCCGAGAATCAGGAACCATCCGGGTGATGAGACAAGCAGTTTCACTGCGTACCACGGATTGAAGGCCTTGAGGATGGCAGGGTAGGCGGCAAGGTTTATGGCGCCGAGGACACCGAGCATAAGGAACCATGCAAGCATGAAGGGCCCGAAATATCGCCCGATGCGTCCGGTGCCTGCCTGCTGCATGAGGAATATGAGAAAGATGATAAGCAGGACAATAGGCACCACAGGTACGGCAGGAGCCACCAGGCGCAGCCCTTCGATGGCCGATGTCACGGTGATGGCCGGAGTTATCACTCCGTCGGCAATGAGGGCAGCCGCGCCGATTGCCGCCACGAGGTAAAGCCAGCGCTTCGGGATGCGTCGCAGCAGGGCGAACAGGGCAAGTATGCCGCCTTCCCCCTTGTTATCGGCGTGCAGGGCCAGCAATACGTATTTCACGGTGGTCTGGAGCGTGAGTGTCCAGATCACGCAGGATATGGCGCCGGCGATGTAGTCCACGTCGAAATGCGGATTCACCCCCACGATGGCTTTCATCACATAAAGAGGTGATGTGCCTATGTCGCCGAACACAATTCCGATGGTAACAAGAAGTCCCGCCAACGACAGGCGGCCGAGAGCCGATGCATGATGTGATGTACACTGTTTTTCCATACCATCCAAACGCCCGTGCCACCCCTTTTGTTTGCCGGTTTATATTACTGTTATTCCTGCGGTTCGATGAGTTGCAGTATATCGGCTTTTAGTCTCGGAATATGATTAATGACAATTGCCCACAGAATGTCTGGTTTCAGGGAATCGTAGGCGTGTATGACATAATTTCGCGTATCGACAATTTTTCGAGACGAGGTGATGCTGATGTCTGGGTCGATTTTCAGAATTCGATTCATCGCCTCTCCCAATATTTCGATATTACGTTCTACAAATTTGCGGAAAACCACGTCATTTTCAAAAATATCATACTGGCGTCCGAATCTGTTTTCTGCCACTTCTATGTCGGAAATCGCCTGTAGCATATCCTCAAGATATTTTTCTACTGATTTATCCATAGATCAATAGTTTTGTGGTGTCTAACTCTTTTCGGAAAATCTTATTTTTTACGGCATCATCGCAGACAAGGTCTATGCGGCGGCCCAACAGAGCCTCAAGTTCATGCATGAAGTCGAAAAAAATATCGGCCCAGTCAAGACCTTCGCGGTTGATGGTTTCCGAGTCGAAATCGACCGACAGGTCCACGTCGCTGTCGTCGTTGAAATCTGGAGTCAGGATTGAGCCGAATACCCACAGTTTTGCCACCCTGTACTTTTTGCACAAGGCCACAATCTTGTCCATATTCATTTCTATCAGCTTCATCCTTTGCAAAAATAATCATTTATAATGATATAACAAAAAAGCGAACTCAGATTGAAGTCTGAATTCGCCTTGACGGTGGTGGAGTACAGCGGCATTTACTGCCATAACTCTTATTCCTTATATTATCAGCATTTTATCTCTGCGATTTTGAGAGTTGCTAACAAAATTTTCTAACAAAGTAACCTAAATCGCTACTCAAAGCGCGGTTATTTTCAACGGCAAAGTTACACAAATAAATTAAACATTCGGCAACTCTAAGCGATTATTTTTCTGCCCTCATCAGCGGCAAGTATTTAAAATTCGTGCTTACTGTTTTCGCGCCAGTGTATTAGCCGAACAAATAAACCGAACAAATAGGGGATATAAGGTATTTTCTTTGATTGTCAAAGGTTGAGGTCTTAACATCTATAGTCTGTGCAATCTAATCGCACAAATAAGGCTCAGGGATATAATCACCAATAATTAAAGAAAAAATAACTGGGAGGGTGTGCCTCATAGAGCGGTATCCGTGTGTATTGTCGGGCCTTATTTTTTCAATCCCATTTTTTGAGTGTCATAAAGTAAGCGTAATAAACTGTAATATTTTGGGGTAAAATTACCAGTACAGTTTCAGTTTCTCAAAATATCATATAAATACAAGGTTATAAATCAGCCAAATAAAATGGCTTATTGGACTATTTGCAGTTGGGAACTATGTGCAAAGTAGATGTGAATTTTTTAGGTTCTAATTTTGGGGCAAAATTCTATGTAGCCAATGATTTTTGTTTCAGTTTTGTACTCTGCCACTATATTAAAGAAACTCATTACACATACTGATACGAAGTTGCCAAAGCGTTTCACACCTACAAATATAAACTTCTGTCTAACATTTTCACTATTCGTTTACGAATACCAACAAGGGGGGAAGATTAACCGCCCCTCGTAAAATTGGTATCTTGTAAAATATGAACAAAGCAACTACAATCCAAGAGAAACGCGCACTTAGATTTGCCGTTGAACTATTGACAAAACACGACTACGGTTATGTAATAAATGTCCCCAGTCGTGAACTTGCCAATGAACTTACACACAAAGGTACAAAAATTTCCTTTATGACTGTTATCGCATACTGGGAGTGTTTGGAACGTATGGGATATGTTAAGCGAGAAATGACAGCGCGTATTAACGGGGTAACATATTATCTCAATCGCTATGCCTTTAAGAAACTAATCAACGCCCAGTAATGCGAAACGACCAAAACAAGCGGTTATATATTGATTTGGCCGAGTATGGGGGAATTACTCGTTACGCAACATTCAACATAGACCTATTGCCTATGTTATGGCAAAATTATAACCTTTCCAATATTGAGCAGTCAATATTTCTATACATCTGTATGGTGTATGACAACGCGAATGAAAGTGGGCGTGAGCCGATTAAATTAAGTTACACCGACATTGCGAAAATAATAAATTGCAGTGACGGAGGTGTGCGCAAAGCAATTGCCAATCTTTTAGCCAAAAAATTATTGCTTGCTATCGGGGAGCGCAAAGGAACAGCAAAGACCCAATATGTCCCCAGTGTGGAAAAATTGCACAGTGAACTATTGCAATATTGCGGTCTTAAAAATCCGTAGTGTGCTACTCCAGTACGATTTATATGCTACTCCAGTAGCACACTACGGTAATTTGTCACATCGTAATATGCTACTCCAGTGACACACTACGGGCGTAGTATGCTACTGGAATGACATACTACGGAACAAACATGATTTTATAACGTATTAAAAATCAATTGAATACTACAAAACGCATAAGTGGTGCAATATAATAAGTAGTTATGTTTCATAACTACTTTATAAGAGAATAACACTACAATAAAGAATAAAAAAGAATGACAATATTAGCATTAGACACAGCAAGCTATACAACTGGCTACGCAGTCTATAAAAACGGCTCTATAACAGCCTACGGTTCTATAAAGCTAAGAGGTAAAGGCACAACAGACACCGAGCGCACACAAGACCGTATAAGCCAATTATACGTCAAAGTGCGCGACCTCATCAGCAAGCACGAAATAACACAGATAGTCGCAGAGGATATTTTTAGAGATAGCGACCCAAAGAAGAAAAGCGCGGTTGAGGTACTGGTAATGTGTCGGGGTGCAGTCATAGCGGCCAACACTGAAAAGCAATTATCTCCGATCCAATACATAAACCCTTTAAGGGTCAAAAATTATATGTGGGGATACACCAGTAGCCGGAAAGACCACCGCGAAATGTCACACGATGAACACAAAGCGCGAATGTGTAGAGCGGTTGAACGGTTAGGTTATATTTTGAGCACAGACCGTAGAGGCAATAAAGACAATGACGCAGCCGACGCAATAGGCATACTCATAACATACCTAAAAGGGCGAAACATTCCAATGAAACACCCAGTCCCGAAATAAACCGTACATATAGGGTGTACGCTAAATGGACACCCCTAAACAAAAGGCTGTGCAAAAACTTATGTTGTCTTTGCGCAGCCTTTGTGTAATCTTTGAGTTAAGCTGAGAATGACTGAGAAACAGCGTCCAACAGTTTCTCAATATTCTTTCGGTTTTTGCTGAAATTTTCTCGGCCTTTCTTAGCAACGCAGGAAATAACTGCCTTTGTCTTGTTGGGCGCAGTTTCCATCAGCTGAATGTCTATCCATTCGCCAAATGAAGACATTGACGCGCCGACACCAATTCTTATGCGGCCACCTATGGGATCAACTTTGTTAACTTCATATCCAAGAGTGTTTGTTGCCTTTTTTACAGCCTCAATTAGTTGAGACTGAGAGCAAGAATACATATATTCTTTGGGGGCGTTATTTTTTCCTGCATTCATCGCGGCTCTTATTGCCAAACCTATCAAACCGCCAATAACAATTGGTATTAAAATCTCCATAGAATTTATAGTTAAGTTACATTACTTGCACCCATTGACATGCTAAATCTCCAAAGGAATATCCATTCATTACACCATTGGCTATTTCAAATACTTCTCCAGTATCATCGGCAAACCTAAAACGGCGAGAAGATAATTTTATCATTCGCTCCTTATCTCCATAGGTGCATCTATCCATATAAATGTCTTGCATATAGTATCGGCCATTCTGTTGATACAGCGCAGTATATGCTTGTGGCATCATTTGCCAAACCCCAAACAAATTGATGTTATTTGGTAGTCCTTCAATCATTTGTTGAAGTGTTTTGGCCGTTGAAACTTGCTGTGTTGGTTGTGGTTCTGTTTCAATCGCTGGTGTTATGGTTTCTTCACTTTGTTGTGTTTGCGCCTGCGGAGCATTTTGTGCCGTGGGTTCCACAATAGCGATTGGATTGCACTCCACTTGATTTGCCTCATCAGCCTTGTTGTTGCATGAGCAAATAAGTAGAGCAAAAACGATAAGCATAATGTATTGTTTCATCGCTCAATTTACGCCCATACAATTTCCAATCGGGCAGTTAAAATTACACGAAAAGGCGTGGAAACTGTTAGCTAAACTATTTCGGAGGCTCTGGACTGCCTGACTTTATGGATAGCAACAGCCCACGCCCCTATATTGCATATTGGAGAATATACAACAGAGCGTAAGCACATCGCAAAATCTATAAAGTCGTGAAAGTGTCCAGTTTTCCGAAATGAGATTATTGCTAAACGCCTACAAATTTATAATGCCGTCCACTCTTGAACGACAGTGCAAAGGTACTCAAATTTGCTGAATGTAGGATTATGTTGTAAAGCATAATTGCCCCGATACACAATAAAATAACCGTTAGGCGAATTTCCCCAACGGTTATTTGCAGTCCAGAGCGTCAATGATATTCACATACAATTGGCAGTAGTTTCATTTACCTTTTTATCTCATTAGGGATTTTCCCTAATACGTTCACGGCATATAGTGGCCGTTTATGCGGTCTATGATTTTAACCCAGTCGGGAGCGTTACACATTCCTTTTGCCCTATCCTCATCAGTTACCAACAATATAGGTGCATTGTCGGTGTTGTCGGTTATAGCGTCAACAAGAGCGTTAACGGTACTGTTGAGGGTTTGAGAATAGACAATGTAAGTGTCATTCTCGCCACAGTAGGCAATTGCATACCCCAGTAAAATGGAGTTTTCAACGATTGTATTTGCTTGCATAATTTTGAGTTTTGAAAATGGGGTGACTACTGGAGAGCCTTAGCCACCCCACGCGATTAAAACAAACGGTATATCAACAAAATGCGAGCGGCTGTAACTCAGTGTCTTTATAGTAGTGTTTAGACACCATTTTAACGCTTGTACCGCTACGTTTAGCCACCAGTGCGATATTGCCGCATAGGTTTACGGTTGTGGTTATTGCAGAGCGTCTGAACGCATAAAGCGAAAGAGGAAATTTTAACCCTATCTTGTCACCAACTTTTTTCAAATGTGCGTTGATATTTCCAAGTGTGGTGTTACTGGCTGACCGCCATTTTTTATTGCCCTCAACCGTGGTTAAGTCCCAACGTATTTCATTCATTGAAAACGGCAGCAAGTAACCGCCAGTTGATTGACCTTTGTAACGGTTGATAATCTCTAAGGCTTGTTGAGGTAATGGCAATTCTACTATTTCAGTGGCATTATAGCTGCGTTTCTTGTAAGGGATATAGGTTAAGACGGTCACACCGTTTTCCAGTGTCTTTAACATATCGGAGCGGAATAGAAGCACATCGGCAGGGCGCGAATTGGTGTAGTACATCAACAGTGAAGCATCCAAATAAAGTTGCTGATATGAGCGGTTGCGGTAGCCGGTGGGATTAACGACAGAGCCGCTAAGACGCTCTATTGCCTTGAATTGTTCCAGTGTCAACACTTTGTCTTTATCCACGCCTACAACGACTCTTTTAGGTGCATCAGTCCTATATTTATAGGTTATCTCTTGTCTGTTTTTGCCCCTGCCTTTAGCTACGTTGACAACGTGCAACAAAGTTGCATTGAGGTTCTTGTAATTTGCACCACCTTTGACCGTCTTAACCCAACTGGCAAAATCTGACAGTTGCGCGTCCCCCACATCTGCTAAGGGGGTGTCCGCGAGAGTTACACCCTTGCACATCGGTTTTGCAAAATAAGTTACTTTGCCCTTTGTGCTTTTGTGGTTCTCTCCTAATAGATTGTGGAGCAACGACACATAAAGCTGATAATTGCAGCTGGGATTTTGCTTTTGTTCTTCAATAAGGATAGCGACAAAATCGGCAAGCGTTACCACTTCTTTAGGGGCAATCCCAGTTTCAAGAGCCTTGATAAACTCTTTTGGTGTAGTGATTTGTGGATTGGCTAACAACTCATCACACTTAACGCGGAGAGCCTCTAAGACCGCATTGTTATCCACATCGGTTTGTGTGCCACCGTTGAAACGCTGTTGTTTCTTATCCCAGTTCGCCAAATTGGGGGCGGTAAGGCCGTCAATCTTTAACGGTTGGCGTTGAGGGTTAGACCCTTTGAATTGTACTTGTACATAGAAAACCCCTTTGGCTCTACCACTGGCAGAGGGAGTGAAAATGTACTTTAATTGTTGATTGTTTGCCATTTGTTTTAATCGTTTGGCAATGAATAACGATATTAGGCTACCAGTCTTACACCCCTTTGTTAGTCTAACAAATTATCCTAACAATTTTGTGGTTTTAGGGGTTTGAGGTTAGCAGCCCCGTCGGTTTTTGTCGTCCCAGTTTGAAAAACCAATACCACAAAATTGATTTAATCAGCTGAGACACCGTCAATTGCAAAAATAGCAACCTTTAATATAAGGTTGCTATCCTATGATAGTGGAGTACAGCGGACTCGAACCGCTCACCTCGACACTGCCAGTGTCGCGCTCTAGCCAGATGAGCTAGTACCCCTCATGTTTTCGTCTGCAAAGTTAAATGTTTGGCCGCAAACCGCCAAATTTTTTAAAATCTTTTTTTTGTCGAGTTTTTTAAGTCTGACCGAAAGACCGGTGCATTAGATGTCCGTAAGCCGAAGCCTCATCTATCCACATGTAGGGGCATTGTGCCGAAGGCATGTCACAACGATTTGCTGAAACCATTGTCATATAGAAATGTGGATTTCCGATCATCGATATATCGCTTCGTCACGAAAAAACCGTCGGTGTGGCAGGGGGGCCACACCGACGGTGAGTTGGGGTGAGGATAACCGCCCGGAGAGGGGAGAGAGGGGCCGGGCGGTTATGCAAGGGGAT
>PPYF01268879.1_pt1 | contig 11916 bp, 10 predicted proteins | sample 1559871 | NCBI WGS metagenome assembly PPYF01 (sample SAMN08240021, study PRJNA423297) | Human gut metagenome, whole genome shotgun sequencing project. | reverse complement strand
ATGCTCATGGCTTCCATAAGCGAACACGGCAGACCTTCCCGCCACGAAGGCAGGACGACCACATTGGCCTGTCCCACATACGGGCGTACGTCGCGCGTCACCCCGAGATACTCGATGACGCCTTCCCGTTCCCATTCTTTGATTGTTTGCATGGGGACGCCGCCGCGGGACGTTTCGGGAGCTCCCAGCAACTGGAACCGGACTTCCGGGTGCGCTTTTTTGACCAGTCTGGCCGCCTCCGCGTATTCGTACAGGCCCTTGGCTTCAAGAAGACGACCCACGAGCAGAAAGGTGGGAACGCCTTGGGGCTGCGGTTCGACGGCGAACTTGTCGATGTCCACCCCCGTGCCCTTGGTCATGACGACATGGGCGTCGCCGGGCAGGCAATGCCATTCCCGAAAGGTACGGACATCGTCCGAGTTCTGGAAAAAGACCGCGTCGGCAAACGAAAGGGAGATGTGGTAGAGCAGGGAAGCGACGCATGTGAGCAGCTTTTTGACGGGACTGTCGGCCTCAAACATGTATCCCAGTCCGGTGATCATGGCGTACCGGGCCTTGATGCCCGCGAGGGCGGCCATAGGGACGCCGTAGATGACCGATTTGATGGTTGAGGCATACAGGATGTCGGCCCGCTCCTCACGGAACACCTTGTACAGAGCAAGGCAGGTCTTCAGGTCGTGAACGGGATTCAATCCTTTGTTGTCCAAAGGAAAATTCCGGATGCGCGCCCCGAGGCTCTGAAGCGTCGCTTCGGCTTCAGGATCACCCGCCGGAACGAGGCAGGTAACGGCATGCCCTTTTTCTTTGAGAAGCGCTATGAGCATGCTCCAGAAGCTGACCAAAAAACTGGCACGATTGTTCATAATAATGATGTTCATGGCGGGAGAGTATACCAGCGAGGCGGAGAGAAAGGAAGTGGTACGGAGGGGTATCCTGTGGGGAACGGGAGGAAAAGGGCGGTAAACCGTCTCAGGAGGAAGGTTTTTTCGATAAGGAGTACCGCCGTGCAGAGGGGCAGGGTTCAGGGCCGAGTCTTTGATTTGGCCGGTGGCTGAAACAGTCGCCCGCGCACAACGGAGGTTTTCCCGAATTTGTCTTGCAGCTTGTCCATAACGTGGTCCAGCTTGGCGCGGCGTTTCTCGCGATCCGGCTTTTCCCCGAGAAGAAGGGAAAGCTGACGCGGTTGGCTGTCGAAGCCGGAAACGCCAAGCCCGATGAGGCGTACTTTGCCTTCCAGCCGGACGTGATCCAGCAGGGAGCACGCGGTTTCATAAATGGATTCCGTAGTGCAGACGGGGGACTCAAGCGTTACCCGCCGTGTGATGGTGCGAAAATCGGCGTATTTGAGTTTCAACGTGATCACTCGCCCCTGAAGGTGTTGTTTCCGAAGCCTACGGCCCACACGGTCCGCGTGTCGGAACAGCCAGCTTTTGAGGAAGGCGATGTCTTGGGTATCGGCATCAAACGTCGTTTCGGCGCTTTCGGACTTGGGCGGCGTAAACGGTTCCACGGCGCGGGGATCGATGCCCTGCGCCCGCTCGTGGAGCGTGATGCCGGCTTTGCCGAAACGCCGCTCCCAGAACGCTCCGGGATACCGCAGCACATCGCCGCACGTGCGGACCGCCAGTTCTTGAATCGCCTGCCGCATGGCCTTTCCCACGCCGGGAATCTGTTCCACCGGAAGCGAACGGAGAAAGCCCTCCACCCTGTCGGGATAGAGGATGCTGAGGCCGTCCGGCTTGTCCAGATCGGAAGCGATTTTGGCAAGGAACTTGACGGGGGCCAAGCCGATGGAGCAGGTCAATCCTCCCGTCGCTTCTCTGACTTCCCGCTTGATGCGGCGGGCCATGCCTTCAACGGGACCAAAGAGTCGCTCCAGGCCCGTCGCATCGAGATAGGCTTCATCCACGGACGCTTGCTCGACCAGTGGGGAGTATCGGCGCAGAATATCCATGATCTGGTGCGAAACGGCGATATACCGGGACATGCGGACAGGAACGAGAACGGCATGCGGACAGAGCTTGAATGCTTGCGCCAACGGCATGGCGGAATGCACGCCGAACCGCCGGACTTCGTAGGACGCCGCGCTCACGACGCCCCGAGGGCCGTCTCCGCCTACGATAACCGGCTTGCCGCGCAGTTCGGGATGGTCTTTCTGCTCAATGGACGCGTAAAACGCGTCCATGTCCACATGCATAAACCAGCGTTGCATATAGCAAACTTGTCCTTATTTACGGCGTGCGTTTCAATGACGTGCGTTTATGACCGTCACTTTTCCAATGCGTCCTCAATGCGCTGGCGCAGTTCGGTGGCTTTCCGGGTATTGCCTCGGGCGTACGTTCGGCCCATTCGCCATAGCTCACCGATGGCATCCTTGAGCCTGGTCGGGACATCCTTTCGGGGCATGGTCTGGCGCTGGAGCATCTTGATTTTGTCACGCCATGCACTGCCCGGATTTTCGCTGCCGCATCCGTAGACGCACCGCCGGAATATTTCCGAATCCTTGAAGCCGTCAAAGTCATCCAGAAGTTTGTTGATGGCGTCCTTGGCAGCTTCGGCAGCTTCCGCGGCGTCTGACGCATATGCCGTCGGAGAGACGGAGGTCCCGCAGACGATGAGGCACAAAACGAAAAAAAGCTGTCGTATTTTCATCAGGCCTGAATGGTGTCCAACCGTGCGCGGCGAATCGGTTCGGGAAGGTTGCTGAAATGTTCGGGGTCCCATCCCACCACTTCGGGATATGCCAGACGTTGTAAACCGTGCGGGTTGGCCGAAATGATGAACCAGCGCTGACCGGAGGCGTCTTCGCCCCAGCCGAAGCCGACTACGAGGTCTTCGAGATACTTGGGGAAACCATGATACAGGGCGAGATATTCCGCGATAAACGCTTCGTGAGCTTTCTCAAAGGAAGGGTACATGGGGCGACCGGATTCCGTGTTTGCCATGATCGGCTCCTGTGTTGCGGTGAACTGTCCTGTTGGGTTTGAAGCAAAAAGCCCCTTCCGCCGTATGGGCATTACCGTGAGGGGGTGTTGGGCTCCTCCCTCTTTGCCTGCACGGCTGAAAATCCTGTCCGGCATAGGAAGATTGTGCTATGTCATGTTCACGGAACAATCAAAAAAAGACAGGAGCAACCGTATGCGTGCAATCGTCATGACGGCTTTTGGTGGACCCGACGTTTTGCGCTTCGTTGAAATTCCGGACCCGGAACCGGCCTACGGACAGGTTCGGGTCCGACTATACGCCGCGGGAGTGAACCCTGCGGAGGCTTATATCCGAACGGGGCACTACGCCTTTTTCAAACCGGAACTTCCGTATACTCCCGGTTTTGACGGCGCGGGTATTGTTGAAACAATAGGTGAAGGCGCGCGGGGTTGCAAGCCCGGAGACAGGGTTTTTGTTTCCGGACTGACGGCTCGGCGCAATACGGGAACGTATGCCGAAAAGGTGGTTTGCGACGCGGACGCCGTTTTCCCTCTGCCGGAGGGCATATGTTTTGAGGCGGGTGCCGCGATTGGCTTTCCCGGTATCGCCGCATACAGGGCTTTGTTTCAGTGCGCGGGCCTCAAGCCCGCCGAGAAAGTGCTCGTACACGGAGCGAGCGGTGGGGTGGGAACCGTCGCCGTGCAGTTGGCCCGTGCCTGTGGGGCTTTCGTCATCGGCACGGTGGGCAGTCCGGCCTCCATGCAGACGGTGCGGAACCTTGGCGCGCATGCCGTGTTGAATCATACGACTCCCGGATACCTTGAGGCGTTGCCGGACATAACCGGCGGAACAGGGCCGGACGTCATCGTGGAAATGCTTGCGGACAAGAATCTGGAAAACGACATGCGCGTTGTGGGCGAACACGGGCGCATCGTGATTGTCGGGAGCCGTGGAGAGTTGAACATCACGCCTCGGCTGCTCATGGCAAAGGAATCTCGGGTAATGGGCATGGCCATCTGGCATGCCTTGCCGGAAGAGGTGGCTATGGCGGAGGCGGCGGTTGCGGCGGCCTTGCGGAGCGGCGCGTTGCATCCTGTTCTTGGTGAAACCTTCCCTCTGGCGGAAGCGGCTCAGGCGCATGTAAGGATCATGGCGCGAGGCGGCAAACCGGGCAAGATGCTATTGCGTATCGACTGATGCTCCGTTGTTTCCCGTTTCGTCCCCGATTCAGGAACCGGAGGCGCATCTCCGAACCTTTTGGGAAGGTTCTTTTTTTACTTTTATTATCTTGAAATACCTGATCAACTTTGAGCTTTTCGACACTGTGGGGAGAGCTTGACCTCACAGGGGAAGCGGTGCATAGATTCTCCTGTGGAACGGACGACAAGAAAATACTACTGCCCCCCTTCCATTATGGAGGTTAGGGCTTATATGGTACTTGTCGGGCGTAGACCCGGATACTTACTCATCGTTATGCTCTCCGGGCGTGACTCCGGTTACACCCCGGATTGGTGACCAAGTTTTTGGAGGACTGCATATGTGGGAATACACGGATACCGTTCGGGAGCATTTCCTGAAGCCGCGTAACGCGGGAGAACTTGCCGATGCCAACGCTATCGGCGAAGTGGGCAGCCTTGCCTGCGGCGACGCGCTGAAGCTTTTTCTGAAAATCAACGACAAGGGCATCATTGAAGATGCTTCGTTCCAGACGTTTGGGTGCGCCAGCGCCATCGCTTCCAGTTCCGCTCTGACCGAAATGATCAAGGGCAAGACGGTGGAAGAAGCGTCCAAGGTGACCAACAAGGATATCGCCGCGTACCTCGGCGGATTGCCTCGTGAGAAGATGCATTGTTCCGTCATGGGGCAGGAAGCCCTTGAGGCCGCTTTGCGCAACTGGCGCGGCGAGCCCGCCGAAAAGCAGCACGAACACGAGGGCACGCTCGTCTGCAAGTGCTTTGGTGTGACCGACGTGCAGATTCGCCGTGCGATTGAGGAAAACAATCTCAAGACGGTGGAGGAAGTCACCAACTACACCAAGGCCGGCGGCGGGTGCGGCGAGTGCCTGAACACCATTCAGGATATTCTTGATGAAGAGCTGGGCAAGCCGAAGCTGAAGGAATTCAACATCGCGCCGAAGCCGCAGATGACCAATGTGCAGCGGATGCAGAAGGTCATGCAGGTCCTGCAGGACGAAGTGAAGCCTCGGCTCGCCGCCGACGGCGGAGATATCGAACTGGTGGACGTTGACGGGCATCGCGTCGTCGTTGCGCTGCGCGGCCTGTGTTCCAATTGCAGTTCCCGCGCCGTCACGCTGAAGGACCTTGTCGAAAAGATTTTGCGTGAACAGGTGGAACCGGAAATCGTGGTTGAAGAGGTGCAGGCATGAGCGTCATCTATCTTGACAACAACGCCACCACCAAGGTCGCGCCTGAAGTTTTTGAAAGCATGATTCCGTTCTTTACGGAGAAATACGGCAATGCCTCCAGCATGCACACGTTCGGCGGACAGGTCGGCAAAAGCATTCAGGAGGCCCGCGAGAAGGTGGCGGCCATGCTTGGTGCGCTGCCGGAAGAGATCGTGTTCACTTCCTGCGGTACGGAAAGCGACTCCACGGCCGTGATGTCCGCCTTGCAGGCACAGCCCGACAAGAAGCACGTCATTACGACCCGCGTGGAACATTCTGCGCTGATCGCCTTGGGGCAGCACCTTGAGCACAAGGGATACGAAGTCACGTATCTGGGTGTGGACTCCAAGGGCCGTCTTGATCTTGACGAACTGGCGGAGGCCATGCGCAAGGATACGGCCATCGTTTCCGTGATGTTCGCGAACAACGAAACGGGGAACGTTTTCCCGATCCAGAAAGTTGCCGAGATGGTCAAGGAACGCGGCATCTATTTCCATACGGACGCCGTACAGGCTGCGGGCAAGCTGCCTATCGACCTGTCCAAGATGCCGGTGGACTTTTTGGCGCTCTCCGGGCACAAGCTGCACGCCCCCAAGGGCATCGGCGTCCTGTACATCCGTAAGGGAACCCGGTTTCTGCCCTTCCTCCGTGGGGGGCATCAGGAACGCGGTCGCCGCGCCGGTACGGAAAACGCCCCGTACATTGTGGGCCTCGGTACCGCGTGCGAGCTCGCCATGAACCACATGGAAGACGAAAACGTCAGAGTGCCCGCTCTCCGCGACAAGCTGGAAAAGGGGTTGCTGGCCGCTATTCCCGACGCCATCGTGAACGGGGATACGGAACACCGGTTGCCGAATACGACCAACATCGCCTTCCAGTATGTCGAAGGCGAAGCGATTCTGCTTCTTATGGACCAGCTCGGCATCTGTGCCAGTTCCGGGTCCGCCTGCACTTCCGGCAGCCTTGAACCGTCCCATGTGCTGCGGGCGATGGGAGTTCCCTTCACCTTCGCGCACGGCTCCATCCGCTTCTCCCTGTCGCGTTACACCACGGAAGCCGAAATCGATTATGTCCTTGAAAAGCTGCCGCCCATCATTGAACGGCTGCGTGCGATTTCTCCGTTTCGCGCCGTGAAGTAACCGGCGTCGCCTCGTTCTGAAAGGATTCCCCGTCAAGACGGGGAATCCTTTTTTGCATGTGCCGAAAAGAAAAGGCCGGGAACATTCCCGGCCTTTATCATCCGTCCACAGCCATATGTGAGGGGGAGAACCGCCTAGGAAGCGTGGTTCTCTCTGGTCTTACAGAACGCCGAAAACAAACTGCAGCGCGAAGACGGCAAGCAGGCAAATGGAAATCAGGCGACGCTGCTGGGTCGGCGTACTGTTCGAGCTTTCCTTCATCGCGGTGACGATCTTTTCGAGGCACAGGATGATGAAGGTGTCGATGATGGCCGACGAATAGATGGCAATCGTATTGAGGTCCCGGATGAAGATCAGCGCCAGAACAAAAATGCCGTAAACGCCGAGCAGACAAAACCACGACCAGTATGTCTTTTCAGCGCTGGTGAACTTCTTGAAGCTGTGAATGGTTATGGGAATGAGTGGAACACCTATCAAAACGAGCAGTACGGGAATGTTTCGTATATCGACTAATGCAATCTTTTCCTGTCCATACAGAAAAATCTGCACCAACTGGAAACCGAATACCGCAGTAAAGATAGCCCATCCGACAATGATAAGATGTAAGAACATAGTTTATCCCCGTACTTGAAATTTGTTGGACAACAAATACAAACTAACGGTCCCCCATGGATAAGGCATAGTTGATTCCGCAAGTTCCGTCAAGAAGGACCTTTTCGCGAGATAAAGGGTGAAACGTTAACCGGATGAACTATCAGGGAAAGATTTTGTCACATAGAGTGTGGTTCAAGGCTGCGGCGGGGAAAAATGAAAAAACTGCTCAGAGTTCCCATCGGAAAGCCGGAGCACTGCGTGAGAGATTGCCCGAGGAGGTCGCCGTGCAGTCTCCGCTCGACGTTGTTTCTTTGGGCGCATGCCGTCATCGGCGGTGCGTTTATGGGGAGTGGCAAAGCCCGTTTCCTTCAGTGGTAACGAGCCTTCTCTTGAATTCCGTAGGACTCCGACGAGCCCGTTTGTTTTGGGGGCAGCGGGGGGATATTGAGGGTTCGACCGTATGTCTGTCCGGTATCGCCTTGGAGAACGCTGGAGCGCGGAGGAGGTGCAGGTTTGTCGAAGATCAGCATCTCCTTATAGTGGAGACTCCAGACGGCGTTGTGGAGTAGAGCGGAGCGGCATTGTTACGCGGGCGGGGGCGAAGGGCGAACTCCATGCAATGCGACCTCCGGGGGAACGTCGGGATAGCCGCCGCTTCGACGAGCCTAGTTTTTAGGAGAGATTCGGTTCTTTCCGGGAGCGGCGTATGGAGGTACGGTCGAGCGGCACCGAGCGAATACCGGTACAAAGAACCCCTTCGGCAAGCCGGCGGCCTGCCGTCCGTACCGCCGGTGACAACGCATGTTCGTTTCTTTTTTCCGCTCTCCGGAGATTGGAATGTCCACATATGGCGAAGGGCGGCAGGACTCGGGTCATTCCGAACGTTTCATTTTTTTCTGGATAAGCAGATTGACGCCGAAGGTCGTGAGGACGGAGAAGGTCATCCACAGAACTCTGCCGAGCGGAGACCATTCCCCCAGCGGTGTGTATTTCCAGAAGAGGAAGACGTCGAACATGAACCAGAACACTGCGGCAACGGCAAAGACGATGAGCAGGACGAACAGATAAAAGATGCGTTTGATGATCGACTCGAACTGTGGAAATTCCATTTGGGCCTCGTTGGTCATTTAGGGCAGGCCGTTTTCGAGGGCGGAGAATGGCGTCGGCATATCGCCACAGCGAGGACGGCACGGGAAAAGGTTCACTTCACCCGGTATTTATACATAATAAGAAGAACTGTCTAGATGGCATTCCGTTTGAACGGGCTTCGTGTCCGAGAGGGGTGCAAACAGTCTGAAGATGGCTGAGCATAAGGTCGTGACACGGGGCGAGGGACAGGCAAAAAAGAGCCTCCGCAGTTGCTTCTCGTAGGACATCACGGTATCACCAGCGGGTACAGCCGCTGATTGGGAAAGGAGAGGATCATGGATTTCAGAAAAATACTGACGTTGCTCCGGGAAAGGGGGATGGACGCGGAACTCGGTACGCTGAACAACGGACTGCCGCAGATATCCGTGCGTATTTCCGGCATCACCTTTTTCGCCGTGCCGGATCATTTTCCGGGATATCAAAAGGCGGAGAGTGATTTTATCTGCCTCAGGACGTATTTACGGATGGATACCGTGGATGTTCACCGGAAGGAACAACTGGACGCGGCATTCAACAGGATATCCAGCAACATCCGACTGGTCAAAATATACAGCGTCGAGAATGAAGGTGCTCTTTACGCCTTTTTTGAAATACAGGCGCTGACCACGCCGGAGGCGTTCGTGGAAGCGCTTCCCCGGTATGGGGCCGAGGCGATCAAGGCCATTCAGGAAGTCGGGAGCTTCGTCAACAGCCATCCTTCTTTTGCGAGGAGCGAATAGCTTTCCGGAATAGGGGAGAAGAAAAGGCTCCGCCAGTGGTATCCTACGGGGCTATGGAAACTCTCCTCCGCATATGGGGAGGAGCCGGTTTTTCAGACGAAAAGAGGCAAGCTCTCAGGCTTGCCTCTTTTCGATCACAACGGGGAATGCGGAACTCAGGCGGCTTCGCGCGCCGCTGCGGCCGCTTGGCGCTTGTTCCCCCAAAGATGCAGCAGAGAGACGCTGACGATCAACAGGGCAACGGAGCTGCCGAGGCTCATCCAGAGATTGGCCTTGGTGAAACCGGCGACGACGTACCCGACGAAGCAGCAGAAGGCGACGATGCAGGCATAGCCGAGCTGCGTCGATACGTGCTCAATGTGGTTGCAACCGGCCCCCGCGCTCGAAAGGATGGTCGTATCCGAGATGGGGGAACAATGGTCGCCGAATACGCTGCCCGCGAGGGTCGCGGAGAGGGAAACCACGACGAGATCGGGATCAACCGCTTGCGCGACGGGAACGATGATGGGGATCAGGATGCCGAAGGTTCCCCAGGCCGTCCCGGTGGAGAAGCTCAGGAAGCCCGCGATGAGGAAGACGATGGCCGGGAGCAGCGCGCCGGAAACGCCGCCGTCGGCGACGAGCGACTGCACGAAAACGGGCGTCTGGAGCAGATCACGGCACACGCCGCTGATCGTCCACGCCAGAACAAGAATGATGTTCGCGGGGAGCATCGCCTTCATGCCTTCGATGATGCCGTCCATGAACGTACGGAACGAAAGCAGCCCTCTGGGAACGAAAAGCAGGAAGGACACGACCAGCGCGCCGAAGGAGGCCCAGACGAGCGCCTTGGCGGCGGTGCAGTTGCCGAAGGCGGCGGCCATGGTGTGGAACGCGGGGTCCTTGCCCCAGTAGCCGCCGTCGTACAGCAGGCCGAGCACGGCAAAGACGATCAGGCTGCCGATGGGCAACAGCATGTCCCAGAGCGTTCCTTTTTCCGTCGCGTGGAGCTGGTTTTCCATCGCGCCGTCCATTTCGCCGAGATTGCCCTGCGCCGCGCGTTCTTCGGCCGCCCGCATGGGGCCGAAGTCGGAGTTGGTCAGGCAAATCATGGCGACCATGACGATGGAAAGCAACGCATAGAAGTTATACGGAATCGTGGAAACAAAAGCGGAGAAGTCGCTGGTGAACGCTCCCGTCGTCCGCAGGTTGCTGCCGACCGCCGCCGCCCAACTGGAGATGGGCGCGATGATGCAGATGGGGGCCGCCGTGGCGTCGATGATGTAGGCCAGTTTGGCGCGCGAAATTTTGTAGGAGTCGGTGACGGGCTTCATGACCGTGCCGACGGTGAGGCAGTTGAAATAATCGTCGATGAAGATGAAGGCGCCCAGTCCGCTGGTGGACAGCAGGGCGGCCTTTCTGCTCTTGATCTTGCGCGTCGCCCATTTCCCGTATGCGCGGGTGCCGCCCGCCATGGCGATGGTGTACACCAGCGAGCCGAGCAGGCTGCAAAAGATCAGAATGTTGAAATCGACTTTTGCGGACATGAGGTTGAAGGCCGACTCAACCGTCCCCATCAGAAGGACGCTGCTGTGTACGCCGACCGAATAGATGAACGTACCGGTCAGAATGCCGATCAGCAAAGAAGAGATGACTTCTTTGGTAATCAGCGCCAAGGTAATAGCAATGATCGGGGGGACTAACGAAAGCCACCCGGCATAAAAAGGTTCCACGATCTCTTCCTCCATGATGCCAGCTGCTGGCGATGTTATCATGAGTCTTCGTCAAAGACCGCAAAGCCGTCCCCGACGATCGGCAAGCCGATCCGTTTCCGTCGGGTAGAGGTTCCCCTGAGCGGGCTTTTCGGAAGATTCATCCAAGATTGGGCTTTTTTAGAAAAAAGCGATAAGAAACAAACTATTGGTAGAGTATAATACATCCGGAGGGGAGTTGTACACCGGTTTTTGCGGAAACTTTGGCGCGTATAGAGGCTATCTAGCTACAATACAAGGCAAGATGCGAAACCGGAACGGCGTCTTTTTTGGCGAAAGCGGTATGGTGGGGCGGGATCGGGTCACTGAAATACGGTCGAAAGGGGAGTCTTGCGGGTGTGCTTTCAAAGGCATTACATTATTAACTCATAATCATTTAATTTATGTAAATTTTACTTCCCAAACATCTACAAACGAGGCAAAACCAACCAACAGCCAACTTCACCCCGTTTGCAGCCGTACGGTTTATTGTTTCAGGCAGCTGATGACATAGCGCCCGTTTTCGTTTTCCACACCGTGCGTATCGTGCTCAAATCCGGGAAATCGTACGTCAAAGGCTTCCAATGCCTTGAGATATCCCAAGACAGGACCGTCAGCGGGCCCCACTTTTTCGCCGGGCATCAGCAACGGGATTCCCGGAGGGTAGGGGACGACGCCCGTTGCCACGGTCCGATCCGCCATGCGGTCGAGCGTAAGGCGTTCAATGTTGTTCTTGACCAGCTCCTCATATGCCCGTGTCGGGGTGAGTTCCGGTTCGGGAAGTACGGAAAAGGCTTCCGAGAGCAGGTTGGTCGTGCGCAGGGTTTTCATCGCCGCAAACATGGATTGGGCAAGTTCCTTCAGGCCCATCTTTCCATAGCGTTCCGGGTGGGCGGCAACAAGCCGAGGCAGCACGCGCGTCAGCGGCATATTGCGATCATATGCCTGTTTGAACTTGAGCAGCGCGTCAACCAGCGTTCCCCATTTGCCCTTGGTGATGCCGATGGAGAAGAGAAACAGAATGGTGAAGTCGGTCGTTTTTTCAACGACGATGCCTTGCTGGTCCAGATACGCCGTCAGGATGGTGGCGGGAATGCCGTCGGCCTGCAAACCGCCGTCGAGGCCTACCCCCGGCGTGGTCACCGAGACCTTGATGGGGTCCAGCATGCAGAATCCGTCCTCGATGTCGCCGAATCCATGCCAACCGGCATTGGGACGCAGGACCCAGTATGCGGGATCGGAGGCCAGCTTTTTTT
>PPYF01458444.1_pt1 | contig 11918 bp, 9 predicted proteins | sample 1559871 | NCBI WGS metagenome assembly PPYF01 (sample SAMN08240021, study PRJNA423297) | Human gut metagenome, whole genome shotgun sequencing project. | reverse complement strand
GGTTAGGAACCGACGGCGCCGCTCACGGTGGTTTAAGCCTTTGGAACGAAATTAAAATTTTTCGCTCCCTAATGGTCGCTACCCACGGCCTTCGATTACGGCAACCTAACGTCATGCCCGCTGCTCAAATTTTTCGAATGCTCTTAGAAGGTGGCGCCGCCGCATTAAACCACGCTGGGCAGTTAGGTAAAATTCAACCCGGTTATAAAGCCGACTTAATTGCAATTGACCTTAATCAGCCCCACCTTTACCCTTCCGGCAACTGGCAAAATACCCTGTTAGAGTGTGTCAACGCTAACGACGTCACGGATACGATGGTTGACGGACAGTTCTTGATGCGAAATCGCCAAGTACTCACCCTCGATCAAGAACGCATTATCGCCGAAGCTCGCAATTACGCGTGCCACCATTGAATTACATACTATTCCAATACAAAAAGAGGTTGGAAAAAACAAAAAAATCCTTTTCAAGGATGAAAAGGTCCTTGAAAAGTTGTTTTGGTGTTTTGATTTCAATAAAGCTAAAGCGTGTACTAAAAGTCAGTTTGTTCTCCTTAACCAAAAATTGACCATTATGCCAAATTCAGGCATCATGGTCAATTTTCAGTTAATGCTCGCAAACTATCCGACTTTTTACCCACTCTCTTTTTCAATTAATCTTTAAGAGAGCTGTTTAGCCGCCTTTTTGCCCGCTCTGATTTTTAAAATAGCAATAATCAAAACGGAAACCGCGGTACCCGTTAAGATTGCGATAATAAACAATCCTAAATTATTAGTTGCCCCAAGCACACCGACAATTGGGCCGCCATGAGGAACCGCGTCCGTAATCTTAAAAATCATCCCGGTGGCGCCGGCAACTGCTGAACCGATGATGATTCCCGGAAATACTTGTCCTGGCCGGGTCGTTGCCAGTGGAATAGCCCCTTCCGTAATGCCAATCAACGCCATTAACATGGCAGAAATTCCCGCCGACCGTTCTTCTTCATTGACGTTTAGATCTGGGCGAATTAAGGTCGCAAGTCCCGAAGAAAGTGGTGGAACCGAAACTGAACAAGCCACAGCACCCATAATCATGGGATTCCCTGCGGTAATTGATGCTACCCCAAACAGGAAGGCTACCTTGTTAATTGGACCACCCATGTCAATCGCTACCATCGCGCCCAAAATCAATCCAAGTAATACCGAAGTTGACGGGCTCGCCGATAGCGTATCAAGCATGTTTTGCAGTAACGTCATCAACGCAGAAATTGGACCACCCAATAGGTAAATAAACGCTGCCGAAATTATCGCGGTACCTAAAAGCGGAATCACAAAAATTGGCATGACGGACCGCAAGTTTTTCGGGATTGGCCAAGAGTTCATCCATTTAACTAAGTATCCCGCTGCAAAACCAACTAGAATGGCTCCTAGGAATCCGGTTCCCGCCTTGGTTCCCAAAATATCTGGCGAATTGGCAACCATGGCACCAATCATGGCAGGGGCTAACGCAGCCCGCCCCGCAATTGCATGAGCTGTAAATCCTGCAAGAATTGGAATCATTAAGGTGAAGCCTAAGGTTCCGATTTGATTCATTGAACTCCAAATGGTTCCGGGAGTAACCACCATTCCGGCATTGGCAGTTGGATGGCCACCTAAAGCAATTGAAAGGGCGATGAACAATCCGCCGACAACTACGAACGGAATCATGTGCGAAACCCCGTTTAACAACTGTTTGATTGCTGGATTTTGCCCCTTAGCATTGTCCGTAGTTCGCGTTGAGGCTGCCGAAGTTTTTCCGGCGTAGTATACCGGAGCGTTGGTAACTTTCTCAACTAGCGCTGCCGAATCCTTAATGGCCGCCGAAGTTTTGCTGAATAAAACCTTTTTCCCGTTAAATCGTTCCATCCCGTCAATTGCTACGTCAACCGCTAAGATTACGTAATCGGCAGCGTCAATTTCGGCCTGGGTTAACGGATTTTCGGTTCCCGAAGCGCCCTGCGTTTCGACCTTAGCCTCGTATCCAGCTGCTTCGGCCGCTGCCTTTAACTTTTCGGCCGCCATGTACGTATGGGCAATTCCCACCGGACACTTGGTTACGCCAACAATTTTTTTCATTTTACTACCTTCTTTCCATAAACGTTTATTCTGCTAAAGCTTGTTGAACCTGTTTGGTAAGTTGTGCAGCATCGTGCGCGGATCGACGAAGCCCTTCTGCATAATCATGATCGACTAATTTACGAGCCAACTTGGAAAGCAACCGCAAATGAACTTGATCTGCCTTAGTGGGTACGATTAACGCAATCGCAAGTGAAACCGGTTGTTCATCAATCGCCGCCCACTCAACTGGGTCAGCGTACGTTAAAATTCCCACTACCGGAGCTTCCAACCCAGAAACCTTTGCATGGGGAATCGCAATTCCATCCCCGAATCCTGTCGAACTTTCCGCCTCCCGGTTAACAAAGCTGGCATACAATTCTTTACCATCAATCGACCACTGGTTTGCTAATAGTTCGGCCGTAGTCGCTAACGCCGCCTCTTTTTGCGGTGCTACCTTTACGTCAATAAAAGCTGCGCATTTTACATCTGAATCCATTACTCAATCTCCCTCTTTCTGTATAAATTTTTGAATATGTTCCATCGCTTTGGAGGCCGTCGCTACTTGAGCCAATTGCTGACAAAAAGCTGTGTTTTCGACCATCCGATTTAAAATTTTATAAACTTCCCGACTTGCAGCAACCTGTTCACGCGTGAGGGCCAAAAAGATAACCACGTACACCGTGTTCCCCAACCACTGCACTCCTTGCGGCACTAACCATAGCGCGATAGCTGATTTTTGCACGTAATTAGGCGCAATGTGGGGAATTGCAACTGCATTAAGTGCGGTTGACGCCATCTTTTCGCGTTCCACCAGCATTTCCAAAATTTTAGGATTATTTACCAAGATGTTTTGTTTAGTGAGTGAGCCCACAATTTCTTCGAGTACCGTTACGTAACTCTTTTTCACTGAATCGATTTGAATTAGCTGCGGATCCAACAAATTGAAAAATGAATTTGAATGATTGTTTTTAGTTAGGCTAATAATTGCATGATTGATTTGTTGGATATCCTCGGGGGGTAGAAGCGGGCTAACTAAGATTACCGGTTGTTTCAGTCCATAAATGGGAATCGTACTAACCACCATTTTTTCTGCTAAATTAGTCTTCATCACCGTTGCCAAGTCTAAAATCCGGGTAACTTTCAAACTGTTATTGAAACGTTCCTCCAACCGTTGCGCCAGCAATTGCGATGCTCCGACCCCAGCAGAACTGACCACCACCGTTTTAATTGGAGCATGCAGGTGGCAACGTTCAAAAAAGGCTTCAAAATGGAGGGCTAAATACCCTAATTCTGCGTCGTGAAGTTGAACCGGGTACTGGGTTTCAATTGCCTCCCCTAACTGGATTGCCACATCAAAAGCAATCGGTAAGTTCATTTTGATTTCATCCGTATACGGGTTATCAATCACAATGCCTTTCTTTAAACGGTCGACCGCGGTCGCCAAGTGAATCGCTAAATCCCGTAGCAGTACTTCATCAGGCTCTAATTCTGCTAATTTATCCAGTAAAAACTGATAATACTGTTTTTCGGTTTGGGCTACGTCAGAAGTTTGGTAACTATTTTTTTGACGGGCAACAATTACTTCAAGGTACCGGTTCACCCTTTGAAGTCCCGTAGCAGAAAAATTAATAGTCCGCTGTTTTTTAATGGCGTTTAGCAATTGGCTAGTTTCGGGGAGGAGATCCGGGCCCAAACTTTCTACGTCGTTGGTTACTTTGTCATCCGTATTAATGATTAAATGAATCGCTAAAGACTGAAGATCGTAGTCGGTTAATTCTAAGCGACTGGTCACCATAAAATCCGTAATTCCGGCCAAAACTGCTTGGACAAGGCCGGCAGGAAAAAAATTTAGTAAATAATCCGGCAATTTAAGGGTGGAAGCAATTTGTCCATTAGCGTCCTGAATCACGGAAATATTTTGGCCCCAATACGTTTTCAAAATTTTTGCCATTAACCGCTCGCGTTGTTCGCCAGAAGCCCGAATGGCAATTCCATTCGCCCCCCGCTTGATCTTGACGTGATGCTCATTAAAGAATTCCCGAATCTGCTTAAAATCACTTTCCAAAGTGCTTCGGCTAACGTATAGGTCATCGGCCAGCTCGTTTAGCGTATAGCTTCGGTCCGCATCCAGCAATTTGATTAGTAGATAGCGAATTCGCGCTTCCTTCGAAGTAAAACCGCTATGTAACTTCAACGCCGCTAAGAAATCTTGTTTATTGCGCAACTGTCCGTTTAAATAAATTCCCACGTTTGGCTTTCTTGTTAACTTCAAGTTAAAGGGCTGAGCGTCATTTTCGATAATATCTAGGTAATTTGCAATACTTCTTTTCGACAACTTGGTCGCTTTAGCGATTTGTTCGTAATGGACCACTCCGTGATGAATTAAAAATTCGACAATTTCCGCTTCCCGATCATGCATTATTTCGGTTCACCTCCTTTCAATATGTACTATACGTGCTTATCGTCTCGCGGAAAACGTTTTCTATTGCATGATTAATGTTGCAACTTCTGTAAAGGACTTATTTTTGTATAGGAACTAAAAAGTACTTCTCAAGAATTTTCACTTTCTTGAGAAGTACTCATGGTTAGCCGCTTTTAAAACACAAAAAATTTATCGCCAGCGTTAAGCCCCCTTAATAGCTATTCGCTTAAAAAATCCACCAACTTAGCATAGGTTTCTTGGGCTTCTTTATTACTAAAGTCAAATTGATACTCGTGATTCAACTTGGCGGTTTTCTTCGGATAACTCACTTTAGTCACCTGTCCGTTATGATCACTAATTGCCTTAGCAGTGGCATTCATTTGCTTTGTAAAGGTATTCGTGTTGCCATCAGTCAAGAAAGTCTTCGGCGCCCAATCTTTAACGTTGCTGATAATTGATAAGTCACGAATGGACTTCTTTTTTTCAAAATGCTTGTCAGCAAAATACGCCCAGCCGCATTTAGCATATAGGAAGCTAGATGTGCGATCACTAACCTGGGTAAACTTTTGGGGTTCTAGCAATCCCGATAGCGACACAAACTTTTTAACTTGCTGACTTTTTAAAACCGGCTGCACTTGATCCATTTTACGAATCTTTTTATTTTGCAAAGCTAAAACATATTCACTGTTCACCACGACTTGGTTAGTATCCGCGCTCAAAAGTTTTAGATAATCCTGACAATCGCGTTTATCCCCGCCGACATAGGCACCGCCATGCATCCAGAAAAGCACGGGCCTTTTACTAGCATTGGGCGGTAAATACACGTCCATGACACTCTTGCTCAAGTGCTTTCCGTACTTAACGTTTTTTTGCACCGTTAGCCCAGCCGTTTTTTGCTTGAACTTTTTGGGCCGGGGGTACACTTGATGTTTTTTGGACGTATCAAATTGTTGCCGGGTTAATATACTGATTGGTCGGGGCGTTAACGCGTTAATTAGCATTGCTCCGCCAATTAATAAAATTACCAAAGCTGGTATTATGATTAACAATCGTTTTATCCATCGCATAATTAGTATCTTCCATTTTCACTAGGATTATTCTCTTAAACGTCGTTATTGATCACCGCAACTAATTCATCCCGCATTTGCTTAAAATCGTTCGCAGTTTGCCTAAACAATTTTGGCGCTGCACAATGACTATCTTCCATCCATTTCTGAGGAGCTGTTTCTCCCAAAAAATGTTCTAGGATCGCCGTGGTCCGTTTTTCATCCGCAGCCTTTGCAGACTTGATTAAACTAAAGTCCTCGACCGCCCGTTCCAACTGCTTATAGCGCAACGATAATAATAAATGCCCATTTTCTCCTGGGTATACCAAACAATTATCTCCGATCGGCAACGAACTGGTGTTGTAACGAATATCCTCGCGGGCGTTGCTTGGCCAGCAGTTAAATGCCCACCGCAGTAAGCCATTTACCGGTAAGAATGCTGTCAACGTACCTTGCAACCGGGTTTCCAATAACGGGCTGTGCAAGAAGGTATTGGGATGGTCTGGGTAATTGCAAATATAGTACTGGACTTCCCCAGGATGGCTGGCTTGCAATTGACTGCCAAATTGGCTAGTACAATAAAACGAAGTTGCCAAGGTATCTACTAGCGGAGCTAATTCGTTTAAGATCGGCTCCTTATCAAAGGCAACCTTAACCTTGAGATCTGGCACCATCTGTTTCAACGCAGATAATGCGTCCTTAAATTCTTTTAACTGTGCTTGTTTAGGCTCGTCTGCAATTAGCCGAACTTTCTCCCAAACTTGCAAATCTTTTAGATGATCGCAAAGTGCTTTAACGTAGTTCGTTAAATCCGCTACATTATCGATAAATTGCATCGTTTCGGTAGTTTCGTCTAGGTAACGAACCACTAAATTTTCTGGATAATCTTTAATGGTTACTTGTGGAAAGAATGGTGGCTTCCAAACTCCTAGTAGGCCAAAAATTTCAATCTCTTGGTCAATCCCCCGTTTAGCAAAGCTAGCGAGGTAACGATCCAAAATGGTAAAGTCACATTTCAACTTACCTGTGGAATCTTTACTAACCTGGACCATTGAATATTCGTATAGGTTTGCGGGGTAGTCTTTGACAATGTAGTTAAACCATCCCTTCCAAGGAATTTCGCCAGCAATCACCGTTACTGTTTTTTGTCCAATTTGCGCTAGTTTTTCAGCCATTTCATCAATTAACGCAAAGTGCTGGTCGCCCCACATGGGTACGTGGAACGTGCGGGCTAAATTAGATGGCTGCTGCCAGATGTCAAGGTGAAAATCCTTCGTTGGTTCGGGTGTTAGTGCAAAATCAGCCACCATAATTTGGACTTCTTTTTCGGCCACCAAAACTTCTCCTCCAGTTAAACTAGTTTGGTAAATTTTGATTTTCACAGGATGGTTACCCGTTTTTACCGTTTGACTAACCGGAATTTCTACATAAATCGGGGCCCACTGGTTTCCTGGATAGGTATGACTGGCCTCGCTTAAAAGTTTATCGGCATAGGCGACGTCATCCTTCCCCAAATAATATTCCACAAAATTAGTTGTCAAAGGCAACTCAGTTTCAAACGCAACCCGGTACATCGGAGTTTCCAAATCGTCTGGAATTGAAAACTGGGTGCCTAACGTATAGTGATTGCGGTGTCCGTCGTTAAGCAACAGCATAAATGCTGCCTTACTGTTTTTGAAACTGTGCACTTGTGCAATGGACGGCGGAAGCGGTTGGTTAAGCACGGTCGTTGGCCGCCAACTTTCGTCGGTGATGATACTTTTCATTATTAATTTGCTCCTTCCCCCATCGTTAATTTACTTTGTAGTTGTTGTAGAATCGTTGCATTAAAAATTTGCGGCGCTACCTCGTGAAGTTCCGTAAGGTTAAACTTACGAACAATTTTATACCGGCTACGATCTTGCCAAACTGGAAAATACTCTAAGAGAATTTTTTTATTAGCTGCGTTGCGCATTAGTTCGCCGACCGGCATGGCTAAAACATCCGGATACTCCGCCGGCTTAGACGTCTTCTGCCAATTAATTTCCATCCACTCACAGCATAAGTCAAACCACTGGGCAAACCGCGGGTCATTTTTTCCCACTGCCGGAGTCCCCAACGAAAGCCCATGCTTACCTTCTTGAAAAACGTGGGCCTCAAACAAAACGTCGTGCTCCTCTAAAGCTCGCAGATATAACAACGAATTTTCCACCGGTACCACATTATCTTGAAAGGTGGTAAATAAAAAGGTTGGCGGAGTCGTTGTGGTAACTTGCTGGTCTAAGGAAGGGGCTTGCATCTGCATTACCTCGGCAAACGAATCTAAAATTGCCGGATAGCCTAAAACACATAGGCTGGGCTTTTCGCTTAGCATTGTCGACATCGCCGCCGCTAAATGCCCACCTGCAGAAAAGCCCACTACTGCAATTTTATCCACCTCAATTGCAGCGTTTGAAGCAATTTGTTTAATTTGCTGTAAAGCCAGTTGACCATCATTCAAAGCTGCTTGAAAATCGCGAAATTCTCCCACGTGATAACGTAATACCGCGGCATGGTAGCCTTTTGCCAAAAAAGCTAAGGCCACCGGTTCAGCTTCCCGTTCACTACAAAAATTGTAACCGCCTCCCGGAATTATTAAAATTAGCGGCCGGGGAGCACTTAAATCCGTTTGTAAATACACCGTCATTCCCGTATTGGCTAACTCGTCAAATACGTAATTACTTTTTTTGATAATCGGAACCCCCTTCCTTAAACTAGTCAACTATTCCGTTATGTTCAATTACCCGTTGGTACCAATTAAAGCTATCCTTTTTATAACGCGCTAAATCTTTAAGCTCGTCGTCGGTCCGGTTAACGTAAATAAAACCGTAACGTTTCTGCATCCCTTCGTGTGTGCTAATTAAATCAATTGCACTCCATGGACAATATCCGATCACTTCAATGACGTCTTGAATAGCTAATTCCATTTGTTGAATGTGCTGTTTTAGATAATCAATTCGATACTGATCATGAATTTGATGGTCTTCCGTAAGTTCATCATGCGCGCCGATTCCATTTTCGGTAATTAACACTGGCAAATGGTAGCGGGAGTAGATTTCGTTCAGGGTAAACCGGAATCCTTGAGGATCGATTGGCCACCCAAATTCAGTCAATGGTAAATGTTCGTTGGTGACCGTTTGGAAAAATCCTGGAATTCCAAATCCCGATTGTTGGTCAATTTTATTTTCTTTAGCAAAGTATGCTGCAACCGTCATGGTGTTGTAGTAGTTAAAGGCAATGTAGTCGCACGTCCCCGCCGCTAAAATTTCCCGGTCGGTTTCCGTAACCACTGGCGCAGCTCCAATACTTTCTAAAATATGCCAAGCATTGTGGTTGTAGCGTCCGTAAACTGCCACGTCTAAGAACAACCAGTTGCGTAACGCACTCATGTTAAGCGCTGCCAACTGGTCCGCTGGACGGTCAGAAGCAGCATAGACACTAGCAATGTTGGGTGCCGGCCCAATTTTTCCTGGATAACCTTGTTCATGATAGTGTTTGGTTACTAATGCTTGAGCAACGAGCATGTGATGATTTTCCTGGAATTTTTCACGCATACTTTTTTGGCTAGTCCCAATTACCGAACCAGCAAGTGCCATTACGTTTTGCTCGTTTATCGTCTGCCAGTACTTAACGTCTTGGCCAAAGTTTTCAAATAAGACGTCGCAGTAGTCCGCGAATTGCTGAATGGTCTCTCGATTTTCCCATCCGCCAGCTTGGTCAATTTCCGCAGGTAAATCAAAATGAAATACCGTAACAATTGGTTCAATCTGATTTTCCTTAAGCAAATTAATTAGGTTACGGTAAAATTTAATGCCTTCTGGATTCACTTTACCGTCAGGCATGACCCGGCTCCACGCGATTGAAAAGCGGTAGGCCTTTAACCCTAATTCTTTAAAAAGCTTTACGTCTTCAGCAAACCGGTGATAGTGGTCCACCGCGACCTTAAAATCAGTGGTTCCCGCTGGAATGTCCTTTACATCTTGGACGGAAGGCCCCTTTCCATCGGCGTTCCACCCGCCTTCAACTTGATAAGCACTGGTGGAAGCTCCCCACAAGAAATTTTTTGGAAATGTTTTAGCCATAATTAATTACCTCCGCAGCCCCAATTAAATTGGCATCCGCCTTAAAAAAAGCGTCCGTGATGTCAATTTGCTTAACCGTCTTCTTAATAATTGGGGATGTATTTAAAATTTGTTGGTACGCTTCCTGAACCTTTTCGATTAATAGGGGCTGACTGCTAATGCCGCCACCGATGACGATTTTGTCTAAGTCCAGTACAGTTTGTAAATTGAAACAAATTTGTGCGACCCCAAAGCAATAGTCCGCAAAACGTTGGTTAGCGTCCGCGTTAGCTTGCTGGTTCAACCGGGCAAATACGGTAGCTCCGTCAGCTTCAGTGTTTAAAATGCTTGCTAGATCTTCCACTAGGTTAACGGCGGATAAGCCAATTCCAACAAACGAGTCACCTGATTGAACGCGCCGATCCCGCATCATGAAACTTAATTCGCCTGCTTGGTGATGGCTACCTTTATACAAGGAGCCATTCAAACAAATTCCTAATCCAACCCCGGTTCCTAAAATGAGTGCGGCCCCATTACGAATTTTCCGCAAGTTACCCCGGCGCATCTCACCTAAGGTTGCCGCCTTAGCGTCATTTTCGATCGTGACCGGTAACCCAGACATTTTGTTCACAACCGTCTTTAGATTAATCTGGTCAAGATATGGGATTGCCCCGCCAAACCGGACGGCTCCATCATTTTCAACGGTGCCCGGAACAGCAACCGCAATTAATTCAAAATCATCTACCGTCCGGTACCGTTTGATAAGGTCTTCAAGTAATATTTTAAAATCTAAATAGGTGTTGGGGGTCGAAAATTTTTGGCGGTCACTAACCGTACCGTCGGCTACAATCCCCGCTTTAACGCTGGATCCCCCAATATCAATACTTAACTTTTTCATTTGTTTTCCCCACGTTTGTAACTATTCAGTAACTGCTTCCGCTTCTTTTTCCGCTGCAGTTTCAGTCTGTTCTTTTTTAGCGAGTTCCATTTCTAAGCGGTATTCTTTGTTGTCAGCAACCTTAATGAATGGGTACCACATTAAAATTCCAATTGCCATACAAATTACCATTAGGATGGTGTAGTTTAAGCCCCCTGAAAACGGCATCTTAACAAAAGTTGGCGTAGTCCATGGGAGTAGCGACATCGTTGGGTTAAGTGAAATTGGTAAAATAGTGGTCGTTAAGCCCCAGGTTACAAAGCCCGCAATTAATTGCGTAAATACTTGCGGAATAAAGAAGAGCGGGTTCAAAATAATTGGCATCCCAAACATAATCGGTTCTGAAATATTAAACAGTGATGGAATAAATGCTAATTTACCTAATTGCTTCATCTTAGTTGACTTACTGCGAATCATTACAAAGGTAACTAAGCCCATGAATCCCGCTGCGTACATTCCCATGTAAATTACGGAAGGTAACAAGTATGGTAATTTTTGGCCATGTTGGAAAGCAGTGATGTTACCAACGATCATGGTCATGCTAACTGCGCCTAAAGGTCCTTGTAAAACAGCGTTGTGGATTCCAAAGAACCAGAAAATTGCTAAGAGTTCCATTATCAAGATAATTGAAAGCGGACTAGCAACTAATGAATTTAACGGAGCATTGATTGCGTCAACGAAGAATTGGAAGATAGTTCCCGAAGGAGTCAAACCAAACAATACCCGGACAATGAATACTAGTACGAAGATGATGGTAACCACGAACACTGGAGATAAAGATTGGGTAACCATTGGCGGAACGCTTTCTGGAAGCTTGATCATCAAGTTCTTTTTGGAAAGAGCTGCGTAAAGTCGAGTGATTACCAATGCTAAAATCATTCCAATAAATAGTCCCTGTCCGCCTAAGTAATCAAGTTTTAATGCTCCAATTGCTTGGCTAGTCGCGTGGCCGCTTTTCATTACCGTGGTGGTAACCGATTGCGGCATTAACATGATGAAACTGGCTAACGAAATTAATGAAGCATTCCGTTCGTTAGTTTTCAATTGCTTCGCGTAAGAAAAGGCTAAACTATACACTACGTATAGCGAGAAAACTCCGGTAGCCCCGTTAGTAATTGCTTCGACATGTTGGAAAATTCCAATCTTAGTTAAAAATTGAGTCCAACCTGGAACCGGAAAGTTCCCGATAATGGTGATTAACGCAATTCCCAACGTAATTGGACTGGTCCGAATAAACCCTTCCATTAACGCTGCTAGAATTTTATTTTTCTGTAATTTTTCTGAAATTGGCAATAATTTGTCATTTAAAAATTTCTCTAAATTGTTCATTTTTGATACTCCTTTACCTAATTTTAATTT
>PPYF01028529.1_pt1 | contig 11919 bp, 11 predicted proteins | sample 1559871 | NCBI WGS metagenome assembly PPYF01 (sample SAMN08240021, study PRJNA423297) | Human gut metagenome, whole genome shotgun sequencing project. | reverse complement strand
TTGCCGCAATGGGGGCGTACTGCTTCTTCTCCACAAAGCCGGAAGTCAATTTCGATTACGAGGTGCCGGAATCCAACGGCCAGCTCGTAATCTGGCAATAAACGACAGCGGTTAAAAAAAATCAGGCGACCCGGTTGGATCGCCCGATAACTTATGCCTCTTTATGGATTAGCCGATTTTGCTTGTGTTATCCCGAACTCGCGTTGATAGGTGTTTTTCTCGGTTCATGCGTATATTTATATACGAAACCGCACTAAAACCAATTTCATTATGCTAAAAAAACTTTTGCTTTGTGCTATGTGCCTTATGGGTGCATCTATCGTCAGCGCAGGGGAAACACCGGCACTGACACTGAAATCGCCCGACGGCAAACTATGCATCCGCTTCGGACAGAACACATCGCCCGACGGCAAACTGGAGACTGTCTACTCCGTAGATTTCGAAGGCAGATCCGTCATAAAAGACTCCCGAGCCGGGCTGCAACTCGACAACAAAGTTTGGGAGCAGGCACTCGCAAAGAAGATTGATACGCCGGAAATATGGATGGACAACATGGAAATAGACTCCGTTTCCTACGACAACCATGACGAGGTGTGGAAGCCTGTGCTTGGCGAGCGCAAACAGATACGCGACCACTATAACGCCGGAACCGTTTATATGTCGAAGAAAGACGGTTCAAAGTACCGCCTCAACATCGAGGTGAGAGCCTACGACGGCGGTGTCGGTTTCCGATATTTCTTCCCGGAACATCCCGATGCCATCTTCCATAAGGTGGTCGGAGACCTTACGGAATATTCTTTTGAGCCGGGGGCCAAAGCCTGGGTGGCCGAATGGGCGCAAGCGCCCTATGCTCTTGTCCCCGTGGGAGAAATCAAAAATCCTGCGGAGCGTGCGCTCACGGTAGAGCTTCCCAACGGACTCTATGCCAGCCTGACCGACGCTGATGTCGACGACTGGGCTCAGACAAGGTTCATTTCCTCCGAAGACAAGCCCAACACCATCAAAGCCGACCTCTATAGCACCGTTGACGTCGTGACCTACGCCGCTTCACCCTGGAAAGTGATACTCGTGGCCGACAGAGCCGGCGATCTTATAGAGAACAACGGCATAGTGATGAATTTCAATGAACCATGCCAAATTGAGGACACATCCTACATCAAGGGCGGCACTATGCTGCGCGACGTGATTCTTACCACCGAAAGCGCCATTAAGGCAATCGACTTCTGCAAGAAACACAACATCCCCAACGTCCTGTTCTGCTGGAAATGGTATATGCCGGTGACATCACACGACGGCGATGCTCTCAAACCGGTCGATAAGTTTGATTTACAGAAGGCTATCGCCTACGCTAAAGACAACGGCATAGACGTATGGCTCTATATGAATCAGCATGCGCTGATGAAACCAAATCTGGACGAAGTTCTTGCCACATACAAAAAATGGGGTGTCGCCGGAATCAAGCCGGGATTCGTGGAATACTGCACGCACCGCTGGGCAGTCTGGGTTCATGATGTAGTACGGCTTGCAGCCAAACACAAGCTGATGGTAAACATTCACGATGAATTCCGTCCGTCCGGCTTCAGCCGCACATACCCCAACCTCGTCACTCAGGAGGGAATTCGCGGACAGGAAGAATTCCCCGACGCCACACACAACACCGTTCTTCCGTTCACCCGCCTGATTAACGGTGCCGGTGATTATACCATCGGTTATATGGACCGAAGAATCAAGAACACACATGCGCATCAGCTGGCTCTCGCGCTTATTATGTTCAGCCCGGTCGAAAGCATATTCTGGTACGACACCCCCGACCGCTTCAACGACGAACCCGAGCTGGAATGGTTTGAGGAAATCAAGACCACATTCGACGACACAAAAGTATTGAACGGCAAGCCGGGAGAAAACATTTCGGTAGCCCGCCGCAACGGTGATGACTGGTGGATTGGATCCATAACAAATACCTCAGCCAGAGAAGAATCAGTCGATCTCTCATTTCTCGACCCTGATAAAACTTATCTGGCGAAGGTCTATACCGACGACGACAATGTCGGTACAAAAACCAAGGTACTTTGCTCCCGGTTTATCGTTAAAGGCAATCAGGTCATGAAATTCAATCTCAAGCCAAGCGGTGGCGCAGCCGTTCACCTTAGCCCGATTGAAAAATCTGAGACAAAGAAATATGCCCGATACAAAGGGCAGATTCTGTGACATTATCGACTTATTGGAAAAGGGCGGCCGCACACCGCCCTTTTTCATAGCCGCATTTCAAACAGGACAACTCCTCACTCCTAACTCCTCACTCCTAACTTTTTCAGGGCTGACGCGTCCTCTTGTCGGTTTTTTTCCGTAATTTTGCACCGACGATGGCACGGCGCCTCGATATCTTCGTTGAAATTCTTGTTTTATGAACGACACTTTTGAAATGGTGGCCAAGACCTTTCAGGGACTGGAAGGAGTGCTGGCCGACGAGCTCCGCTCACTCGGAGCCCTGGATGTGCGTCCCGGACGACGCATGGTGGCTTTCCGCGGCGACCTCGAACTGCTCTATCGGGCAAACTTCTGCTGCCGCACGGCCCTGCGCATTCTCAAACCGTTCTACAGCTTCAGCGCACACGACGCCGACGAGCTCTACGACAAGGCCAAGGCCTTCGACTGGAACCGCCTCCTCTCCCTCAGCAAGACTTTCAGCATCGACACCGTAGCATATAGCGACGAATTCTCACACTCACGCTTCGTCACATACCGCATCAAGGACGCCATCGTCGACTGGTTCAAGGACCGCTACGGCGAGGACAAGCGCCCCAAGGTACGCCTCCAGGACGCCGACGTCATGATCAACGTCCACATCTCCGGCACCGACGTCACCCTCAGCCTCGACAGCAGCGGCGAGTCGCTCCACAAGCGCGGCTACCGCGAGGCGCAGACCGAGGCCCCCATCAACGAGGTGCTTGCCGCAGGCATCATCCTCCTCAGCGGATGGCACGGCGAGAAGCCCTTCGTCGACCCCATGTGCGGCAGCGGCACATTCCTCTGCGAGGCAGCCCTCATTGCCGCCGGCATCGCTCCCGGCATCTTCCGCAAGCACTTCGCCTTCGAGGCGTGGCCCGACTTCGACGCCGAGCTTTTCGACAGGATTTACAACGACGACAGCGCCGAGCGTGCCGTGGCCGTACCCATCATCGGCGCCGACATCTCCCCCAAGGCCGTCAGCATAGCCGAGGCCAACCTCAAGGGCGCCGGCGTGGCTAAGTACGTGCAGCTGCACGTGCGCCCCATTGCCAGATGGACTGCCGAGGATGTACCCGCCACCCCGGGCGTACTCGTCACCAATCCGCCCTACGGCGAGCGCATCTCCGCCCCGGACATGGAGGGCCTTTACACGAGCATCGGCTCGGTGCTGAAGCACGCGTTCCGCGGCTGGGAAGCATGGATCATAGGCTACCGCGACGAGTATTTCCGCAACATCGGCCTGGCCGCCAGCGAGAAGATAGCCCTGCTCAACGGCTCCCTGGAGTGCGAGCTGCGCGAGTACGTCATCTTCGAAGGCGACAAGAAAAGCTTCCTCGCCGCAGGCGGCAAGCTGAAGAACAAGCCTGCGCGTGAGACCGACGCGCCCCGCCGACGCTTCGAGCGCGACAACGCTTCCGGCCCCCGCCGACGCTTCGAGCGCGACGACAAGCCGCGCCGCAAGCCCTTCGGCACGGCGGAGGCTCCCGAGGCCGAGCCGGAGAAGCCCAGCGACAACCCGCTGGCCGTGCGCCGCAATCCCGGCGCCCTCAAGAGCCTCGTAGGACGCAAACCCTCGCTCCCGCCCGCCGAGGGCCCCACCATGCGCTCACGCGGCTGGAAGAAGAAATAATCCCGTGAATCCCGACAAATTCATGCACTCGCGCGCCGCCATGATTCTGGCGACGCTGCTTATGATACTCGCCGCGTGGCAGGTCTTCGCCTCCGGCGAGGGCACCGTCATAGCCGGCGACCGCGGCATTGCCCTGCCATCGGCCAACCTTTGGGCACGGTCGCCTTTGGCGTCGGCGCTCGCCGGCATCGGCTCCACGCTGCTCATCATGGGCATGATGCTCTTTCTCAACCGCCGCTTCAACCTGCTGCGCGACCTCTCCGTCATAGGCTGCACCATATTCGCGGCCATGCAGGCCGCCACAACCATGCTCACGGCGCAACTCTACACCGGCCAGCTCCTGGCTCTTGCCGTGGCCGCTTGCTTCGCCCTGCTGTTCAGCTGCTACGGCAACCCCTGGCGCACGCAACGCGTGTTCCTCGCGTTCTTCATTCTGTCGGCCGGCGTGTCCACGCAGTATTCCTTCGCCGTCTACATCCCCGTCATGCTCGTGTGCTGCTGGCAGATGCGCATCATGTCGGGCCGCACGCTCGTGGCCGTCGCCCTGGGACTGCTGACGCCCTGGTGGCTGCTCTTCGGCTTCGGCATCATCAGCCCGGCCATGCTTCACGTGCCGCATCTGTCACGCCTGCTCTCGGTGTTCAGCTTCACCGACGGCGCCCTGCTCGCCGCCACCCTGCTGCTCACGGTAGGCGTTCTGGCCGCCGCCGTCGTGTTCGACCTGTTTCGCACCATCGCCTACAATGCCCGGTCGCGCAGCTACAACGGCACGATAGTCCTCACCGGCATTGTCACGGCCATAGCCATGGCCGTGGACTACAACAACGTCGCCTCCTACGTGCCCCTGCTCAACATGCTTGCCGCCCTCCAGGGCGCGCAGTTCTTCATCATCCACCGCACGGAGCGCTCGTGGATAGGCATCCTCGCGCTGCTCTGCGCCTACATGATTCTCTCCGTATGCAACCTTCTGGCCTGAAATTCCTTGTAGAGAGCAATGTCCCGTTCGTACGCGGCATGCTCGAAACCTGTGGCAGCGTCGTCTACGCCGCCCCGGCCGACATCACCCCCCAGGCGGTGCGCGATGTCGACGCCATTATCATACGTACGCGCACGCGCGCGGACGAGGCCCTCCTCGGCGCCTCCCGCTGTTCCATGGTAGCCACCGCCACCATCGGCACCGACCATATCGACCTGCCATGGTGTGCCTCCCGCGGCATCGAGGTAGCCAACGCGCCGGGCTGCAACGCGCCGGCCGTCGGTCAGTATGTCTTCGGCAGCCTCGCCGCCGTTTCCTCGCGCCCGCTGCGCGACCTCACCCTCGGCATCGTGGGCGTGGGCCACGTAGGCGTCATAGTGGAGCGCTGGGCGCGCTCTTTGGGCATGCGTGTGCTGCGCTGCGACCCGCCGCGGCAGCGCGCCGAGGAAGGTTCCGGATGGCACACACTCGCCGAGATAGCCCGTGAGGCCGACGCCATCACCTTCCATACACCTCTGACACATTCCGGCCCTGACGCCACCTTTCACATGGCCGACGAAGCCTTCTTCGCCTCCCTGCGCCGCCGTCCCGTCATCATCAACGCCGCCCGCGGTCCGGTGGTGGACACTCCCGCAATCGTAAAAGCCCTCGACGGCGGTCTTGTCGGCGCTGCCGTCATAGACTGCTGGGAAAACGAGCCTGACATATCCCTCGCGCTGCTCGCCCGGGCCGCCGTAGCCACGCCCCACATCGCAGGCTACTCCCGCGAGGGCAAATGGCGCGCCTCACAGATGGCCCTCGACGCCGTCACTGCCCACTTCGGCCTGCCGCGGCTTCAGTTGCGCGAGCCGGCGCCCCTGCCCGTGCCGGACGCCATCACTGAGGCGCAGGCCGCCGCGAGCTACAATCCCCTGCTTGCCGACACCCCCGTCCTCAAGGCTTTTCCCGCCCTTTTCGAGCAGCTGCGCAATCGCTACGACCTCCGCACCGAGCTGCACTGACGCGCGAAAACCATCCCGACGGCATCGCAAAGCATTTTATTGCTGTCCGGCAAAATAAAACAACCCGCGCCCGTCGCGGGTTGAATGTGGATTTTTATAGTATCAGCCCACTGATACTTTTTCCTACAAAAAAAGTCAATCACGCGCCATACGCCTGTTAAGAATCTTACGTCCACATTTTCTTATAGTTTAAAGGCCGCAACCGCCCCCGCATTACCTTTTTTTAATTATTTTTCACCAAAATCACGCTATTTTAAATTAAAATATTGAGATAAAATTATGTCAGTTCAAAATATTATATTACCTTTGCATGTGTGTTTTTTATAGTATTAGATTAAGGATAAAGGTCTGGAAAGAGATGTTGTGAAACATCTCTTTTTTTATGTCCTGAGTTCAACTTTTTTTGAACCCCCGGGGCCCCGCGGACGTTATACGGGCATGAAACAGACATCACGCACACTGATGCTCGCGGCACTGTTCATTAGCCTGCTCATCGTGTCCGTGGCCTATCACTCGGGGCACGAACGGACGCGTATAGGCGACATAGCTCCGGCGCTGACTTTTGAAAGCGCCCCGAACGATGCCCTCCGCGCATTGCGCGGCAAATACGTACTCATAAGCTTCTGGTCGGCCACCAATGCCCCCTCGCGGCAGGCCGTCGGCGACTACAGCAGCTGGTTGCGCTCGCAAAGCGCCGGCAATGTTGGCATGATAGCATTCAACACCGACCGTGAGGAGCCCCTCTTCCGCGAGATCGTGAAGCGCGACGGCCTTAACCAGTCGCTCCAGTTCCGCCTCAGCGAGAAAGCCACAGAGCATCTCATGCACGACTACAACCTCCGTCCGGGCCAGTACGGCACCCTACTCGTCAACCCCGACGGCCGCATCCTCGCCCACAATCCCTCCCCCGCCGACATCCCCTCCATCATCGCCAAGAATTAATTTAAAGACTTATAAAATTTATAAGATTTATAAGACTTACCCTCCACTCCCCCAAAGATCCGCTTCCTCAATTTTTTTTGCCGTCAGGCAATTTTTTTCTCCCTATCCCACAGCTACTTATCTTCGATTTTAACATTTTTAGCTATGGTTACTTCGCACGACGAGATACAGAAAGACATAAGGTCATAAGGAGCAAAAGCTTTTTAATTTATTGAATATCAAATGTTAATAATTCTTATGTCACTTATGACCTTATGTCTTTCTGTATCTCACCCTCCGAGGTAACTCACCCCTCTTACCTATCAACTATCAACTTCAGAGATTTTCAACCTCTTCCGGAGTGAAAACAACTTCCATAGTATCGCCGGTAGTCTCGCTGGTGTAAAGGTACTTGAGTCCGAGTCCGGCTTTGACGAGCAGGGGTTTTGAGTCGTTCATGAACTCCGCCTGCTGCGAAAGCTCCTCAAGTTGCTGAGCCTTAAGTTCGGCAGCATTATCCCTGAAAGCCTTGATTACGGCTCCGTCCTCTGTGTCCGCCACAGTGTAGTTGTACACCCAATTACCGTCTGCTATTTCAGCAGAAGTCCATGTAATGTATTCGTTGAGCTGATTCGGCAATTCAGCATTGACTTCTACCAAGGTGGTCTGCAATTGTTTCATGGCCTCGTCTTTCTCGTTTTTGCAGGACGAGAAGGAGACAACCGCGATGCCCAGGAGAAGCATCAGAAGAATTTTTTTCATAAGCGTATAAATATTAGTTAGAATGTCACAAATTTAGCATAAATATCTGCAATAGCAATCAATAATACCCTTTTTCTTCCGATATTTGCATATATTTGCAAACAAATCAATCTTAAATCACAATCATGACAAACCAACCGCACATGTGGCACGACTCCTCGGCCATGATTTTCTGGGGGATACTGGGCCTGACTCTGTTCGGCCTTATAGCCTCAGTCCTGGAATCATTATTCGGACTATTAGACGGATTTTTCAGAATTCTAAACCATTACGCCGACATGGCGTCGCAGTTCGGCGCCGGCGACAACAATTTGTATAAACTCGTCAGAATCTACGAAAACACGACGCTCTCCATGCGCGTGTTCCAGATTCTCACCATCGCCGGATGGGTCTTCTATGTGTACGGCCTCTCGCGCTTCCGCCACGCGCAGACCACCGAGCGCGCCGCCGGCCTGACGGGGCGCCTCTACAGCGCCTGCTGGCTGGGACTTGTGTCCATGCTCTGCTATTTCCTCGCAAGCTGGCTGGGCTGGTTCGGAGTGTTGTTCCGTCTTGCGGGATGGATTCTGTTGCTCGTCTCGCTCTTCAAGTTCCGCGGCGCCTTCAGCCGCCTCACCCGCGAGGAGAGCTGGAACGCGACGGCACAGCGGGGCGCCGCGACGCTCCGCACGTCCTACACCCTGGCAATCATACTCCAGTTCTTCCCGCTGATATGCGGCATACTGCTTCTGTTCGCCTTCTTCGGCATGGCCTCCCAGCTTCCCTCACTCCTTCAAAACTTCTAAGCCATGAACATTATAGTTATAATAGCGGCCATAATGGCCATACTGCTGTTCACCGCGCTCGTACTCAGCGTTCTGCAAGTCATATTCATGATTCTGGGATGGTACCGCATCAAGAACGGCGCGCCCGAACAGCACGAGGACGACGGCGAAACCGCCGGCTCCCGGAACGGCCTCGTGGCGGGTATCACCATCGGCGCCGCCGTCCTGCTCACAGCGCTTGTGCTGTGGCCCAAGTCAGCTCCCGCCGAAGCGGAAGAATACGGTACAGACGACTGCGACACCGAATACGTGATTGACGAGGATTGGGACGAGCCAACGGGAATCGAAGAGGCCGAAGCTGAAGCTTACTTAGAGGAAGAGGCAGCGCCTGAAAGCTCCGACGACGGCGCCGACCAATACACCTATGCCATGCAGGGCTTCATCAACGGCTCGTACGCCATAGAGATGACGCTCTACACCGACGGCGGCAACTACTTCTCCGGTGAATATTTCTACACCAAAAACAAGACTCCAATAGAGTTGCGCGGACAGCTGACGGACGGCAGCGAGCACCTTGTGCTCGACGAGTACGTCGGCATGAACAATACCGGCACCTTCGACGGAACCTTCTCCGGCAACACCTACACCGGCACGTGGAGCCGCGCCGACGGCGAGAAGTCCTTCCCCTTCAGCGTAACTGTAAAATGACCGACATGAACAGAACACTTATCCTCCCTGCCCTTCTCGCGGCGACCATAACCGGCGCCGCGCAGGTGTCGCTGCCGTTCACAGTGAAAGCTCCCGACTGGAAAGGCATCGTCACGGTGGCCGATGAAAACAATCCTCCGATGATCTTCCGGACGCCCAACGCCTCGGCCGACATCATCGTCGCGGAGGAAGGCCCGGAATACGACACCTACCGCTGGGAATCGCAGTCCGTTTTTCTCGGCGAAGGAGAGTCGAGGCTCACGGTAGGCCCCAACAGCTACCTGCCGTTGCTGGGCACACAGGGCGCATGGGCTCACGTGCTGCTCGAAAGTGACATGTCGGGATGGGTGCCGTGCCCGGGAAACGACGGCCTCAAGCGCGCCGACACGTACCCGCTGACCTATGCCGATCTTGTGGAGAGCAGCTCCGTAATCGCCTGGCAAACGCCCGACAAAGAGACATACGCAATATGCGCGGATGCTGGAAACGGCTACGGATGGTCGGTCGATTTCTATGTGGGCAAACTGGCGGGAGGCTACCTTGTGATGCCATATGTATGCACTGTGGAGACATCGCCGGAGCTCAAGCATCCCGGCATACTCAACGGCAAGCTCGGGCAATACGACCTTGAGAAGTTCACCTGGCACGAAGTCGAATATATCCTCAGCCACAGCAAGCCCATCGACGACGGCCAGACCCTCATACAGTACGGTGTCCGCCACGAGGGCACGCCGATTATCCTTGAGTCCATGACGAGATAGGCCGTGGGCTTAAATTAACAAAAATTTAAGCCCCGAATCAAATACTTTTGCTATTTTTGCATTGTTAACCATTCACCAATCTATACCTCATGGATATTAACAAAATCATGGCCGACCTCGAGGCCAAGCACCCCGGCGAGAAGGAATATCTTCAGGCCGTAAAAGAGGTGCTCATGTCCGTACAGGACGTCTACAACCAGCATCCCGAATTCGAGCGCAACAAAATCGTCGAGCGCATGGTCGAGCCCGACCGCATCGTCACCTTCCGCGTGACATGGATCGACGACAAGGGCGAAGTACAGAACAACATAGGCTACCGCGTACAGTTCAACAACGCCATCGGCCCGTACAAGGGCGGCATCCGCTTCCACGCTTCCGTCAACCTCAGCATCCTGAAGTTCCTCGGCTTCGAGCAGACCTTCAAGAACGCCCTCACCACGCTGCCCATGGGCGGCGCCAAGGGCGGTAGCGACTTCTCGCCCCGCGGCAAGAGCGACCGCGAGATCATGCGCTTCTGCCAGGCCTTCATGCTCGGTCTCTGGAAGAACCTCGGTCCCGACCGCGACGTGCCCGCAGGAGACATAGGCGTGGGCGGCCGCGAGGTGGGCTACATGTACGGCATGTACAAGCGCCTCGTCAACCAGCACGACGGCACATTCACGGGCAAGGGCCTGAGCTTCGGCGGCTCACGCATCCGCCCGGAGGCAACCGGCTTTGGCGCCCTCTACTTCGTGCAGAGCATCCTCAAGGAGAAGGGCGAGACCATCCAGGGCAAGACCGTGGCTATCTCGGGCTTCGGCAATGTGGCGTGGGGTGCTGCCCTCAAGGCCACCGAGCTGGGTGCCAAGGTTGTCACCATCTCCGGCCCCGACGGCTACATCTACGACCCGGACGGCCTCAACGCCGAGAAGATAGACTATATGCTGGAGCTCCGCGCCAGCGGCAACGACATCGTGGCTCCGTACGCCGAGAAGTTCCCCGGCAGCGAATTCTTCGCAGGCCGCAAGCCCTGGGAGCGCAAGGTTGACATCGCGCTGCCCTGCGCCACACAGAACGAGGTGAACGGCGACGACGCCCGTCAGCTCGTCGAGAACGGCGTGGGCCTCGTGGCTGAAGTCAGCAACATGGGCTGCACCCCCGAAGCCATCGACACCTTCCTGGCAGCACGCATCATCTACGCTCCCGGCAAGGCCGTGAACGCAGGCGGCGTAGCCACCTCGGGCCTGGAAATGAGCCAGAACGCCATGCACCTGCAATGGAGCGCCGAGGAAGTGGACGAGAAGCTCCACACCATCATGCGCGACATCCACGAGCAGTGCGTCAAGTTCGGACGCCAGCCCGACGGCTACATCAACTACATGAAGGGCGCCAACATCGCCGGCTTCATGAAGGTGGCCGACGCCATGATGGGTCAGGGCGTAATCTGATCCCGCACCGCACCACTAAGCTGCGCCGTAATCCCCCTTACGGCGCAGCTTTTTTATACTTTTTCAACGTCAAGTTGCTCAGTTTTATATTTTTTTCGTAAATTCGCAGCGCAGACCGTCCGGAAGCCCCGGCTGTGGGAAAGAGGGCGGTGGGCAGACATAATGAAAAGCGTTTATCCGCGCTGATTCTTGACTCTCTGAAATTCACGCAAGAGTTAAGAGGGATTATTTGAAGATTTGCCATTGTTTGCTTTTGACTGCTAATCAGCGGATTATGCAATTTTGAATTTGATTGTTTCTGGGGCGATTTGAGGTGATTTTCGCATTCAGTACACAATTTGTACGATTCAGTTGTTAATAGTTGTATAGGGCGATTTTTGCGAATTATAAGTTCGCACTAACTTTGCGTATAAACACAAAATTAGTCTCTTATGGCAAAAATCGAAACGAAGAACAAACAGAATCCGAAACTTGTCCAGACTGTCCTCAAAGACGGTCGCGCGAGCCTTGCGCTTGAATATTATCTCGGACGCTCAGAAACGCCGGTCATAGATGATGAAGGAAATCCGGTATTCTATACAGAGGGGGCGATGGCCGGGAAACCGAAATACAAAATCAAGCATAACCGCAAACGGGAAAACCTTAATCTATATATCTGGCTATTAAGTACATGACAAAAATTTGAACACATCGAATTTCGGCTTGTAGAGCGGTCTTAGAAGAACGTTTGCGATTTCTTC
>PPYF01159240.1_pt1 | contig 11920 bp, 12 predicted proteins | sample 1559871 | NCBI WGS metagenome assembly PPYF01 (sample SAMN08240021, study PRJNA423297) | Human gut metagenome, whole genome shotgun sequencing project. | reverse complement strand
GAAAAGAACAGCACCGGAAAGGAATGCAGTATATCTGCGTCTGTGCAGTCAAAAGCACAGCTTGAGGCAGCGGTAAACAGCGGAGTACGGTGTGTGTATCTGGATGAGGAGATAGAATTTGAACGTGAAAACGGCGTACAGTATTTCCTTGCGATGCCATACATTTTCAGGGAACGTACGATCCGCAGATATGAACGTATGTATGCAAAAATCGAGGAAAAATATGATGGTATGCTGATCCGCAACTGGGAGAGTTATGCGTGGCTCAGACAACATGCATACCAAAAAGAAATCCGCAGTGATTATAATCTCTACATTTTTAATCAAAAAGCAAAAGAAGAGTTGAAGAATCTGGGGATCGGACAGGGAACAGCACCGGTGGAATTGAATGATCGTGAACTGGCAGAACTTGGGATAGGCGAACAGGCATTTATCGCATATGGATACCAGCCGGTGATGGTCAGTGCGGGCTGTATAAAGAAGACCAGTGCTTCCTGTGACGGAAAAGGCGGAGTACTTACGATTTCTGACCGTTATCAGAAGGAGTTTACAGTCAGATGCTATTGCAGAGACTGTTATAATGTAATGTATAATTCAGCACCGTTGTTCCTGGCGGATAAGGCGGAAGAGATCAGAAAGCTGATGCCTGCACAGATACGGCTGGATTTTACAGTTGAGAATAAAGAACAGGTAAAAGAAATCTGTAAGATATATATGAATGCATTTACAGAAGGAAAAAAGATGGAACCTCAGATACGGGAGTATACGAGGGGGCATTTTAAAAGAGGAGTAAAGTAGGTGGAAAGTTGGTAAACATAATTGTACAGTTATCAAAATATCTGATGATACTGATGATCACAGTGTATACGTATCTGTGTTTCAGTATCTTCGGATATTATGATCCGGATAAAAAGAAACGTTGTCTCAGGAAGCAGAATGTGCTGATGTTTGTGATGCATCTGACGGCATTTCTTGTGATGTATCTGGAAAAAAAAGATACAAAGATTCTGGCATTGTATCTGATGCAGGTGACGCTTCTTGGAGGAACGATTCTGTTGTATAGCTTTATTTATCCGAAAGTATCACGTCTGGTTGTAAATAATATGTGTATGCTGCTCAGCATCGGTTTTATCATGATCACCAGACTGAATTATGATAAGGCTGCGAAACAGTATCTGATCGCGGCAGCAGGAATTGTGCTCTGCCTTGTGATTCCGATCATTATCCGAAAAGCACGTTTTCTGCCGGAATGGAGAATTCTTTACGGAATTATCGGTATCGTGTCGCTGGCGGTAGTAGTGGTTGTAGGTAAGGTGTCTTATGGTGCAATGCTTGGCTTTACAGTCGCCGGAATCAACATCCAACCATCAGAACTTGTGAAGATTGTCTTTGTGTTCTTCGTGGCATCGAGTTTTAAGCGTTCTACAGAATTTAAAGATATTGTGGTGACGACGGCAGTTGCAGCATTTCATGTGTTGATTCTTGTGGCATCTAAGGACCTTGGTGCGGCGCTTATTATCTTCGTCGTATATCTGGTCATGTTATATGTGGCGACACATCAGCCGCTTTATATTCTCGCAGGACTTGGTGCGGGAAGTGCCGGAGCAGTTGTGGCGTATCATCTGTTTACGCACGTTAAGACGCGTGTAAATGTATGGAGAGACCCGTTTGGAACATATGATAAAGGCGGTTATCAGGTAGCACAGTCATTATTTGCCATCGGGACTGGCGGATGGTTCGGAGCGGGACTTTATCAGGGACAGCCGGACACGATTCCGGTATCGGCAGAGGACTTCATCTTTTCTGCAATTTCAGAAGAGATGGGGCTGATCTATGCGATGTGTCTGATACTGATCTGTGTGAGCTGTTATGTGATGTTCTTAAATATCGCAATGCAGCTGCATAATCTGTTTTATAAGATGGGACTGTATATTTTAAGAGAAGACGAGGAAGAGGATATTGAGAGAAGGAAGAAAGAACGGTTACGAGCAAAGAGAAGCCGACAGGAGAGTGTGGCGGGATATCGAGAGGCAGAATATGACCCGCAAAGAGCGAAAAGAAGCCAAAAAGCGCGAAAAGAAGCGGCTCAAGGCAAAGCGCGCAAGAAACAAAGAGTTCGCTAGAGTTACGTATGTATTCGTAGCGCTTTTTCTGGTACTGCTGGGATATATCGGATATTTTCAGGTAAAAAAAAGCCAGGAGATCATCAGAAGTCCTTATAATGCCAGACAGAATTCGAATGCAAAGAGGGTGACCCGGGGAACAATTGTGGATAGGAACGGGAACGTGCTTGCGAAGACCGATACGGCAGCAGACGGAAGCGAGACAAGAGAGTATCCTTATGGCGATGTATTTGCACATGTGGTCGGTTACAGCGTACAGGGCAAATCCGGGATCGAATCTCTGGAGAATTATGACCTGCTGACTTCGGATGAGAATTTCCTGATCAAGTTGAAGAATGAATTCCAGGATAAAAAAAATATGGGAGACACGGTTGTGACAACACTGGATGCAGACCTTCAGGAAGCGGCATATCAGGCACTGGGAGAGAAAAAAGGTGCGGTAGTGGTGATGGAGCCGAAGACAGGAAAGATCCTTGCCATGGTATCTAAGCCGGACTTTGATCCGAATACGGTAGAATCCAGCTGGAACGCTCTGAGTACAGATGAAAACAGTGTACTGTTGAATCGTGCGACACAGGGGCAGTATGCACCGGGTTCTACGTTCAAAGTAGTGACACTTTTGGAATTCATGAGGGAGAATCCGGATTACAGTTCTTATTCTTATAATTGTACCGGTTCGATCGAGAACAGTGGAATTAAGATCCACTGCTATAACGGACATGTCCACGGGCAGGTCAGTCTGGAGGAAAGTCTGGCATATTCGTGCAACACATCTTTTTCGAATATAGGACTTTCACTGGATCCGGTGAAATTTAAGAAGACGGCAGAGGAAGTTCTATTTGATTCAAAATTGCCTTCGGATCTTCCGTATAGTAAGAGCAGCTTTACGATGGATAGCTCTGCCGGAAACGGTACAAAGATGATGACGGCGATGGGACAGGGGGAGACGCAGGTAAGCCCGTATCATATGGCACTGATCACATCTGCTATCGCCAATGGCGGAAAGTTGATGAAACCGTATCTGGTTGACAAGGTGACAAATGCATCGGGAGCGGTCATGAAAGAGACGGATCAGAAAGAATATAAGCAGCTTATGACAGCGGAAGAAGCTGCCCGGATCAAAGAATATATGAAGAGCGTAGTAGATTACGGTACCGCATCTGTATTGAGCGGACAGAGCTACACAGCAGCGGGAAAGACCGGTACGGCAGAATATAGTTCCGATAAAGAAAAAGACCACTCCTGGTTCATCGGTATGTCGAATGTGGAAGATCCGGAACTGGTTGTAAGCGTGATCATTGAAGCTTCGGACGGAACTGCAAAGGCGGTAAATGTTGCAAAAGAGATTTTTGACTCGTATTATTAGAAGTATAGAAGGACGGGAATTATGCGATACTATAAGCATCTGTACCTGACAGAAGGACTGGAAAAGAAAAAAGAGAAAATCATCCGCAAACTGGAATCCGGAAAACTGCAGCTGAGTGTGCATGTGATCACGCTGGCAATCAGTGAAAAGAATCAACTGGAAATCTATCCGACACTCCAGTTTAAGCAGCCTGCATTTCCGGAACAGGATCTGTTCGTGGTAGGAATTACAAAAGGATATGAGGAAGCGGTAGAACTGGTAGAACAGATCGTACAGGAAGTATATGAACAGACAGGCGGATGTGATATACGGTCTTATATATTAGAAAAAGAGCAGGGAAGATAAGATGGTGTTACATATTCTTTTGATCATTTTAAAAATAATAGGGATCATAATTGCAGTGATTCTCGGGCTGCTGCTTCTGCTTCTGGTGACCTTTTTGTGTGTTCCGGTGAGATACCGGCTCGATGCGTCAATGCCCGGAGAGATAAAGGAAAGCAGCGCATACGGCCGCGTGACGTGGCTCTTGCGCCTGATACGGATCGATGTGTCATTTGAAGAGCAGGAGTTAAAATGGCGGGTAAGGATTGCGTGGAAATCTTTCGGAAGTGAACCGCAGAAAAGCGGACATACAGATACTGAGAAGAAAAAATCGGAAGATCGTCCGGTGAAAACAAACGTTGAGAAAAGAGAAACTGCGAAGATAGAATCTGAGAAGGAGGAAGCTCATGAAAAAGAGAATACAGCTTCGAAAGAAAACCGGAAAGAACAGAGAGTGGAAAGCAGCAGCAGACTATCGAAAATGGAAGAAGAGCCTGAAGAAGAAAAAAGAACTGTGGAGAGCAGTAAAACGCTTCCGGAGAATGTGGAAGAAATCCCGGAAAGTACTCCTGAAAAAGCTGGGAGATTTGCGAAGATAAAATGTACAATCTTAAAGTTCTGTGATAAGATAAAGCATACGGTTGGACATGCAGAAGAAAAGCTGGACAGCATATTGGATAAGAAAGAAAGAATTATGAAGGAATTAGAAGATCCGGTGCACAGGAAAGCTTTTTCGAAGGTGAAAAAAGAGGCGGGCAAGCTGTTAAAGCGTTGGATGCCGAAAGTAATAAAAGGTGAAGTTCAATTTGGATTCGAAGATCCGTACCATACAGGACAGGCACTGGCGGGGTTAAGTATGATCTATCCGTTAATCGGAGGTCATCTGTTGGTGGAACCTGATTTTGAAAGAAGGATACTGAAAGGGAAAGTCAGAGTCCGCGGTGGATTCCGCATGATGCCGCTGGTCTGCTTCCTGTGGAACCTGGTGTGGTGCAGCGAGATCAGAAAGACATATCATGATATCCGCAAGTTTCAATTATAGATATAGAGAATGCAAGGAGGAAAGAAGATGGCTGAGAATAATTTCAAAGGGACTGTAGAAGCGCTGTTCCATGGTATGGACGGAGTGGTATCATCCAAGACGGTAGTAGGAGAAGCAATCCATATCGGCGATACGATTATTTTACCACTGGTAGATGTATCCTTTGCGGTAGGAGCAGGTGCGTTCAACGCAGATAAGAAAGAAAAAGGTGCCGGAGGTATCGGTGGGAAGATGACACCAAGCGCGGTGCTGGTCATTCAGAATGGTCACACCAAGCTTGTGAACATCAAGAATCAGGATACGATCACGAAGCTGTTGGATATGGTACCGGATGTGATGGATCATTTTACATCCCGAAAAGAAGATAACGTTACGGAAGAGGATGTGAATAAGATCCTCGACGAAGCAGAAAAATAGCAGACATTTTTTGTGGCAGTGTACATATAATGTACAAAAAGCAGGTGTGTGTCTGTGAAAAGAATCGTAGGATTTGCATTGTTCTGGATAGCGGCAGGAATGCTTCTGGCACTGGTCATACCAGGTTTGTTCTGCCAGATTTTGTGTATGATCCTGTGCGTTGCAGAGAAGATGTATGTTTGTACTTCTTGTTTGAAATCAGGAAAAGTTGAGCGTGCATAAGATGTATTGAAACTCAGATTTCGATGTGTGGAATCTGAGTTTTTTTGCGCAATAAGAACTATTGTAATTAGCGGCAAAACAGAGTATAATAAAATATATTGTGTTTTGATATAGATAGAAGATAATAAAAGAAGTGGAGGTTTTGCTATGAAAGGGTGTATGAGTACAGATTTGGGAATTATTACCATTGATCCTGAAGTAATTGCAAAATATGCAGGAACAGTGGCGGTTGAATGTTTTGGTATTGTTGGAATGGCAGCTGTAAATATGAAAGATGGCCTGGTTCATCTGCTGAAAAAGGAGAGCCTGACAAGAGGAATCCATGTAAATATAAGTGATGATAATCATATCAGTATTGACTTCCACATTATTGTGGCATACGGTGTAAGCATTTCCGCTGTAACAGATAATCTGATCAGTGATGTGAAGTACAGAGTGGAAGAATTTTCCGGTATGCAGGTAGATAAGATCAACGTCTATATTGAAGGCGTAAGAGTCATTGATTAGTTTGTGGATTTTAAGGAGGAACGTAAGAAGTGGCTACGAAAACGATTAATGTGGACGTGCTTGCAAAGATGTTTCTTGCAGGTGCTCAGAACATTGAAGCAAAGAAAGACTATATCAACGAATTGAATGTATTCCCGGTACCAGATGGAGATACAGGTACAAATATGTCTATGACGATCATGTCAGCGGCAAAAGAAGTAACAGCATTAAATAACCCGGAGATGAAGGATCTTGCAAAGGCAATCTCTTCCGGATCCCTGCGCGGGGCGAGAGGTAACTCAGGAGTTATCTTATCTCAGCTTTTAAGAGGATTTACAAAGGCGATCAAAGAAGAGAAAGAGATTGATGTGCTTGCACTTGCTGCGGCATGCCAGAGAGCAAGAGATACTGCTTACAAGGCTGTTATGAAGCCGAAGGAAGGAACCATCCTTACTGTTGCCAGCGGAATTGCGACAAAGGCAGCAGAGATGGCTGAAGAGACAGATGATCTGGAAGTATTCATCCCGGCTGTGATCGAATATGCAGAGGAAGTGTTGAATAAGACACCAGAGATGCTTCCGGTATTAAAAGAAGCAGGTGTGGTAGATTCCGGCGGACAGGGACTTCTGGAAGTGATTAAAGGCGGATATGATGCATTCCTTGGTAAAGAGATTGATTACAGTTCGATCAAACCAAGTACAAGTGTTACCGTGAATAAGGTGAATGCAGAAGATACGGCAGATATCAAATTTGGATATTGTACAGAATTTATCATTCTGACAGAAAAAGAATTTACCGAAGAAGATGAACATGAATTCAAGAAATTCTTAAGCTCGATCGGAGATTCCATCGTATGTGTTGCGGATGATGATGTCGTGAAGATCCACGTACACACCAATGATCCGGGACTTGCGATCCAGAAAGCGCTGACTTATGGACAGCTTTCTAAGATGAAGATCGATAATATGCGTGAAGAACATCAGGAAAAACTGATCCGTGATGCGGAGAAGCTTGCAGAAGAACAGGCAAAAGAAGAAGCTGCATACGAAGAAAAGAAGACAGCAGAGCCGAGAAAGGCAATGGGATTCATTACCGTTTCCATCGGAGCCGGTATGAATGAGATATTCAAAGAACTGGGTGCAGATTATATCATCGAAGGCGGACAGACCATGAATCCAAGTACAGAGGACATGCTGAATGCTATCGATCAGGTAAATGCAGATACGGTATTTATCCTTCCGAACAACAAGAACATTATTCTGGCAGCAAACCAGGCAAAATCACTGGTAGAAGATAAAGAGATCATCGTAATCCCTACCAAAACTGTACCACAGGGAATTACAGCGATCATTAACTTTATGCCGGACGCAGATGCCAAGACAAATGAAGAGGCTATGCTGGAAGAGATCAAGAATGTAAAGACCGGTCAGATGACGTATGCGGTAAGAGATACACATATCGATGACAAAGAGATCCATGAAGGAGATATCATGGGTATCGGTGACAGTGGAATCCTTGCGGTAGGAAAAGATCTGGAAGAGACCACAAAAGAACTGATCGCGAATCTGGTAGATGAAGATTCCGAACTGATCAGTATCTATTACGGAGAGGAAGTATCAGAAGAAGAGGCGGAGAAATTCGCAGGAGAGATCGAAGAACTGTATCCGGATGTAGATGTGGATATTCAGTTTGGCGGACAGCCGATCTATTACTATGTGCTTGCTGTAGAGTAAGAGATAAAGTATAGAATTATATACAGAACCGGATCTGTATATCCAGAGTGAGAGAAGCTTCTGGTATATAGATCCGGTTCTTTGTATCCGGATGAGTTTTGTGATGAAGAGATTGGATTTACAGGATGGAGGGAAGGAAGCATCGTATGATAGAAAAGACAGATATCGGAGATTTGAAAGGAATCGGAGAGAAGACAAAAAAGCTCTTCGAAAAGATCAATATACATACGGTAGGTGATCTGATCCGTTATTATCCGCATGGATATGATGTGTACGAGGAAGCGGTGCCTGTCAGTGAACTGGAAGAAGACAAGATCCAGACCGTTACAGGCGCAATCTACGGTCGTGTGCAGGTATCCGGAAGCAGCCGGATGCAGGTGACAACGCTGTATGTAAAAGATATTACCGGAATATTAAAGGTAATCTGGTTTCGTATGCCATTCTTGCGGAATACGTTATCCGGCGGAGGCGTGATCACCCTGCGTGGAAGAGTCGTTCGCAAGAAAACGGGTGATCTGGTTATGGAGCATCCGGAGATCTTCTATCCATCTGCAAAATACGAAGAGAAACTGCATACATTACAGCCGGTCTATGGTCTGACCTCCGGACTATCCAACAACATGGTCATGAAGGCTATGAAACAGGCTCTGGACGGCCTGGATCTTACCAGAGAGATCCTGCCGGATTCCCTGCGTTTGAAATATGGTCTGGCGGAATATAACTATGCTGTGAGAGGAATCCATTTTCCCGAAGATAAAGAAGTCTTTTATCATGCGAGAGAACGTCTGGTATTCGAGGAATTCTTAGAGTTTATTCTGTCGATCAGGAGATTAAAGGAGAAAAATGAACGTCTGGAAAACAATTATCCGATGCAGCCACGCCCGGAGGTAGAGACATTTCTGAAGAGTCTGCCGTTTGAACTGACCGGCGCACAGACAAAGGTCTGGAAAGAGATTGAAAAAGATCTCGGTTCGGAGAAGACGATGTCAAGGCTGGTGCAGGGAGATGTGGGCTCCGGTAAGACGATCGTTGCGGTGCTTGCACTGATGAATGCGGCATTCAATGGCTGTCAGGGAGCAATGATGGCACCGACAGAAGTGCTTGCAAGACAGCATTATGAGAATATTACGAAGATGTTCGAAGAGTATGATATTCCAATCAAGGTAGAACTTCTGACGGGATCTATGACAGCAAAAGAAAAACGGCGGGCATATGACCGTATCGAGTGCGGACTGGCGAAAATCATCATCGGAACACATGCGCTGATCCAGGGGGCCGTAAGTTATGATAATCTGGGACTTGTTATAACCGATGAGCAGCATAGATTTGGAGTAAAACAGAGAGAAACATTTGCGTTAAAAGGCGGGGAGCCGCACGTGTTAGTCATGAGTGCGACACCGATTCCGCGAACACTTGCCATCATTTTATACGGAGATCTGGACATCTCGGTGATCGATGAACTTCCTGCAAATCGTCTGCCGATCAAAAACTGCGTGGTGGATACCGGATACCGCAACACGGCCTACAACTTCATGAAAAAGCAGATCGCAGAAGGACGGCAGTGCTATGTAATCTGCCCTATGGTAGAAGAAAGTGAGACGATGGAAGCGGAAAATGTTACGGATTATACGGTGGCACTTCAGGAAGAGATGGGAGAACAGATCCAGGTAGCCTGTCTGCATGGCAAGATGAAGCAGGCACAGAAAGACGATATCATGGATCGTTTCGGAAGAAATGAGATCCAGATACTGGTATCGACAACTGTGATCGAAGTCGGAATCGATGTGCCGAATGCAACGGTTATGATGATTGAAAATGCAGAGCGTTTCGGTCTTGCTCAGCTTCACCAGTTGAGAGGACGTGTGGGACGTGGAAAACACCAGTCCTATTGTATCTTCATGAGTGCGTCAAAATCGAAAGAAACAAAAAAACGGCTGGATATCCTGAATCATTCGAATGACGGATTCAAGATCGCAAGTGAAGACTTAAGACTCCGCGGACCGGGAGACCTTTTTGGAATCCGTCAGAGTGGCCTTATGAACTTTAAACTGGGAGATGTCTATCAGGATGCAAAGATCCTTCAGATGGCAAACGAGGCGGCAGACCAGCTCACAGAAGAAGATGAAGAATGGATCCGGAAACTGCCGAATTATGAGAATGCGGCGGAAGTTGTGCTGTAATCGGATTGTTTATCTGGTACATTCTGCAGATATGGATGGATATAGCGGCAAAAAAATAATCAACACATGACAACTTCGTATGATAGAAGTCATGTGTTGATTTTTTGATCTTTTAGTTTTTCATTCTGTGTTTCCAGCCTGTTACAGATACTGTGCGGTTATTTACCTGCCATCTGTTTTTCCTGCTGTTCGATCATTTTCTTGACCATATAACCGCCGACAGATCCATTCTGTCTGGATGTCAGGTCTCCGTTGTAGCCATCTGATAACGGAACTCCAAGTTCACTTGCTACCTCGTACTTGAATTTGTCTAATGCACCCTTTGCTTCAGGTACGGCTGTTTTGTTTGATGAACGATTTGCCATTTTTTATACTCCTCCTTTTGGTAACTTTGTAACTTTTTCCTTGTCGTTACATCCATAGTATGTGGAGAAATACAATTAATACACTAGAAGTGTTTTCATAATCTGGAAATATTTTCAGATTAAAAAATGACTATTCGTCCCAGCCTTCGTAGAAGCGGATGTTCATAGAAATATTGCGGACGATTTCGCCTTCTTTTACTTCAATATCTTCAATGTCAGATACATATGGGATCAATGGATCATCTTCGGAAAGTTCCAGTGTGATCCAGTCGCGTGCCGCTTCGTTGGCACTTTCAATGGCATCATCTAAAGTCTCGCCTTCACCATAACAACATTCCAGATCCGGGAAATATCCTTTATAGTGTCCTTCTTCGGTTTTGTGAAATACTGCAGGGTATATGAATTTCATAATTTGTCATCCTTTCAAAATGTGTTCTTGTCTATTATATGATTTTCGGAGTGGGAAAAAAATAATACAGAAAATGAGAAAAGACAACAGGAGCAGATCAGTGCACCGTCGGCAATTCTGATGGAAGCGTCAACAGGACAGATCATATATGAGAAAAATCCGGATGAGAAATTACCACCGGCAAGTGTAACAAAAGTTATGACATTGCTGTTGATATTCGATGCACTGGAAAGCGGCCAGATCAAGCTGGCGGATGAAGTGACAACATCTGAATATGCGGCGTCCATGGGCGGTTCACAGGTGTTTCTGGAGCCTGGGGAGACACAGACGGTAGATACGCTGATCAAATGTATCTCTGTAGCCAGCGCAAACGATGCCTGTGTATCAATGGCTGAATATATCTGTGGAAACGAAGAAGAATTTGTTGCAAAGATGAACAAACGGGCAAAGGATCTTGACATGAAAAATACACATTTTGTAAATTGCAACGGATTGGATGCAGACGGTCATCTGACAACGGCAAGGGATATTGCACTGATGTCAAAAGAACTGATCATTACATATCCGCAGATCTTTGATTACTGCAACATCTGGATGGAGAATATCACACATAAAACCCAAAAGGGCGAATCAGAATTCGGACTTACGAATACAAACAAACTGATCCGTCAGTATGAATATGCAACCGGGTTAAAGACCGGCTCTACCGGTAAAGCCAAATTCTGTGTATCCGCAACCGGAAGGAAAGGCGACATCGATCTGATCGCCGTGATCATGGCAGCAGACGACAGCAAAGCCAGGGTCAGAGATGCGATCACTTTATTGAATTATGGTTTCGGAAAATGTCAGAAATATACAGAAAAAGAACAAAAGAAGATATCACCGGTCGAAGTCAGAGGCGGGACGGAAAAAGAGGTGAAGGTACGTCAGAAAAGTACATTCACCTACGTGGACACCACAGGCGCTGACCTGTCCAAAATAAAGAGCAAAACAAGAAAAGACAAGAATGTAAAAGCACCATTAAAAAAAGGCGAAAAAGTAGGTGAAACAGTCTATTATCTGGATAGAAAAAAGATTGGAGCAAGAGATATTGTCACGACAGAAAAAGTTGAGAAACAAAATTACGGCAGTGCGTTGGAAAATGTGCTGGAAGAGTATTTTGGGATTTAATTAAATTGGAATTTAATTTATTAACGTAGTTGGCCTCTCGATCCTTGAAGAAAACAGTATAAAGTGGTTCTGGTTCAGGTTCCATG
>PPYF01243403.1_pt1 | contig 11921 bp, 6 predicted proteins | sample 1559871 | NCBI WGS metagenome assembly PPYF01 (sample SAMN08240021, study PRJNA423297) | Human gut metagenome, whole genome shotgun sequencing project. | reverse complement strand
ACGCAACCTATTCGTACTTCGCAGTGGTCATCGCCAACGTGTTCTTCCCTGGCGACGACCCGGCGCTTGCGCTCATGCAGACGTTCGCGGTGTTCGCGCTTTCGTTCCTGCTGCGCCCCATCGGCGCCATCTTCTGGGGCAGCATGGGCGACAAGAAGGGCCGCAAGTGGGCCCTGTCCACGTCCATCTTCCTGATGACCGGCGCTACCTTCTGCATCGGCTTGCTGCCGGGCTACCTGGCCATCGGCCTCGCCGCCCCCATCTTGCTGCTGCTGCTCCGCATGATCCAGGGTTTCTCGGCTTCCGGCGAGTATGCCGGCGCTGCTACGTTCCTGGCTGAGTACGCTCCCTCGGACAAGCGCGGCGTGTACTGCTCGCTCGTGCCTGCTTCGACGGCCGTGGGCCTGTTGGTGGGCTCTACGTTCGCCACGGTCATGTACACGATCCTGCCTGACGCAGCCGTGAACGAGTGGGGCTGGCGCATCCCGTTCCTGTTGGCAGGACCGCTGGGTCTCGTCGCTCACTACATTCGTACCAAGCTGGAGGATTCGCCGACGTATCAGGAGATGCAGGCTGCTATCTCCAAGACCGACGACTCGAATCATCCTATCCGCGACCTGTTCCGTCATCACACGAAGGAGCTCATCATCTCCTTCGGTGCCGCCATGCTGAACGCGGTGGGCTTCTACGTGGTTCTCACGTACTTGCCGGTCTACCTGGAGACGGTGGTCATGATGCCGGCGAACGAATCGTCGCTGATCACCACTATCTGCCTGGTCGCGTACGTGGCGTTCATCTTCGGCATGGGGCATCTGTCCGATAAGTTCGGGCGCAAGAAGATGCTCATCATCGCCTGTGTGTCGTTCATCGTGCTGACGGTGCCGGCGTTCATGCTGTTGAACACTGCGCAATTCTTCACGGTGCTGGCCGTCGAGCTGGTGCTGTGCCTGGCGCTTACCATCAACGACGGTACGCTGTCCAGCTATCTGACCGAGACGTTCCCGACGGCGGTGCGCTACACCGGCTTCGCCCTGTCGTTCAACTTGGCGAACGCCCTGTTCGGCGGTTCCGCCTCGTTCATCTCGACTGCTCTGATCGCCGCTACCGGCTCCGGTCTCGCGCCTGCCTGGTACATGGTCGGCGTGTCTTGTGTCGCGCTGGTGGCGATGATACTATCGCACGAACATACGGGTAAGGATCTGTCCGAAGTGTAAGGCCCTGCGGTCTGCACGACGATAGTGCTGATACAAACGGGCGCCGTCCAGACCTGCTGGTCCGGACGGCGTTCGCTCATGAGACGGCGTGCTCGCGCCGCCCGTACAATGGAGGACGAATGGCTGAAACATCGCAGACGCCGAAGTCTTTGAAAGCTCAGATCACGCGCACGTCGCTCGTGCTGGCCGCGGCGGCGTTGTTGCGCGAGCAGGGGCCGAAAGCCGTGACGTATCGCAAGGTGGCGAAGTGGGCCGGTGCGGCCTCGTCATCGGTCGGATATTACTTCGACTCGGTGACGCAGTTGCTGCACGAGGCCGGTCGCTACAATATTCAGCTGTGGGCCGAGCGTGCAGAGAAAGCGGCATCGGCTGCCGAAGGCCTTGAGCCTGAAGAGTGTCGTCGTCATGTAATCGACCTACTCATTCGCGCCTGCTTGCCCGATGAATCGGTGGTGCCTTCGGCTCACTACGGGCAGCTGATTGCCGCGGCCGAATCGGACGTGGTCACCGAGGCTTACCAGAAGGGCCGCGTTTCGCTCGATGCCGCCATCGAGCGCATCCTTGCACGCGCAAAGATCGATATGCCGCCACGTATGGTGGGCACCGTGGTAGACGGCGCGGCAGTGGCCGCCATTTCCGAGGGGTACGACGTGCGCAAGTTCGCGTCCGATATCCTGCGCGATGCCGTCGAAGTCTACATCAAGGCATCTGAAGCTTAACGCTTGTAGCGCGCCTCAGTAATCCAGCAACTCACGTTTCGGCGACGGGAGGGTGAACGCCCTCCCGTCGCCGTTCTTCTTTCCAGCCTGAATGGTAGAACGGATGCAAGAAACGCATCGATTGCGATGTCGCGCCGCTGTGTTCGCGAGCGGCGCGACATCGCGTCCTAGGTGAGGAAAGGGGTTGAGGCAGCATGAGCGATACTCGTCGCGCACCGGAGGCGTCTTCGGCTGACGCGGGCCCGGTGGGCTCGGTGAGCCGGCCGTCGTTCAAACGCACGTTGACGTTCTTCGGATTCTTCGCCATCACGGCTTCCATGGTGATGACGGTATACGAGTACCCGTCGTTTGCGTCGTCGGGATTCCAGCTGGTGTTCTTCCTGATCATCGGCGGCATCCTGTGGTTCTTGCCCGTGGCGCTGTGCGCTGCGGAAATGGCCACGGTGAAAGGATGGGAATCGGGCGGCATTTTCGCCTGGGTGGGCAATACGCTGGGCAGACGGTGGGGTTTCGCCGCGCTGTTCTTCCAGTGGTTCCAGATCACAGTTGGGTTCGTCACCATGGCGTTCTTCATCCTGGCGGCGCTGGCCTACGTGTTCAGGTGGGACGCGCTGTACAACAACCCGCTGGTGATGTTCTTCGGCGTGGCGGCCATCGTGTGGCTGCTCACGCTCACGCAGCTGGGCGGCACGAAGTACACGGCGCGCATCTCGAAGGTGGGCTTCGTGGGCGGCATCATCGTGCCCGTGCTAGTGCTGCTGGTGGGCTTGGTGATCTACTTCGCCACGGGCGGCGTCTCGCAGATCAAGATGGACGCGGCCACGTTCGTGCCCGACTTCGGCAAGGTGGACACGCTGGTCATCTTCGCGTCGTTCATCCTAGCGTACATGGGCGTGGAGGCTTCCGCTTCGCATGTGAACGAGCTGAAGAACCCGAACCGCAACTACCCGCTTGCCATGATCGTGCTGGCAATCCTCACCATCGCGCTGGACGCGCTGGGCGGCTTGGCCGTGGCCACGACGCTTCCGGCGTCGGTTCTGGACGGCAACCTGTCGTTCGGCGTGATCGAGGCGTTCCGCGCCATCTTCGTGCAGCACATCGGCCCGTCTATGAGCTGGATCGTGTTCGTGGTGGCGCTGTTGCTGGCGCTGGGCGTGCTTGCCGAGATCTCGGCGTGGATCGTGGGCCCGTCGCGCGCGCTGCTTGATACGGCGCACGACGGCATCCTGCCCCCGTCGTTCAAGAAGGTTAACAAGCACGGCGTGTCGGTGAAGACGGTGGTCATCCAAGCCGTCATCGTCACGGTGTGGGACGCGGTGCTGTGCGGATCCATCGCGCTGTCCGGCGGATCCAGCTCGTCGGTGGGCTACCTGACGGCCATCGGTCTGACCGTGGTCATCTACCTGGTGGGATACGTGCTGTTCTTCCTCGGGTACTTCTATCTGATCTTCAAGAAGAAGAACCTGCAGCGCTCGTTCCAGCTGCCCGGCGGCACGCCGTTCAAGGCCATCGTGGCGGGCGTCGGCCTCATCATGACCGTGGCGACGTTGATCATCTCGTTCTTCCCGTCGTCGAACCTGGACGCGCAGTCGAACGCGGTGTACCAGGCGACGCTGGGCGTGGCGTTCGCGATATCGGTGGCTATCCCCTTCATCATATACGCGTTGCGTCATCGTTGGGAGCCGAAGCCTGTCGTGCCGGTAGGGGCGACGGTTGCCGCGCCTTCGGGCGCTGCCATGCCCGCGCGTCCCGCGGCTCCCGAACAGGGCGCTCATGTCCGCACCGATGCGGGCACCTCGGGCCCCATCAACAAGCGCACGAAGGCGCGCGACGCGATGGGCGGCCCGCGTGACGCTTCGGGCACGCCGCGATCGGCCGGAGCAAGCGGCGCGGTTGCTGGCGGCGGTCTGAGCGAGCGCGTGGCACAGGGCATTTCCAGCGTGGTGGTCGGCGTGACCAGCCGCCCGCCGGGACCCATTCCTGTGGACGCGAAGGATCCGCACGGTGCCCCCGACCCGCTGTGCACGCCTACCGTGGACGAAGGCCGTGCGCACGAGATGTCCCAGCCTCCGGCCTGCGGCGTGCCCACGCCGCAGAACCCCATGCCGGTTCCGTGCGACGTCTCGGACGAGGATTCCGCCTCGCGGCATGCGGCTTCCAGCTCCGGTGCCGAACGGCCTGCGGCCGATGCCGCCGACGTGCGCGACGATCTGATCGACCGCACGGCGGAAGGCGACCCCAGCTTGCGCTCCAGCGTGACGGAGGGCGTGGTCGGGCAGGGCGTTCCCCAGGCCGACCCCGATACGCCCGATCCGCAGCGCGAGACGGGCATCGACACCGACAAGCCGGCCCGCTAGCGCGCAGCGAACAACCAGGTATCAAACTTCGAAACAGGAGGTTTTCATGAAGGAACAGACATCTACCAGCAAGATCCTCGACAGCATGGACGAGGGCACCAAGTACTCGACGCCCATCTTCGGCTCCGAGGCGTCCGACGTGGCCATGCCGCGTCTCAAGATGAACGCCCAGCCGGTCGAGCCGCGTATCACGTACGAGATGATCAAGGAGTATCTGTCCATCGAGGGCAACGCCACGCAGAACCTCACCACGTTCTGCCAGACGTACATGGAGCCCATGGCCACGAAGATCATGGCCGAGACGATGGAGAAGAACGCCATCGACAAGGACGAGTACCCCATGACGGCCGACCTCGAGAACCGCTGCGTCGCCATGATCGGTGACCTGTGGCACGCGAACCCTGACGAGGAGCCCATGGGCACGTCCACCGTCGGCTCGTCCGAGGCGTGCATGCTGGGCGGTTTGGGCATGCTGTTCCGCTGGAAGAAGCTGGCGAAGGACGCGGGCATCGACATCTACACCGAGCAGCGTCCGAACCTGGTGATTTCCGCGGGCTACCAGGTATGCTGGGAGAAGTTCTGCCGCTATTGGGACATCGAGATGCGCCTTGTGCCGCTTGAGAAGGATCACCTGTCGCTGAACATGGACACGGTCATGGACTACGTGGACGACCACACCATCGGCATCACGGCCATCCTCGGCATCACGTACACCGGCAAGTTCGACGACGTGCAGAAGCTCGACGAGCTGGTGGAGGCGTACAACCAGGAGCATCCGAAGCTGCCCATCCGCATTCACGTAGACGGCGCGTCGGGCGGCATGTTCGCCCCGTTCGTGGAGCCCGACCTGGTGTGGGACTTCCAGCTGAAGAACGTGTGGTCCATCAACTGCTCCGGCCACAAGTACGGTCTCGTGTACCCCGGCATCGGCTGGGTGGTGTGGCGCAGCAAGGAGGCGCTGCCCGAGGACCTGATCTTCTGGGTGAGCTACCTGGGCGGCGAGGAAGCCACCATGGCCATCAACTTCTCGCGCTCCGCGTCGCAGATCGTGGGTCAGTACTACGTGCTGATGCGCAACGGCTTCGAGGGCTTCAAGGAGATCCAGGAGCGCACGCTCGACGTGGCGCGCTACCTGGCCGCCGAGCTCAAGGAGATGGGCATCTTCGAGATCTACGAGGACGCGTCGCACATTCCCATCGTGTGCTGGGGCTTGAAGGACGACGCCGACGTGGAGTGGTCGCTGTACGACCTGTCCGACCGTCTGCGCATGAGCGGCTGGCTGGTGCCGGCGTACCCGATGCCCGCCGACATGCAGGACACCACCGTCCAGCGCGTCGTGGCGCGCGCCGACTTCTCCATGCAGCTGTGCATCAAGCTGGTGGAGGACATGAAGAAGGAGATGGACACGCTGAACAAGGCGAAGTTCGTCACCGGCAACACCCAGGGCGTCATCCAGACCGGTTTCAACCATGGCGGCCGCTCCGCCGTCGACAAGGGCGAGAAGGTCCAGACGAAGGCGAAGAGCAACCAGTAACGGCTGGTGGTAGAAAAGCAGGTAAGGGGCCTGAACTTCGGGCCCCTTACCTGTATAGTGCAGGCGCCTGTAAATATGATTGATAAAGTCATGGACAAAAGTGGGCACTTTTCCGTAGGTTTTGCCGGGAAATCGGATAGGCCGCACATCGTGTTTTAGAAAACGCCTGGTGAAAGAGTTGTCGCTTCATATATTCTCATAGAAACATAAAGAAAAGTGGCGCTTTTTGTCCATTATTAAAATAGTCATATATAAAAGCCATCGACAAAGCATGTCGATGGCTTGTGCAAATCGTTTGCGCGCTCGCTATCCGAAGATGCCGAACTTGTAGACAAAGTATCCGGCGAGGGCACCGACGATGGCGGAAACTAGTGTGAGGATCACGCCCCTGAGCACGGGATGCCGACGGGCACGCTGGCTGCGCGGATTGCTGCGATCGACGGGCTCGCCCTTCGAGTATGCGAGAATCTCGTGATAGGTTACCAGATCGTGCTCTTTCTTGATGCGCTCCACGCGAGCGAGTAGCACCATTCCGAAGCCCCATATCAACAGGCCGATAATGCCGGACGGCACGGCGTCCCAGCCCCACCAGCTGATGCCTGTGATGGCGGCCGCGACTCCCAGAATAACGATGCCGAAACCTGCCCAGGTCAAGGCCATCATCTTCTTGTAGTCGTTCGAGATTGCTTCCTTCATGGCTTCCACGTCTCCTTTGATCAGTTCGTCGACTGTAACGTCGAAGAGGACGCTGAGCAGCAGCAGGCTTTCCACATCGGGGTAGGTTTTGTCGTTCTCCCAGCTTGAGACGGTCTGGCGCGAAACGTAGATCTTCGCGGCGAGGTCGTCTTGCGAGAGCCCTCGTTCCGTCCGATGACGTTTGATCTGACTGCCGAGCTCCATGCGTTTCCCTTCGTTGATCATAGGTTGCCATGACGCGGCAAAGTGTACCATCAAATGGCCTTGACGCAGGGCGTTCCATCTCCGGCATACTCTGTCAAAAGTTCTTTACATGCTATTTGAACAGGGGCGATGCATCATGGCATCCTGGATGCCGTTTGGCGACGCGGCACTTACGGATGACGGCGAACGCGATCTTCGAGCAGCGCCCGTCGTATGCTCGGACGCAGTGACGGTGTCGATGAGGAGCGCGCTGTGAAGAAGATTCTGATTGTCCTGACCAACACTGCTGCGTACGGGGAGAGGAATGTCGCCACGGGGCTATGGTTGGGGGAGGCTGCGGAGTTCATGGACGAGGCGATTCAGCGCGGATATGCGGTGGATTTCGTCAGCCCCAAGGGCGGCTACGTGCCGCTCGACCCGCGCAGCATGAAGCCTGCGTACGTCGATCGCGCTGCGTTCGCGCTGTACCGCACGCGTGACTTCCAGGAGAGAGCTCTTGCGCATTCGATGCATCCCGACGATGTGGATCCTGGCGAGTACGTCGCTCTGTATTACACGGGCGGTCATGGCGTGATGTGGGATTTTCCCAGCAGCGAGGGTCTTGAACGGCTCTGCTTGGAGGTGTACGGCAACGGCGGCTACCTCGCCACGGTGTGCCATGGCATCGCCGGGCTGCTGTACGTGAAGGAAGGTTCCAGATACCTGATCGAGGGAAAGAGCATCACGGGTTTTACCGCGATGGAGGAGCGCCTCAGCGGTAAAAGCGCTGTTATCCCATTCTGGAACGAGCAGGTGGCGAAAGCGCATGGAGCCGTGTTTCGCAAGAAACGCCCGTTCGCCGAGCACGCCATTCAGGACGGAAGGATCATCACCGGCCAGAATCCCGAATCGCCCCGCGCCGTTGCCCGCCTGCTGCTGAAAAACTTAGAACGCCCCCTGTGCTGAACCCGGTTCTCGTTCGCCATTTGGGACCGGATTCAGCACAGGGGGCGCCTGGGGAAAGGAGGCGGTTGCGCGGAGCGAATCGCGCGCAACCGCTGTTGGCGATGGAAAAGCTTAGTCCTCGCGCTCGATGGGCATGCTCATGCAGCGCGGGCCGCCACGGCCGCGGGACAGCTCGGCGGACGGGACGATGATGAGGTCGAGGCCCTTGTCGCGCAGCACCTTGTTCGTGACGTCGTTGCGCTCGTACACCACGATCTTGCCCGGGGCGATGCACAGCGTGTTCGAGCCGTCGTTCCACTGCTCGCGCTCGGCCGCGATGCGGTCGCCGCCGCCACAGGGGATGAGCTCGACGGGATGACCGACGTAGGTCTCCAGGATGCTCTCCAGCGTGCCGTTCACTTCCTTGACCTTGATTCCCTCGCCCGCAGCGGTGATCTCGAAGACGGTCAGCGGGCCCATGATGCCGGGATGGATGGTGAACTTGTCCGTGTCGATCTGCGTGAACATGGCCAGCACCTTGTCGTTGATGTTGAGGATGTCGCCGCCCTCGATGTGGAACGTGTTGTAGCGGCTGTAGTACTCGGGGGTGCCCTTCAGCATGGGATGATGCGCGAAGATGTACTCGCCGTAGATGGTCTCGCGGTTGCGGGTCTCGGAGTACATGCGGTTGATGGACACGCCGTTGCCGATCATCGCGAACGGGTCGCGGGTGAAGTACAGGTTCGGCATGGGCTTGATGACCATCTTGGAAGACTCGGAAACCAGGTCCACCAGCGAGTTGGACTTGTCGGTGTGCAGCTCGGTGAGGTTGATGCCCTCCATCGTCTTCAGCACGAAGTCCTTGGCGTCGGGATAGTTCTCCTGCATGTAGTCGAAGATGATCTTCTGGTAGCGGTCCGTGCGGATGCCGGCCTCTTCGATCCACTGCTTGAGGAACTGCTCGCGCAGCTCGGGGTTGGCCTCGAGAACCTCAGCCATGAGGTCTTCCAGGTAAAACACTTCGACCTCCTGGGCGACCTTCAAGAACGGGATGTCGTCGAACAGCAGCTCTTCGAGCGTGTTCGGCGTCAGGTTCAGAAGCTCTTTTCCCGGGCGGTGCAGCAGGACTTTCTTCAAGGGCTTGATCTCGCTCTTGACGTTCACTCCTGACATGTGCAACCCTCCTTCTTCCTTTACGTCGGTTCCGCAGGGAACCAATCTTCGCCAAGTCGCCGTGCGGTCCTTTATGCCGTTCGGCGCGTTGACACCACCATGCTCCAACCCGATAGTGAAGAAAAGATGTAAACGAGGTTTACCGGCAAACAAAGAAGGTTTACCGTCGGGAAACGGGTCGATAAACCTCTACTAAACTGCTGGTCGCAGCCTTGATCGCAAAATGCAGCGCTCGCAGGCCGAAAGTAGAGGGCGTCGCGCCCGATTCCCAGAGCGGTTGTTTCGTGTATCATGGGAGGAAGGTTTAGGCAGTCGCTTCGCGTTTGAGAGAGGTGCCGCTCCGTGGGTTTCGTGCTCTTCCATTACACGCTTTTCGTGCTGTTAGGATCCATTCTGACATCGGCCACGTGTTTGTCTGCTTACCTTGTTTCAAGGAAGCGAACGATGCTGTACGCCTCCTTTGGTTTTCTGTTCTATTTCTTCGATGTGGCATGGGTGTTTCAACGAGATTTCTTCACCGGTGCCGATGCCGGAGTTGGGCCTGCGTATGCGCTGATCATGTCGCTGCTGATGGTGTTGGCCGGTTGCGGGTTCCTCACGTCGTTTTGGTTGCTGGTGTGCGATTACGTGGGCGAGACGCGCAAGGCGCTCAAAGTGATTCCGGCGGTCGTGTTCGTTGCGGCCAGCGTCGCGGTGCTTCTGATCGTGCCCGAAGGCGGCTTGCGAAGTTTCGCGTTCTACAGTCCGAGAGCGTTGTACCTGTTCTGGATGCTGGCTTTCGCCGGGGCATGGTACTTGAGGTCGAAGGACGCCGCCGAGCGTGCCCGCCTTCGACGTCATTTGGGTCTGTACGGGGCGCTGTGGTTTTTGGGGCTGTCCGTGGTGGTGGAGGACGCGTTGGTGTTCCTGCTGCCCGATCCTATCTTCATCGGGCCGCGCGCGTACGCTCCCGAGCGCAACTTCGCCGAGAACGCGCTGATGCTGTGCTGCGCGTTCTTCGCGTGCCGCGACGCGTTCCGGGTTTTGTCGCTGCGCTTCGACCGACCGCCCATGCGCGGCGGAGGGCGACAGGAAGAGCTCATAGACGACAACCTCATGATGTACGGCAAGCGCCACCAGCTGTCCGAGCGCGAATGCGAGGTGCTGCGCTACGTGCTGCTGGGCAACGACAACCAGAACATCGCGTCGTCCATGCATCTGGCACTGAGCACCGTGAAAGTGCACGTGCACAACATCCTTCAGAAAACCGGTCAAGCGAACCGCCAAGCATTGGTTCAGGACTTCTGGAAGATGTCATAGCAGTATGGACGTGTGACTGTGTCAAGGGGACGGGGCATTTTGTCAAGGGGACGGGTCATTTGACACACTGACACGACACAGTAGCGGTAAGGCGGGTGTGTCAAATGACCCGTCCCCTTGACACACCCGCCTTTCTGCAGACACAGAAGCGCCCTCCCGGGAAGGGGAGGGCGCTTCTTCTCGAGGCGTCTGGAAGGGAGGAGGGAAACGCCTCGCGTAGGGGTTGCCTACACTGCCGCGGCGGCGTTCTTGCCGGCCAGGCGGCCGAAGGTGAGCGCGCTGCCCAGACTGATGCCGGCCACCACGACGGGGTAATCCACCAGCAGGCGGCGGCCCATCGTGTTGCCCGCCACGTACAGGCCGGGGATGGGATCGTTCGTGCCGTCCTTGGTGACGCGCAGCTCGTGGTCGCACTCCAGGCCGCCGAACATGACCAGCATGCCCGCGTTGCCGAACTTGCACGCGTAGTACGGCGGGTTCTCCACCGGGAACATGCGCTTTGACATCTTGCCGAAGTCCTCGTCGATGCCCTTGTGGCACAGCTCATTGTAGCGCTCGATCTCGGCCTTCATCGTTTCCAGGGGCAGACCGGTCTTCTCGGCCAGCTCCTCCAGGGAGTTCGCGATGACGTCGGTGCGCTCGTCCACCATGGCCTGCGTCGTGTAGCCCAAGCCGAAGCCCGAGAGCACGGTCTCGTACTCGGCGGCCTGGTCATCCGGCACGAAGTAGGTGGTGTAGCCGTGACCGTCGGGCATGTGGATGATCTGCTCGGGCCACTTGCTGTCGAAGATCTGCCACGCCTTCACGCCGGCCTTCGCCAGCTCGGGGTCCTTCGCGACGGGCTGGCGCGTGTGCTCGGCGGCGATGTTCTGGCCGGGCACGTCCTCGTTCATGAAGCGCTTGCCCTCCATGTTCAGCTGCAGGAAGCTGTCGACGCCAAGCGATCCGCCCATGTGGTGGGTCATCGGCGCGTGGGGGCCCAGCTCCATCCAGCCGCCGGCCCAGATGCCCATGAGCTGGCCGCGGCCGTCATCGACGCCGCCCATGAACTCCTCGGTCCACGGCGCGTAGTAGTGGCGCATCTCGGGGTTCGCGCCGTAGTCGCCGCAGCACAGCACCACGGCCTTGGCGTTCACCTTAAGATAGCCGTCGGGCGTCTTCGCGTACGCGCCCACAACCTTGTCGTTCTCCACGATCAGCTGCTCGCCCTCGGCATTGTAGATCAGCTCGGCGCCGCCGGCCACGGCTGCGTTGAACGCTGCTTCGCACGCCCACTGCATGTTCGGGTTCGTGGTGATGGTGCCGTGGAAGTAGGGGTAGACTTCTTCCTTGTAGTTGTAGGTTTCCAGCGGCGGGAAGCACTTCGGGCGGATGAAGTTCGGCTTGTCCGTCTTGCGGTTGGCCGCGGTGGATTCCAGCACTTCGTAGTCGGCGCCCTCGATGAACCAGTCGAAATCCTCGCCCGAGTGGTCGTACCAGTAGTTCATCATCCAGGTGTCGCAGCGACCGCCCGTCTCCTTGACGAACTCGTTGAAGATGTCCTCTTTCGGAGCCCACTCGATGCCCAGGTCCTTCTGGATTTGGGATCCCACGACGCCGAAGTCGCCGGCCATGGAGATGACCGAGTAGCTGTCTTCCGGCTGCTTTTCCAGCACGATGACCTTCTTGCCGGCTTCGGCGGCTTCCTTCGCCGCGGCGGTGCCGGCGATGCCCATGCCGATGACCAGCACGTCGCAGTCCTTCTCCTCCTTGACGTCGGTGGGGACCGGCGGGGGCGTGAGGAAGTCGGGGGTGTATTTGG
>PPYF01470369.1_pt1 | contig 11923 bp, 11 predicted proteins | sample 1559871 | NCBI WGS metagenome assembly PPYF01 (sample SAMN08240021, study PRJNA423297) | Human gut metagenome, whole genome shotgun sequencing project. | reverse complement strand
TGACAGGTTATGCACAGGTTTATGGAAAGTACAATACTACGCCGTATGACAAATTGCAGATGGATTTGATGTACATAGCTCATCCGAGTATCATTGAGGATTTTAAGATCGTATTTGCGACGGTTAAGATTCTCTTCTTGCCTGAAAGCACCGAAGGCGTCGCTGTTGGCGCTACGACTGCGATGGACTATGAAAATGCGGCAGATAGCACAGAAAACGATGCTGAAACGGTTACGAAATAGGACAGATTGAACAAAAAACGAGCCGACTCCAGAAGAAAGCCGGTATGTGTGCCCTCGGTACTCTGCTTATAGAAGAGGGCAGGACAATGTAGCAAACACATAATCGTCTGTCAGTCTGTGCTATGTGCTTTCGATAGTTTCAGGCAAGAAGTACAGGGTTAGACACATACATGTTTCCCCTCGATAGTTTCAGGCAAGAAGACATGGGACAGACACATAGTGTTCAGAGCAGCCGTGTGGACATTGGTACTCCGAGGCAAGAAGTGCAGGAATAGGCGGAAAGAATGCTTATGTCTAAAGCTGGTCTTCTTAAGGGAGAGTATCGAAGGGCGAGAGTCTGTGTGGAGATAAAGAAGGAGCTGGTTGAAATGCAGGCCAGTAGGAAAAGGTAATGAGAACGATTTCGCTCCGGAGGGCTGTTTTGTTCTCCAGAGCATTTCGTGTTGTTTGAGGGGAAATTGACCCTCTATGAAAATCAATGTCGAAGGAGTAATGAGCGCACATGCCAAAAGTTACAGTTATTATTCCGGCCTATAATGCCGAACCTTATATTGAGCAGTGTGCAAACTCTGTTCTTCATCAGACGCTAAAGGATATTGAAATCATTTTTATAGATGATGGAAGCACAGATAAAACAGGTAGGATTCTTGATTCCCTCACAAAAGACTTCTCCAATACCCGAGTAATCCACCAGGAGAATAAGGGGTTGTACAAGACCAGAGAAATCGGGCTCTCCATGGCAACAGGTGACTATATTGGTTGGATTGATGCGGACGATTATGCTGAGTCAAACATGTTTGAGGTGCTCTATAATACAGCGATTGAGCATGACAGTGAGCTTGTATTATGTGATTATTCCTGGTTCCCGGAGAAGATAGCAACGAAAGAAAAGTGGTTCAGAGAGTATAAAGGCAAGGTCGACACGACTTTTGTGGAACGTAACTCACAGCCGTGGAACAAGATTGTGAAGAGAGATCTTATGGAGAGATTAAACGTTGGTTCTCTCTTTGTTCCTTGTTTTGATGAGATTTATATCCGCATTCTGATGGAAGCGAAGAACCCTGTCGCTGTTAACCAGGCTCTTTATAACTATAGAGTTGGCGGTGGAACGATGAGTTCCTCCTATACAAACGTCGCTCATTATAGGCGGTTTGCTGTAGCTTCCGAGGAATTACGCAAAGTGATGCAACCAGTTGTGCAGGATTCTTATTGGAAAGACTACTTCGATTACCGAGTTGCCTACTATCTTCTTATGACAATGGTTGTGGCAGCCAATTCAGGTGACAGAGATGCATACGAGGAAAATAGAAGAGAACTGTTCGCCATGGAACCGAGGTACAACAAGAATCAGCACTACTGGAGGATTCTAAAGGAAAACTATGGGACTCTTAAAGCAACTGTGATTGGCGGCGTGATTCCTATGGGATATGGGATAGCGCATCTCGCCTGTAAGGTTGGTATTAGATAACGGGGGAATTGTGAATGAGGTTATTATATTTTGTTCAATATTTTCCGCCGGAAAAGGCATCAGGCCTTCCTATAGTTACGGATATGATCGAGGGGTTCGCAGAACACGGCTGGGATGTTGATGTATATATACCGACTCCCACAAGAGGGGTTACTGATGAGGTTCGCAAAGAATACGCAAAGAAGAGAAAAGAAGTTTATTGTGATGGAAAGCTGACTATTCATAGAATGCATCTGTACCGCGAAGGTACACGGATGCTTCAGCGAACGATTAGGTATAGTATCTTCAGTTTACAGTGTCTTGTGTGTGGACTCTTTCTTCCAGCTGATGCGATTTTTACTGGTGGTGGACCACCAACGCAGGGGATCATCGGAGGGCTGATTCATAAATGGACTAAGAAGAAGTTCATATTTAATCCTCAGGATTTATTCCCAGATTCACTTGTAATTGCTGGCCAGGCTACAGAAGACTCGAAGGTTGTAAAAATTGGTCGCAAGATGGAGCAATTTGCCTACAAGAACGCTGATGTGATTATTACGATCACTGAGGATATGGCTGAGAATATCAGATCTAAAACGGAAGATAAAAGTAAAGTTCATGTCGTTCGAAACTGGATTGATACCGAAAAGACTGTGCCTGTTGAACGGAGCGCAAACGCACTGTTTGATGAGCTGGGCTTGAGCAGAGACAAATTCTATGTTACATATGCGGGCAACATCGGTATGATGCAGGGTATTGAAACGATTGTTGATGCTGCCGAGAAGATAAAGAATGAACCAGGGGTTCAATTCATAATCTTTGGAAACGGTAGTGAAGAAGAGAACATAAAGAAACGAATTGCTGAGAAACAGTTATCCAATATAAAGATGTATCCGCTCCAACCGTTAGAACGGGTTTCGGAAGTTTACAGTTTGGGGGATGTTTCAATCATCCCATGTAAAGCCGGTACAGGATCTGCAGGAATGCCTAGCAAGACTTGGACAATTATGGCAACCGGAACAGCTATTATAGGTTCTTTTGATACTGGTGGAGAGCTGGATAAAACTCTGAGAGGGGCACAATGTGGGTATTGTGTTGAGGCTGGAAGTGCTGAAAAACTCGCTGATATGATAATCGAGTTATATGCAAATCCTAAAAAAACTGAAGAACTGGGGCACAATGCACGAAAATATGCGGTAGAAACTGTGAGTAAAAGTAAGGCAGTTGGCCAGTATGTTAAGATCATCGAGGATACGGTGAAGAGAAGATGAAAGTCAATCCAGGCTTTTTTATAAACAAATTACTGCGCCTAATTAACAGGCCAGCATTGAGAAATTGTCAAATTGATAAGACAGCTAAAGTCGGAACTGGCTCTAACTGTATTGGTGTTCAGATGGGTCGGTATAGTTATATAGGAAAGAATAACTCTGTTGCGAATACGACAATTGGTTCATTCTGCTCTATAGCTAGTTACTGCGCCATCGGAGGAGGAGCACATCCGCTCAATATGGTGTCCACTTCTCCAGTGTTTTACCAGGGGAGAAATGGATTCAACAAACACTTTAGTAGTATTCCTGCTGAGGTCAATAAAAAAGTAGAGATCGGTAACGATGTCTGGATAGGCGAAGCAGTATTTATCAATGATGGCGTGAAAATAGGTACAGGAGCAGTTATCGGTGCTCACAGTGTTGTGACTAAGGATGTCCCCCCTTACGCGATTATAGCTGGTGCACCTGCAAAGATTCTGAGATACAGATTTGATGAAGACACCATACAGAGGTTACTTGACAGCAAATGGTGGGAATGGTCGGATGAACGCCTTGCTATGGAAGATTTCTCGTCACCAGAAAAACTACTGGCTAGCATTGGAAGAGAAGGAAAGTTTATATGAAGATAGTGTACGTGGATGAAACATTCCATCCTGCTTATGGATATCAATCTAATCCACTTGCGAAGTTTCAGCAAGTGCAGGGTAATGATGTAACAATCGTTACTGTGTCCAAAGATCAAATACACCCGGTATATAGGGAGTTTGGTGACAATGGAGAATCTGTAGAAAAGGATGATGAAGTATATCAAAAGAATACTGGAGTAAAAATAGTCCGCGTAAAAACCAAGGGCTATTTTATGCATCGTGCGGTGTATTCGCATGATGTATTTAAAGCAGTACGAAATGAAAAGCCAGATGTAGTTTTTGTTCATTGTGCAGAAACACTTACAGCCATGCGTTTCCTTTTGCATCGTAAGGAATGGCCAATGATGCTGGATTCACATATGCTTTCAATGGCTAGCCAGAGTAAGTTCGTCGGAGCTTTTGAATCTGTCTATAGAGCCATATTTAGGAGGATAATCGAAAAAAATAATTATTATGTAGTCCGTACTCAGGATGATGATTACGTAAATACTCATCTTGGAATTAGGAAGGATTTAACACCTTTCATTTCTTTTGGCACAGATACAATGATGTTTTGCCCATCAGCTGAGGCCAGAGAGAAGTTTCGTAAAGATAATAAGATAAGCGAAAACGACTTTGTGGTTGTTTATACAGGCAAACTTACAGAGGCAAAAGGCGGGAAATTGCTTGCAGAGACATTTAAAGAGAAGTTTGATGTGCCGGTGACATTGGTTTGCGTTGGTTCTCCGCCAGACAATGATTATGGCCGAGAAGTGCAGAGAATCTTGGATTCTTCAAAGAATCGAGTAATTATGTTTCCGACCCAGAAATATATGGAACTTGCGCCTTTTTACCAAATGGCGGATCTTTCCATTTTCCCTAAACAGTGCAGCATGAGTTTCTATGATGCACAAGCATGCGGATTGCCTGTGGTATCGGAGTCAAACAATGTTAATAGTGACCGTTGTAGCCATCAGAATGGCGACAATTTTGAACCTGGCAGTGTTGAAGACTTCAGAGCAAAGATCATGAAATTTGCATCAATGAGTAAAGATGAGCGAGATCAATACAAAAAGAATTCCCGCGCGTTTGTCGAAGCTGGGTACGACTATGCTGATATCGCCAGGCAGTATACGGAGTATCTGAAGAAGAGTATTAGATAAATAATTCCTGATTTACATGTTTTATTGAAATAAATAAGGGGACACTAAATTGAGAGAATCAAATGTCAATAAGCCATGGTTGGCAGTAGTTTCAATTATGGCTGCGCTCTCAACTATGCTATATTATCCTGTCATTCATTTGCTGAATGTTATTGGAGTATCTATTCCAACGGTGACCTATACATACTATAACTATGCTGTGTTTGGATGCTCGGTCATTTGTTCTGCCTTCTATTTGTTTAAGGTCAACAAAGGAAAAGTATCAACTAAAGCTTCACGAGGACTCCTTCTGTTTGTTCTGATAACACTGATATATCTGGTATTTGGGGTGTTTGTTCCAGAGGATAATACATATTTTACGTATTTCATTTTGTGGGCATTACCTGCTTTGTGTGTTGGAACATTTTTGCCTTCATTAGAAAACCATATGTTGCCCAAAATCCTCGAGATCCTATCTTTTATGATGTGTCTGGCTGCTTTTTTGGCTTCAAGGCAATACCTATCATTAGGCATTGCCCACCTGAACACTTTAAACTTTGGTGGGACAAATTATCAAGGGTTATCATATACAGCTGCGTTTTGTATTGGGCTAGAATTGTTTTTCGTTTTCATTGCACCACAAGAATGCCACTTTCTTTTCTTCGCTGGAACCTTTGGGAAAATATGTGAAATAGGAGTAAGTATAGGGGCAGTTTTTGCGGTTTTGGTTTCAGGTGGTAGAGGTGGGCTCCTTGTTGTTGTTCTGGACATTATCATCTTTCTATTCCTTCTAAGAAAGAAAAATGAATTATCATCACGGAGTACACATATTGTTAGAATCTTCATTGTTCTTTTAGTTTTAGTATTCGTTTTCATATTCATAAGGAATTTCGTGGATAACGGAAATGCTCTTGTTTCCGATTCCATGAGTAGATTGCTATCGTTTCTCAATTTTACAAGCGGAGATCTAACTAACCCAACAGGTGGTAGAATGGGCATTTTTGGTCGTTCAAGTGTATATGCTGAAAGCATTGAAGTTATAAAGAATAGCCCTGTAATTGGCTCAGGTATTTTTAACATGAAGGCGACGAATGGAATGCCCTACCCGCATAATATTATCCTTGAAACATGGATTCACGCTGGCTTTTTATATATGGTGCTATGGGTAGGAATTTTTATCTCACTTTGGAGAAAAGGCGCCACAATAGCAACAAAAAGTATTGGGCATTCATGGATTCTGTTTATTTTGTCTTATGCAACTATTTTTTTAAGTGTCAGTGGGACATATCTATGGTGTTCCGAGTTGTGGTTTTTAATTGGTGTTCTTTTCTCTTTCTACAGCGATGCTGTAGCAGAGGTTAACAAAGAGCAATACGAATAAAGCATAGTAACAAGCAGAAAGGAAAAGGAAACATGGTAAACGTGATTGGACTCGGTTACATTGGTCTGCCCACAGCGCTGATGATGGCCTCCCATGGAGTCGAAGTAATCGGCACAGACTACAACGCAGAACTGGTCGCCACCCTTAATGCGGGTAAGACGACCTTCAAGGAGAAGGGGCTGGACGAGCTGTTCCAGGATGCTCTGAACTCTGGTGTGAAATTCACCACAGAGTATCAGGTGACGGATACATATATTGTCTCTGTTCCGACGCCCTATGATAAATTCAGCAAGAAGGTGGACGCGGTCTATGTAGTCGCTGCTGTGAAAGATGTCCTGAAGGTGGCTCCGAAAGGCGCAACATTGGTCATCGAGTCCACAGTTTCCCCTGGAACAATTGAAAAGAGTGTCAGACCAGTGCTGGAAGATGCAGAAAGAACCGACATCAACCTTGTTCACGCTCCTGAGCGTATTATTCCAGGCAATATGGTCTACGAGTTGCTCCATAACAATCGTACTATCGGAGCGGATGATAAGGCCATCGGTGAGAAGGTTAAGGAGTTGTACGCCTCCTTTTGCCAGGGTGAGATTGTTGTAACCGACATCAAGACTGCTGAGATGACAAAAGTTGTGGAGAACACCTTCCGCGCAGTGAATATTGCGTTTGCGAATGAACTGGCCAAGATCTGCCGCCATGATGGAATGGATGTGTATGAGATTATCAAGATTTGCAACATGCATCCTCGTGTCAACATCCTTCAGCCTGGTCCTGGTGTTGGTGGCCATTGCATTTCTGTTGACCCGTGGTTCCTTGTGGGTGATTATCCGAGTCTTGCCAAGGTTATCGACGAGTCTATGAAGACAAACGATGGGATGCCTGACTTCGTGCTCAACCGCATCTATGAAATCATGAAGGAAAAGGGCATGACTGACATCACTCGTGTTGGTCTCTATGGCTTGACTTACAAAGAGAACGTAGACGACATGCGTGAAAGTCCGACCCTGCAACTGCTGGAGAGCCAGGAGCGCCACCTTGCTACAGGTTTGAAGGTTTACGATCCTTTCATTGAGAAGGACGTTGTAAAGAACCAGTATCATGATCTGGATGAGTTCCTTGCAGCTGTGGACTTCGTAGTCATCATGGTGAAGCACAATGAAATCAAAGAGAATATGGAAAAACTGGCAGGAAAGGTAGTCCTTGATTGCCATAACATTTGCAACCTGCCGGGCGTTTATCACATCTAAGGAGTTTTTAGCATGAAAAAGGTGATGTTGGTCTTTGGAACAAGACCAGAAGCAATCAAGATTTGTCCTCTCGTAAATGAGTTAAAGACAAGAAAGGGAATTCAGACGGTCGTATGTGTCACCGGCCAACATCGCCAAATGCTGGATCAGGTTTTGGAGACCTTTGGGGTTGTTCCGGATTATGACCTCTCCATCATGAAGAATAAGCAGACACTTTTCGATATAACGACAAGCATTTTGGAGAAGATCAAAGCAGTTCTGGAAGAGGTCAAGCCGGATGTGGTTTTGGTACATGGTGACACGAGTACCACATTCGTAACTGCACTGGCATGTTTCTATCTCCAGATTCCGGTCGGACACGTAGAAGCGGGACTCCGCACATACAACATCTATAGCCCTTATCCAGAAGAATTCAACCGTCAGGCAGTTGGTATCATCAGCAAGTATAACTTTGCGCCTACGCAACTGGCTGCGGATCACCTAATTAAAGAAGGAAAAGATCCTAGTACGATCTATATTACCGGGAATACGGTTATCGATGCTATGCAGCATACCGTGAAAGAAGACTATACCCATCCGGAACTCGACTGGGTTGGTGATGGAAAGCTGATTTTCATTACAGCTCATCGCCGTGAAAATCTCGGCGAGCCGATGCACCACATGTTTCGAGCAATCAGGCGTGTACTTGATGAGCATCCGGAATGCAAGGCGGTCTACCCTATCCATATGAACCCCGTTGTGCGCCAGGCTGCCGACGAGGAACTTGGTGACTGTGATCAGATCCACATCATCGAGCCTATAGAAGTTTTCGATTGCCACAACTTTGAAGCGCGTTGCCATCTGTGCCTTACTGACTCCGGTGGTATCCAGGAAGAGTGTCCGAGCTATGGACGTCCTGTCCTTGTGATGCGCGATACAACAGAGCGACCGGAAGGGGTAGACGCTGGAACTCTTAGACTGGTTGGCACAAACGAAGAAGTCATCTATCAGAACTTCAAAGAACTCTTGGAGAATCAAGAAGCTTACGATAAGATGGCCCATGCTTGCAATCCCTATGGCGATGGCCATGCCTGCAAGCGTATTGCGGATATTCTGGAATTTGGTACATATGAGCCATGGGTGGCTAATTAACAATGGAGTATATATGAAAAAGAAGGATTATGCGATTTCTTTTATTAGATTTCTTTCTTTATGTATGATCATTGCATGTCATATTTGTCAGTTTTACGAAAACGAACTGGCTTGGTGGCTAAATTGTGGTGTGCAAATCTTTCTTTTGATCTCCGGATTTTTGTACGGGCAGCGAGACTACATTGAGCCAGTAAAGTTTTATAAAAGGAATATCCCTAAAATTCTGATTGACTATTATTTGTATTTAGTAGTCATTCTACCAGTTTATGTTTTAATAGCCCATTATAAAATAACCATAATCGACTTCTTTAAGTTACTTTTGGGATTAGGGACGGATATTCCAGGATTAGGTCATTTATGGTATATTTCCACAATTGTTGTGTGTTATTTAATCACGCCACTTGCTTTAAGAATAATCAAACCTCAAATTAAGCTGGTTTCGCTTTTCGGGCTGTTTATCATCGCAGAAGTAATGGGGTATATTATTCCAGGAATAACAGGTGCATGGATTAATTGCTATGTAATAGGACTTCTTTTGGGAAATTGGTATTCGTTCAACAGAAATACAGATTTCTTTAAAAAGATTTCTATAGTGTCAACTCCTTGCATGCTGTTTCTTTGCGGAGTCGAAATTGCCGCCAAATATATGGTTCACGTAGAAATGAATGGAATAGCGGGGAAAATTTTAAATACTGTATTTCACTATGGACACATTTCTTTGGCGTTATTCATATTCACAGGTCTGATGTGGAGAATCCATTATCATATTGATGGAAACAAAGAGTTTATTTCAAAATTTCTGGGATACTCGGACAAATATTCTTATGACATGTACATCGTACATTTATTCTTTGTTTTGGGGCCGTATTCTTTTTTTCTAATAGATCATCGGCTTTATCAATAGTAGGGGGGGATATTTCTTCTGATCCCGACTATAGTTGTCTGCGCAATTATATTACGGTTTATTGCTAAAAAAACAGAATCTACTTTGCGCCAAAATAACTACTAATCTTGGATGGTTAGTAAAATAGAACGAGGAATACTTGATAATGAGCAGTATTAAGAAAAACTTAGGCCTTCAAACTGCATATCAAATATTATCGGCATGTATGCCACTTATTACTGCACCCTATTTAGCGCGTAGACTTGGTGCAGAGCAACTTGGTATTTTTTCGTTTACCACTTCTGTGGTGATGTATTTTACATTATTCGCTATGTTAGGAACAGTCAATTATGGAACCAGAAGTGTTGCGGCGGTTAAAAATGACCGAAATAAAAGAAATGAGGTTTTTTCTAGCATATTTGCTTTTCAGATAATTGTAAGTGTTATAGCGATTGTAGCGTATATTATATACCTTGCCTTTTTCTGCAGGGACAATCGTTTTATTGCACTACTACAGTGTATCGCGTTAGTGAGCTGTCTCGTTGATATTAATTGGCTTTTCTTTGGCGTGGAAGATTTTCAGATAACGGTTACTCGAAGCATTATTATTAAAATAATCACAGTAGTTCTTATCATTTTGCTTGTTAAACAAAAATCCGATCTCTGGATATATACGCTGATAATGCTTGGAAGCACTTTTATTAGTAATGCAATACTATTCTTTTATCTTCCCAGATACGCTTCATTTGCCAAGGTTACAATGGAACAGATAAAAGAACATATAAAACCAAATTTCGTTTTGTTTATACCGCTCCTTGCTATGACTGTATACCATACTATGGATAAAACAATGCTTGGAGCGCTTAGCACCTATGATCAGAGTGGATATTATTATAATGCGGATAAGATCGTTCAGATTCCTCTTTTAGTAATAAACGGAATTGGAACAGTAATGCTACCACGGATGACTGCGCTCCTTGCTGAAGGTAGACATAAAGATGCTGATAAGCTATTTGTTTCTACAATGGAGGGGGTGGCAGTTGTAAGCATCGCTCTTGCATGTGGGATTGCCGCAGTTTCTAAGGAATTTATCCCATTCTTCTTTGGACCAGGTTACGAGGCGTGTATAGCTTTAACGATTATCTTTACCCCAATCCTCTTATTTAAAGGGTTTTCAGTTATAGTTAGGACACAGTATCTTATTCCTATGCAGATGGAAAAAGAATTTACCAAATCTGTAATTGGTGGGGCTGCAGTAAACTTCGTCTTAAACTTTATCTTGATCCCGGTTTACGGTGCAATGGGCGCAACGATAGCTACTGTTATTGCAGAATTTGTAGCATGTGTGTTACAGTTCGTTTCAATCAGCGGAAGAGGAATGGGACTTAGAGCATTGATTGCTCGAACAGCAGTGTATTTAATCATGGGCTTTTTTATGATTGGTGTTGTCAGATTAGTTTCGTTTATGCACACGAATATAATCATAAAACTTCTAATCGAAATCAGTGTTGGCGCGTGTTTTTTTGGAAGTGTATGCTTGCTATATTGGAAAAGAACAAATAATAAGTTTTTTGATACCTTAATTAAGCCAATACGAAATAGATTAAAATAATTATTTCAGGGATTAGTCATTCTTCCAGTTCTTATTAGCTGGATTATATAAGAGATTGAAAATCGGAGGACATCCAATTATGAGCGAGTTTAACGGCGCAACACTAATGATTACAGGTGGTACCGGTTCTTTCGGTAATACCGTCTTGAAGCATTTTCTGGAAACTGACATCGGCCAGATTCGTATCTTTTCCCGTGATGAAAAGAAGCAGGACGACCTTCGCCATGAACTCCAGGCGAAGCATCCTGATGCTGCGAAGAAGGTCAAGTTTTATGTGGGCGATGTCCGTGACCCTCGTTCTGTCGCTGACGCCATGCCGGGCGTAGACTAGATGCAGGCGTTAAACGTGTGGTCTGCCTGTCCACCGACAAGGCTGCCTATCCCATCAATGCCATGGGCATCTCCAAGGCCATGATGGAGCACGTTATCTATGCCAATGCCCGTGTGGCTGCGGAGCGCGGCGGTACCACCATCTGCTGCACCCGCTACGGCAACGTCATGTGCAGCCGCGGCAGCGTCATTCCGCTGTTCATCGACCAGATTAAGTCAGGCAATCCTATCACCATTACAGATCCCAACATGACTCGTTTTCTGATGAATTTGGACGAGGCTGTGGAACTGGTTATGTTTGCTTTCCAGCACGCCAATCCGGGAGATTTGTTTATTCAGAAGGCGGATGCTTCCACCATCGGAGATTTGGCTAAGGCTGTACAGCAATTGTTTGGTGACACTGGCACTCATATTATCGGCACACGCCACGGCGAGAAGTTGTTTGAGACTTTGATGACCCGTGAGGAACGTTTGCGTAGTGAGGACATGGGCAAGTATTTCCGTGTTGCTGCGGACGACCGTGACCTGAACTATGATAAGTTCGTGGTCAAGGGAGAGGTGCATACTATGGCAGACGAATCATACACAAGTCATAATACCAATCGTCTGGATGTAGA
>PPYF01462850.1_pt1 | contig 11928 bp, 10 predicted proteins | sample 1559871 | NCBI WGS metagenome assembly PPYF01 (sample SAMN08240021, study PRJNA423297) | Human gut metagenome, whole genome shotgun sequencing project. | reverse complement strand
GGCAAACTGCAAGGCACAGTGCAGGGCCACGCAGGACTCTTTGGCCGCCGTTACCAAGGTTAACGAAGCTGCCATCAACAAGAATGCCACGGACATTAAGACCAGCGTTGATGCCTTGACAGCACTCATCAATCAGAACTCTACCGACATTGCTGCCAACAAGGCTTCCATCCAGACCGCTGAGCAAGCCATCGCCCAGCACAAAGATGCTATCGACCTGCTCAACCAGACTGTGGCTGCCAATGGCCGGACCATTGCCCAGAACAGTGCCGACATCATTAGTCTGACTGCCCGCGTGCAGGCTCTGGAAAGTGCCGATCAGGTGTTGGATCAGAAAATCAACACGCTGAGTACAACGCTGAACACGCGCACGGACTCCGTGGTGAACGCCATCAACGAGGTGAACTTGACCGTTCTCAACGTGCTGAACAAGGTGAACACGCTCGATGCTACACTGACAAGCGCCCTCGTGCGGCTGACCAATGTAGAGGCCACTGCCGGCGAAGCTCTGACCAAAGCAAATGACAACAAGACACTCATTAGCACGCTTCAAGGCACGGTGACAGGTCTGGAGACCCAAGTGGCTGAGCTCTTCCGGAAAGCACTGGCCGACTCCACGCTGGCTGCCCAGGCCTATACCTTGGCCGACAGTGCCGCCAAGCTGGCCAATGAGAATCTTGACAAGATCAATGCACAGAATGTAACCATCGCCAACTTGGAACAGGCTTACAAGGATGCCGACAAAGTGCTGAAGAATCAGATAGACGCTTTGAGCAGTCGTGTGGAGGCTTTGGAGAACGCCTACAAGAAGCAGGTGACCAGCATCATGGTGAATGGTGCCATCAATCCGCTCTTCGGCTACTATGCCGTTCCTACGGGCGACGTGCGTTCTACGATTGTTGCTGCCTACTATGGCACCCCCGCACAGTTCCAGTTCCCGACGGCCAATGCCGGTTACTATGCTGACGCCACCTCTAAACTCTCTGCTGTCGACCTCGACATTACCGGCGTAACCTCAGAGACTCTGGGCGGCGGTACTATTGTGACCGAAGACGGTGCCGTGGGTAATGCAGGAACAGTCTACATGACCCTGAACCCCGTGGGCACTCCGCTTGACGGCAAGACGTTTGCACTGGTGAACAGCCAGGGCGAAGCCTCGCCCGTGACACTCTCAGCAGTGAAGTCTTCTGATGCTGTGCTCAACTTCGGCTATACCCGTGCCAACACCAACGGCTTCTATGAGTCCCAGGCTACCGTGAAAGCTGCCGATGTGCAGAGCATCAAGCCCGCCGTGAACCTTGGCGAACTGAAAGAAGCTGCCACCACCCTGCTCAAGGAATTACGCCACAACAAGCCCTTGAGCCTGACCAAGATATCTAGCCTCGTTTACAACAACATGACCAACGTGCTTCCCGCACTGGCCCTGAAGACCACTTGGAACGACGGCACCGGCAACCAGAGCGTACTCTCGCAGTATGTCGTTGCCGCCACTGCAGTGAAGCCTCTTTCGTTCAGCTCTCTGAGAAACATCTCTTATCGCATCCCCACCATCAGCGCCCTGCAGCAGTTGAACCTCAATATTAAGAACATAACTGTGGAGAAACTCACCGGCAGTGACTACAACATTGTTGTGGAGAATGCCAGCGGTGACAAGACCAAGTACACCGCAGAGGGTGTGGACAAACTCGTAGACGACCTGAACAAGCGCCTTGGTGATCTGGAGAAGGACGTGAACGAGCAGATCGACAATGCCGAGAACAAGCTGAACAACAAGGGCAACAATTATGTGAACAAGGCCAACAGCTTGATTAGCAAGTACAACAAGTTTGCCAATCGCTTCAACCATTTCATTGCCCATATCAACGATTACCTGCAGCCCTCTCTGCTCTGCGGCAAGGGTGATGCCCAGCTTTATCAGGTGAGCGGTACGCCTTACGGTGCTGATGCCTTGGCTACGGGTTCCAGTCTGCTGCTGACCACTCATTCTTTCGAGTATTTGGCTCCCGCCTATAAGAAATGGATTGCAGTGACCAATGTTTGGGAAAACTCCAACGATGCCGTTAAGGATGTGGTCCTCAACCAGAGCGTTACCAGTGCCCAGAACGGTAGTGCCGCCCTCCAGGCTGCCCTCCGGGCTGCCAATGGTGGTGAGAACATGAACAAGGTGGTATTCGGTACCATCCGTCATGCCAAGCTCGGCACTCTCCAGAGCGGCAAGGTTTACGAGATTTCTTACAGTGCCGTAGACTACTCCGGTAAGGTGGCAGCCCGCAAGTACTACGTAAGAGGTAAGTAATAAACATAGGTAAATACATAATAGACTCAACGATATGAAACTCAATAAAGTATTTATGTCCGGCTTGATGCTGATGGCTGCCATGACTGCATCTGCACAGGAGCCCGAGGCAAAGACGGTATACGATTTTAATCCTCACTGGTATATCCAGGGACAGGTTGGTGGTCAGTACACATTGGGTGAGGTGAAATTCAAGGATTTGGTTTCGCCCAACGCACAGCTGGCCGTGGGTTACAACTTCACGCCGGAGTTCGGTCTCCGCCTGGCAGCAAATGCCTGGCAGAGCCGGGGCGGCTGGGAGATTGGCAACAACACCTACAAGTGGAAGTACAAGTACGTGGCACCGGGACTTGACCTGATGTTCAACTTGAGCAATGTCTTTGCAGGTTTCAACCCCAACCGCGTGTTCAACGTGTCAGCTTTCGTGGGTGCAGGTGCCAACATCGGTTTCGACAACGATGAGGCCAAGGACGTGGCTGCCAAACTGGGTACAGTGTTCCCCTTCAGCCACCAGAATCTTGACTACCTGTGGGACGGCACCAAGACACGTTTCTTCGGCCGTGCAGGCATGGACTTCGATTTCCGCGTGAGCAAGGCTGTTTCTGTGGGCATTGAGGTGAACGCTACAGCGCTGAGCGATCGCTACAATTCCAAGCAGGCAGGCAACCCCGACTGGTACTTCAATGCACTGGCTGGCATCAAGGTGAACTTGGGCAAGACCTATACCGCACGTCGCGTAGAGGCTCCCATGCCTCCGCAGCCTGTGGAGCGCATTGTGGAGCGCATCGTCGAGAAGCCAGCTCCTGCACCTGAAAAGGTGGTGGAGCAACTGCGCAAGGACGTGTTCTTCACGATTGGCAAGTACAATGTGACCGCAGCCGAAGAGACTAAAGTGAAAGAAATGGCCGACTTCCTGAATAGCCATCCCGATGCCAAGGTTTCTGTGACCGGTTATGCTGATGCCGGTACGGGTAACAACAAGATCAATGACCGCCTGGCAGCACAGCGTGCTCAGTCGGTAGTGACCTTGCTCCGTACCAAATATGGCATTGCGCAGGCCCGTATCACGGCAGACTCTAAAGGTGCCTATGTTCAGCCTTTCCAGGAGAATGATAAGAACCGTGTGTCCATCTGTATTGCAGAATAGTCCTTTTTATAAATAGAATCCAAGGGACCCTGCCCGACTTTCAACATGAAAGAAAGTCTTGGGCAGGGCCCTTTTATATAGATATGAAATGAGAAAAAAAGTCTCTTTGTTTGCCCTGCTGCTGGGTATGGCCCTCATGGCCAAAGCCCAGATTGCTGACGGCTATTATCGTGTGCAGAACACAAAGACCAAGCGCTACATGGCCCTGTACGACAACAAGGCCAAATTGGACAAGGTGGCTACCGATGCCGATCTGAAAGCCATCCGCTCATTCCACGATTACAATCGCATCGTCTCTGATCCTGCATCCATCATTTACTTCAAAAACATCAAGGGAAAGGGATACGAGCTGGCTGCCCAAGGGGCAAACACCACCAAGATGCTGGGCGAATATTACCTGCAGCTCAAGCCTGTGGGCAAGACCTACATGGCCTACGGCACCTACTCGGGAGTCAGTGTGTTCCTGAGCGACGAGGTGTTCGACAACGAGAGAAAAGGATATACGGAGCCCTATGATTCCATGGGCTACATGCTGACGAGTGGCGAAGCCTACAAGTATTGGTTTGTCAAGCCAGTAAGTGCCGATGACGACAGCAATTATTTCGGATTCTCACCCGACCTTCAAGTAGGTTCCGACTACTATCAAAGTTTCTATGCAGATTTCCCATTCTCGTTTTATTCGTCGGGCATGAAAGCCTACTACGTGGACAAATTCAGCGATGAAAAAGCCATCGCTGAGCTTAGGGAGGTGGCAACAGAAGTCATTCCGGGAGCCACACCCATTATCGTCAAGACTGCATCGGGCAACGCTTCGGACAACCGAATCCTCTTGCAGAGGACAGTGTCATCGCCATTGACCGACAACAAGCTGACCGGTGTGTACTTCTGTTCGTCCAAGGATTTGGTGGCCAGCTACGACCAAATTCTCAACCACGAGAATTATGTCAGGAACGATCCGGCCACCATGCGGGTGTTGGCTGTGGAAGACGGCGTGCTGGTGCTGAAGAAATCTACCGGCAAGTATATCCCTCGCAACAGTTTTTATCTGAAAGTAAAGGCTGGTTCGCCAGAGGTCTACCGCCTGTTGCTTCCCGAAGCCTATGCTACAGGCATCAGCATGACGACGGCCGACCAGCGTGGTACATCATCGGCGGTCTATACGGTCTCCGGCCAAAAGGTGTCGGATAATGGCACGCAGCATCTGCCTCATGGCCTGTATATACAGAATGGAAGAAAGATTGTCGTCAAATAACGGCGACAAACCGACAAGCATCAAGAAAGCCTTGCACCCGGACAGTCCGAGTGCAAGGCTTTCTTGATGCCTTGGGTTTTTGGTGAAGAGACTGAAAAAACTGGCTTTTTTATTGTTCGTTTGGAGAATTGTTGTTACTTTTGCATTTGTCAAGTCGACCTTACAAAATAGCGAATGAGCAATAAGATAACACACTCGGGAGTTATCACGGACATCGGGCAGCAGCGATTGACGGTGCGCATCGTGCAAACGGCAGCCTGCGCCACCTGCAAGGCGAACGGCCATTGCACGACATCGGAATCGGCCGAGAAACTGATAGACGTCTATACGGCAGACACCGACGGGCGCAGGATGGGGGAGCAGGTAACGGTCTCCACGGATGTTCGGTCTGGGTTTCGGGCCGTGACATGGGGTTTCGGCTTCCCGCTTGCGTTGATGACAGGCACTCTCGTCATCGTCATGCTGCTGACCGGCCGAGAGGCATGGGCCGCCTTGGCCAGCATCGGTGCGCTTATACCTTATTATATATTGCTCTATCTGCTACGCCACAAGATACGCAGCCAACTTTCATTCTACATCGAATAGATACAAGAATACAAAACAACAAACCTACTTATATCAAGAAAAACGAATACAAAAAAGTTATGGATTTTATTTTGAATGCAGTCATTGTTCTTGGATCCATTGCACTGGTTGCAGCCGTGGTGCTCTACCTGGTCTCCAAGAAGTTTGCTGTAGATGAAGATCCGCGCATCGGACAGGTGCAGGAGGCACTGCCCGGCGCTAACTGCGGCGGGTGTGGTTTTGCCGGTTGTTTGGGCATGGCCGACGCTCTTGTCAAAGGGGCCGACCAAGGTTCCATCGACGGACTGATGTGTCCTGTCGGTGGGCAGGAAGTGATGGGACAGGTAGCCGACTTGTTGGGCATGGCCGTGGCCAATGCGGAACCGCAGGTTGCCGTGGTGCGCTGCAATGGCACGTGCGAGCATCGGCCGCGCATTGCTCAATATGACGGACTGATGACCTGTGCCGCCATGCACGCCACAGGTGCCGGCGAGACGGCATGCGGCTATGGTTGTCTGGGCTGTGGCGACTGCGTGCAGGCCTGTCAGTTCGATGCCATCCGCATGAACCCGGAAACCAGGCTGCCCGAAGTGGACGATGACAAATGCACTTCGTGTGGTGCATGCGTCAAAGCCTGTCCGCGTCATATCATCGAATTGCGCAAGAAAGGACCCAAGAACCGCCGCGTCTACGTGCAGTGTGTGAACCAAGACAAGGGAGCCGCGGCACGCAAAGCGTGCCAGGTGGCTTGCATCGCTTGTGGCAAGTGCGAGAAAGCGTGCTCATTTGATGCCATTACGATTGAGAACAACCTGTCCTATATCGATTTCAACAAGTGCCGTCTGTGCACCAAGTGTGTCGACGAATGTCCGACAGGGGCCATCGTCAAAGTGAACTTTCCCGTGAAAAAGAAGATTGAAATCAAGGAGGCAGCCGTATGAAATTGCACACATTCCGTATTGGAGGCATCCATCCCGAAGAGAACAAATTGTCGACCGATGCCGTAACCGTGGCAGCCGAACTGCCCAAGACAGCCATCTTCCCCTTGGGGCAGCACATCGGAGCACCGGCCAAACCGGTTGTCCGTCGCGGGGACAAAGTCAAGGTGGGCACACTGATTGCCGAAGCCGGAGGCTTTGTCTCTGCTCCCATCTACTCCTCGGTGTCGGGCACTGTGGCCAAAGTGGACATGGCCATAGATGCCACGGGGTATCGCCAACCGGCCATCTATGTCAACGTGGAGGGGGACGAGTGGGAGGAACGAATCGACCGTTCGGAGCGGCTGGAGACGCTGGCCGCCCATCCGGAGCTTACCCCAGAAGAGATCGTGGCCCGTATCAAGGAGGCCGGCGTTACGGGTATGGGCGGCGCCGGATTCCCTACCTTTATCAAGCTGACACCGCCGCCCGGCAGCAAGGCCAGTTGTGTCATCATCAATGGGGTGGAGTGCGAACCCTACATCACCTCGGACTATCGGCTGATGATGGAGCACGCCGGCGAGATCATGGTAGGCATACAGCTGCTGATGAAAGCCGTTGGCGTGGACCAAGGCTATATCGGCATTGAAGAGAACAAACCGCAAGCCATTCGGCTGCTCACGGAACGAGCACGCGAAGATGCTCGCATCCAGGTGGTGCCTTTGGCGCAAAAATATCCACAAGGAGGAGAAAAACAACTGGTGGATGCCGTGATACGCCGACAGGTTCCGGCCCCGCCGGCCATTCCAGTCAGTGTAGGTGCAGTGGTGCATAACGTGGGAACGGCCTTTGCCGTCTATCAAGCCGTGATGAAGAACAAGCCTCTTTTCGAGCGTTACACCACGGTGACAGGCAAGGGAATCGCCCGGCCGGGCAACTTCTTAGTGCGTATGGGCACCCCCTTTGGCCAGCTCATCGAAGCGTGTGGAGGCATGCCCGAAGGCGACAACAAGGTGTTGGCGGGTGGCCCCATGATGGGCAAGGCTGTCAGCAGTCTGGACGTGCCCGTGTGCAAAGGCACCAATTCGATTACCGTACTCACCGGGCAGGAGGCGCATCGCAAACCTGTGCAGCCCTGTATACGCTGCAGCAAGTGCGTTGCAGTGTGCCCCATGGGGCTGGAGCCTTACCTCATTGCAACACTGTCGGCCTTGCAGAAGTATGAGCGGCTCGAAGCCGAGGCGGTGACAAGCTGCATTTCCTGCGGCTCCTGCCAGTTCACTTGCCCGGCCCATCGTCCTTTGCTGGACAATATCCTGCAGGGCAAAGCTGCTGTCATGAACATTATCAAAGCGAGAAACAAGAAATAAAAGAAACATCAACGATTGCATACAATCGGATTTAAACATGAGTAAATTAGTCGTTTCACTATCGCCGCATGTCCATGGCACGGACAGCATCGAGGCGAATATGCGGGGAGTCATTCTTGCCCTTCTCCCAACGCTTTTGGTTTCCTTTTACTATTTCGGGCTCGGTTCCGTGGTCGTCTGCCTGACAAGTGTGGCCGCCTGCATGTTTTTTGAGTGGTCGATCACCAAATACCTGCTCCGCCGTCCCACCACGCTCACCGACTGCTCGGCCATGCTTACCGGCTTGCTGCTGGGTATGAACCTCCCCAGCAACTTCCCCATCTGGATGATTCTGGTTGGGGCACTTGTGGCCATAGGCGTGGGCAAAATGAGTTTTGGCGGGCTGGGCTGCAACATTTTCAATCCGGCATTGGTGGGCCGTTGTTTTTTGCTGGTCAGTTTTCCGGCGGCCATGACCAGCTGGCCCATAGGCGGACAGCAAGCTGCCTATACCGATGCCACGACGGGCGCCACCCCGTTGAGCCTCATGAAAGAGGCCATCAAAAGCGGCGATTCCAGTCTGCTCGACAAGGTGCCCAGTGCGATGGATATGTTGCTGGGCAATGCAGGAAATGGGCTCGGTGCAGGCACGTTGGGAGAAATATGTGCGCTGACCCTGTTGCTGGGACTGGGCTACATGCTCTGGAAACGCATTATCACATGGCACATCCCTGTAAGCATCATCCTCACCGTCTTCATATTCAGTGGGCTTCTGCATGCGGCCAACCCCATTTATGCCAATCCCATACAAGTGATTCTGAGCGGCGGACTCATGCTGGGAGCCATCTTTATGGCCACCGACTACGTATCGTCGCCCATGACCCACAGGGGACAGCTGATTTATGGAGTCGCCATTGGCTTCCTGACAGTGGTCATCCGCAACTGGGGCAGCTATCCGGAAGGCATGTCGTTTGCCATCTTGATGATGAACGCCTGCACCCCGCTTATCAATTTTTATGTGAAACCCAAGCGCTTTGGTGAAGTGCCGGCCAATAACAAGTAGGAGAAATGTCATGAAAAAAATCAGTTCTTCACTGCAAAACCTCATACTTGTGCTCGTGGGCTGTGCGCTAATCACGGGTGTGCTGCTGGCGTGGGTGAATCATATCACCGAAGGCCCGATTGCCGAAAAGGCTGAAAAAACGCTGGCCGACGGCATTCAGGAAGTCATGGGGACGACAGGACTCACCGTGACGGCCAACGATACGCTGAAACTATCCATGGATGGAAAGGAGGCTACTTTCGTTGTTCACCAAACTGCCGACCGAAACGGACGCCCTCTCGGCGCCGCTGTGGAAAGCACGACACTGGGCTTCGGCGGAGACCTCAGGGTGCTGGTGGGATTCAATCCGCAAGGTGCCATACTGGGCTATACCATTTTGCAGACATCGGAGACACCCGGCTTGGGAGCCAAGGCTCAAACTTGGTTCCAGAAAGGAGGCAAGGGCGACATCATTGGCATGCGTCCCAACGAGGCGCTCCTCTCCGTGAGCAAGGATGGCGGACAGGTGGATGCCATTACAGCCTCTACCATTACAAGCCGTGCTTTTCTCAAGGCTGTGAATCAGGCCTATGCAGCTTATAGCCAGTCGGTGAAGCATGAACATCGGACGGTCAATGCCAACAAGTAAAAGAAAGGGATAAAATCATGAATCATCTTCAAATCATAACCAACGGCCTGGTCAAGGAGAACCCCACCTTCGTCCTTTTGCTGGGCATGTGCCCCACGCTGGCCACGACGACAAGCACCGTCAACGGTCTGTCCATGGGACTGGCAACCATGCTGGTGCTGGTCTGCACCAACACCGTCATTTCGTGCATCAAAAGCGTCACCCCCGACAAAGTGCGCATTCCTGTCTTCATCGTGGTGATAGCAGCCTTTGTCACCATCCTGCAAATGTTCATGTCGGCTTATGCTCCCGACAGCATTAACAAGGCATTGGGCATCTACATCCCGCTGATCGTGGTCAACTGCATCATCCTCGGACGTGCCGAGAGCTTTGCCTGCAAGCACACACCCTTGGAGAGCTTTTGCGACGGTTTGGGGATTGGCCTTGGCTTCACGTTGGCACTGACGTTGCTGGGAGCCATGCGTGAGATTCTCGGAGCGGGCAGCCTCTTTGGCTTCCAGCTGCTGCCCGAGACCACCAACATACTCCTCTTCGTGCTGCCTCCAGGTGCATTTCTTTCACTGGGCTTTCTGGTAGCTATATTTAATAAGGTGAGAGCCAACTAACGTAGTACCCCTCAATCAATGACCAAATGGAATATCTCTTAATATTCATCAGCGCGATATTTGTCAACAATATCATTCTCAGCCAGTTCCTGGGCATCTGTCCGTTCCTTGGCGTCTCCCGCAAAATCGAGACCGCCATGGGCATGGGGGCTGCCGTGGCCTTTGTGCTGACACTATCCACTGTCGTCACCTGGCTGGTGCAAATCTATATACTCAACCCCTTGGGACTCCAATATTTGCAGACGCTGACTTTTATCCTCATCATCGCGGCCTTGGTACAGATGGTCGAGATCATCCTCAAAAAAGCAAGTCCGGCTCTTTATCAGGCCTTGGGCATCTTCCTGCCCCTCATCACCACCAACTGTGCCGTCTTGGGTGTAGCCATCCTTGTCATCCAGAAAGACTATGACCTGCTTCAGAGTGTGGCCTATGCTTTCTCAACGGCCCTGGGTTTTGCCCTTGCCCTGACGGTCTTTGCCGGCATTCGCGAGCAGTTGGAACTGGTCAGAATCCCCAAGGGCATGCAGGGCATGGCCATTGTTCTGGTCACGGCAGGTCTGCTGTCGCTGGCTTTCATGGGCTTCTCCGGCGTCGACGGCGGCCTGAAAGTATTGTTTGGTCTGGATTAGATTTAAATGCGACGGCACTTTGCCCGTATTGAGTTTTTTTCTTAACTTTGTGGCAGATTCATCAATTATTCCACATATACAATGAAACAAACCATTCTCGTTACCGGCGGAACCGGCTTCATCGGTTCCCATACCACGGTAGAGTTGCAACAGGCAGGTTACAAGGTTGTCATCGTCGACGACCTCTCCAATTCCAACATTCAGGTCTTGGATGGCATTGAACAGATTACCGGCGTCAGGCCGGCTTTCGAGCAGGTAGACCTTCGCGACAAGGCCGCTACGGAGGCTGTGTTCCAGAAGTACCCCGACATTGAAGGCATTATCCACTTTGCAGCCAGCAAGGCCGTGGGCGAGAGCGTGCAGAAGCCCCTGCTTTACTACCGCAACAACATCGTTTCTCTGGTCAACTTGCTGGAGCTTATGCCCAAATATCACGTCAAAGGCATCATCTTTTCATCCAGCTGCACGGTCTACGGCCAGCCCAAGCCCGAGAACCTTCCCGTCACCGAAGACGCCCCTCATCAGAAGGCAACCTCTCCCTATGGCAACACCAAGGAGATCAACGAGCAGATTATCTTTGACTATATCCACAGCGGTGCAGACATCAAGAGCATCGTATTGAGATATTTCAATCCTATCGGGGCCCACCCGACGGCCTTGATTGGCGAGCTGCCCAACGGCGTGCCGGCCAATCTGATTCCGTTCGTCACGCAGACGGCCATGGGCATTCGCAAGGAGCTGACTATCTTTGGGCACGATTACGATACGCCCGACGGCACCTGCATCCGCGACTACATCTATGTCGTCGACCTGGCCAAGGCGCACGTGGCAGCCATGGCCCGCACGCTGGACCAGGACACCGAGCCCATCGAATACTTCAATATTGGTACGGGAAACGGCAATTCCACCTTGGAAATTGTCGAGACTTTCGAGAAAGCCACCGGCGTAAAGCTCAACTGGAAATACGGTCCCCGTCGTGAGGGCGACATCGAAAAGATTTGGGGCGACTGCTCCAAAGCCAACCGAGTGCTTGGTTGGAGGGCAGACACGCCCTTGGAAGACGTGCTGCGCTCCGCATGGGACTGGCAGCTGAAACTGCGCGAACGGGGACTGATGTAAGCGGGGGCGGCCGGGTTTTGTCCTCGCGCATCCCCCGCTCTTTCCAACGAGAAGTGCAAACCCCAGCAGTGTTCGGGACTATGAAAACACTGCTGGGGTTTTTCTCGTGGCCATTCCCGGGAGCCTTTCGGGAGTTTCCGCAAGGCTCCCGGCCATCCTTTTGAAGCTTTCGGGTGTTCCCGCAAGGCTCCCAGCCATCCTTTTGAGGCCTTCGGGTGTTCCCGCAAGGCTCCCAGCGATCCTTTTGAGGCCTTCGGGAGTTCCCGCAAGGCTCCCAGCGTTTCCTTTGAAGCTTTCGGGGCTCCCGCAAGGCTCCCAGCGATCCTTTTGAGGCCTTCGGGAGTTCCCGCAAGGCTCCC
>PPYF01270489.1_pt1 | contig 11929 bp, 6 predicted proteins | sample 1559871 | NCBI WGS metagenome assembly PPYF01 (sample SAMN08240021, study PRJNA423297) | Human gut metagenome, whole genome shotgun sequencing project. | reverse complement strand
TGCTCATGAAGCGGGAAATATATTTGTACTTGACCGGGCAGACAAAGCGCGGGCTGTTGGCGGCGTCACTTAACGTCGGCAGCGTCGCGGCGGGCATGGCTGCGGGCGTCTCCGTGGGCGCAGGTGTCGGTGTCGGCGCTGCAGTCTCGGCAGTGGCTGCGGGCGGCTCCGGCACGGCGTGGGCTGCCTCCACCTGCGGGCGCACCATACAGGCTGTCACGCTGACGCCCACGGCCACGGCGCAGAGCGCCAGCGCCCCCGCGCCCAGACGGCGGTAGTGCAGCAGGTGCACAATGCGCTCCTTCACGCTGCCCTGCCCGAAGGCAAGACTTCCGGGTGCTCGGATGGGGCGTCCCTGCATGGCAAACTGCAGCAGGCTCTCACAGTAGGTGCTGCGCTCGGCCAGCGTGCAGCCCTGCACGGCTGCCTCGTCGCAGGCGGCCTCCATGTCATGCTCAAAGGCGCGCAAAGCCAGCCACGCCAGCGGATTGAACCAGTGCAGGCAGACGACGGCATAAAACAGCGGTTTCACCAGCGGGTCGCGGCGGCGGATATGGGTCAGCTCATGCAGCAGCACAGCCTGCCGCGCCGGGCCTTGCAGGCTGTCCGGCAGGTAGACGCGCGGGTGCACAAAGCCCAGTGTGAACGGCGTGGGCACGCACGCCCCGCCGTAGCAGCCGTCGGGCGTTTTGCAGGCCAGCGCCACACAGCGCTTTAATTTCAGGTAGCCGATGCCCCCGCGCACAGCCAGCACCAGCACACCGACCAGCCAGACCACCGCCAGCGCGTGCCACGGCGTCAGCCGGGCGTACCAAGGCAGCGGGGCCGCAGCTGCGGCTGCGGCGGGGGCAGGGGGCAGCAGCGGCAGCTCGCCCAGCTCCTGCACGGTGTCGGCGGCAGCGGCCAGCGGGGCGCTCTCCGGGCGGGGCAGCTTCAGCGGGATGCCCCACGGCAGCACGAACCGCAGCCCTACGGCCAGCCACAGCCAGCACAGGAGCCGACTGGGCGCATGGGCGCGGCGCAGGGCCCTGCAGACCAGCCACGCCGCCAGCGCGGCCACACCGCCGCGGGCGCTCAACAGCAAAAAGGCAAGAACGGTACTGCGCATGGCTATTCCTCCTTATAGCGGGCGGCGTCGAGCAGTGCGCGGATCTCGGCGGCCTCGGCGTCGCTGATGGGCTTTGAGTTCAAAAACGCGGCCACGAACCGCGGCAGACTGCCGTCGAAGGTCTTGTCCACCACTGCGGCGCTCTCGGCCTGCTGGACGTCCTCCTTTTTAATAAGGCTCGTCACGCGGCCATCGGCGTTTTGCAGCACGCCGCGCTCACAGAGCTTTTTTAAAACGGTGTAGGTCGTGCTTTTTTTCCAGCCCAGCCCCTCGGCGGCCAGCGCGACCAACTGCCCGCTGGGCAGCGGCTCGTTGTCCCACACAAGGCAGGCAAAGCGGTATTCGCCGTCAGCAAGGCGAAGCGGTTCATGGTTCAGCATAGGAAAAGCTCCTTTTGGTTTATTGCAATAGACCTATCTCTGCTTATAGTCTACTACGATAGACCAAAAATGTCAATAAAAAATCCCCGCCGGTGGTGCACGGTGGGGGGCATCAAATCCGGAAATGGAATAAAAATTTATGCATTATTCGATGCTTTTGAAATTTTTATCCCTTATCCGTAATTTCTGAGTTCGCCCGCCGGAAAATTTCCATTATAATATAGGCAGTAAATTGAAAAGGAGTACCCAGCGATGCGAGCAATAAACCTGAAAACGAATCATCTTACCGCGCCCCTTGGCATGGATGCCGGGCCGCTGTTCTTGTCTTGGCAGTGCGTTGACGGCGTGCGCCAGACTGCCTATGAAATTGAATTGACCGCGAACGGCGAGACTGTTTGGCACAGCGGCAAGGTGCAGAGCGCCGCCGTGCACGCCGATGCCCCGACTGTGGGCGGCTCCCGCGTGCGTGGGTGCTGGCGCGTGCGCCTGTGGGACGAAAACGACACCCCCGGCGCGTGGAGTGAGGCGCACTTTGAAACGGGCTTGGTGCAAAGCGACTGGCAGGGTGAATGGGTAGACCCTGAAACGGAAGAAATCGACATCCCCGGGGATGATGCCATCAACGCCTTTGCCCGCCCCAACTGGGAGCACAAGCAGGCGGAAAAAGAAGCCGCAGGCAAGGGCGCAGCCGAGCCGTACAAGCCCCATCGTCCGGCATCGTACCTGCGCAAAACCTTTACTGCAGCCAAGGGCGAAGCGCGGCTGTACATTACCGCCAAGGGGCTGTATGCGGTATGGCTGAACGGTGTGCGTGTCGGGGATATGGTTTTAGCCCCCGGCAGCTTTACCGGCAACAAGCACCTTGCAGCACAAACATACGATGTAACGAAATATTTACTTGACAGTGAAAACGAGCTGCTGGTTGCCCTTGGTGACGGCTGGCACCGCAGCACAGGCGGCGTGGACGGTGACCGCGACTTGTTCGGTGATACGCTGGGCGTGCTGTTTCAGCTGGAAGTGAACGGCAAGCAGGTCTGCATTTCTGACGGTTCGATGCAGGCAACGCAGTGCGGGCCAATCCGCCAGAACGATATGCAGCAGGGCGAGGTCTATGACGCACGGTTCGAAGGCAGCTTGACCGGCTGGCACGGCGTGCGCACCTACCGCGACGACCTGCCCATTCTCGGTATGAATACCGTGCCGATTCTGGAACACGAAGCCTTCCCCGGCAAGCTGCTGCAAACGCCCAACGGCGAGACCGTGCTGGACTTTGGGCAGAATATCGCCGGCTATGTGGAGATGGCGCTGACCGCCCGCGCCGGGCAAAAGGTCAAGCTGACCTGCGGCGAAGCGCTGGACGAAAACGGCAACTTTACCCAGGAAAACTTCCAGGACCGTGCCCGCCACAAGGAGGGCGGCACCGCCCAGATGCTGGAGCTTGTCTGCAAAGAGGGGAAAAACCACTTCAAGCCCCACTTCACCATCATGGGCTTCCGCTACGCCAAGGTCGAAACCGACGCCGACTTGACCGATGCTGTGTTTACTGCCCACGCCGTCTACTCCGATATGGCGGTGACAGGCAAATTTACCTGCGGAAATGACGCGGTGAATCAGCTTGTCAAGAACAGCATTTGGAGCCAGAAGGGCAACTTCTGCGATATTCCCACCGACTGCCCGACCCGCGAACGCGCAGGCTGGACAGGGGATATGGGCGTGTTTATTGAAACCGGCCTGACCCTGATGGACTGCTACCCCGTGGCGGAAAAATGGCTGGCGGAGTGCCGCCTGAACCAGTACCCGGACGGGCGCATGGCGAACATTGCTCCGCCGAACGCCCGCCCCGGCTATATGACCCCGATGCTCTGCATGTCGGCAGGGTGGGGCGATGCGGCGATTCTGGTGCCGTATGCCCTGTACAAACGCACGGGTGACCGCAAAATTCTGGCGGACAACTACGAGATGATGCAGCGCTGGTACGGCTTTTTGCTGGGGCGCGCACAGCAGACAACCGATGAGCAGCAGGGCGGTGATTACGCCAAGTTCACCGTTTTAAACGGCATGGATTACGGCGAATGGTGCGAGCCGGGCATCACCCCCATGCAGGCGATGATGAACCCGCGCAAGAGCGTTGGCACGGCGTATCTGGCCTACTCTGGGCGCTTGCTGGCGGAAGCAGCGGAAGCACTGGGCAAGGCGGACGATGCCGCCAACTACCGCGGCACCGCCGCTAACGCGGTAAAAGCCTACCGCACGGCGTTTACCGAGAACGGCGTTATCAAGTCTGACCGCCAGTGCGAGTATGTCCGTGCCATTGCCTTTGCCCTGTTGGGTGAGGACGAAAGCAAAGCGGCTGCCGCAACGCTGAACCAAATGGTCATCGAGAACGGCTATCATCTGAACACCGGCTTTTTGTCTACGCCATTTTTGTGCGATGTGCTGGCAAAATACGGCTATACGGACACTGCCTACAAGCTGCTTTTGCAGTCCGACGCCCCCGGCTGGCTGTATGAGGTCGGCAAGGGTGCGACTACCGTATGGGAGACATGGACGGGCATTGACGAAAACGGAAAGCCCCACGAATCCCTGAACCATTACAGCTACGGCGCGATTTGCGGCTGGCTGTTCGGCGGTGTGTGCGGCATCCGGTACACGGACGGCGCACTGACGATTGCCCCTACACCCGACAAATCGCTGGGCTGGGCGAAAGCTGCCTACAATTCCCCGGCAGGCCGCATTGTAAGCGGCTGGCGGTATGACGGCGATGCGGTAACCTATGAGTTTGAAATTCCCGCCAATCTGACCGCCGATGTCACCCTGCCCGACGGACGCAAGCTGACCCTTGCCCCCGGAAAGCACACAGTATAAACAGTATAATAGGAAAGCGCCTGCCCTGCCGTAAATTCTACGGCAGGGCAGGCGCTGTTTTTGATAAACTGGAAGTTGTCTATTTCAAACTGGAAGTTGTCTATTTCTTTAATATAGCAACAATCATAAATATTTACTTGCTTCCCGAATACTCAATTTATCCATTTTATCCTTGTAAGTCTCAACGAAATTCCTTACCCAATCAGGATTGGTCTTTGAATAGTCCCTCAAACTCCAACCGATTGCTTTATTGATAAAAAATTCAGAACTGCCAAAATTGTTTACCAATATTTTCTCAAGCAACTGTGTGTTTGTTTTATCTTTTCTGCACAGCTGATGGTCAATAGCAATTCTTCGCACCCAAAAATCATCATCTGTTGACCATTCAAGCATTAAGTTGTTTATTCTCTCGTCAAAAAATGCTATATTTCCAACAATTCTGTCCAGCCCATCTATTGTATCCCACCATTGATTTGTTTTAATATACTTTTTTATGTGTGGAACATCATCATATGTTAAGAATTTCTGCATCGCTACAAGATAATCCATCACAAAATAATGGAATTCCCTATTATATGCTGCCATTTTTGTGGCGTTTTCATCATTTCTATTTGCTTCAAATTCCTCTTTTAGTTCATTATATTTGTCCATTTCTGCTTCTCCAAATTCCGATTTATTGCATTAAGTATACCACGCAGAAAATGTAAAAACAACGGATTATACAGCATACCCCCTGTCCGGTATGGGCAGGGGGTGCTTGTTACATATGCTTTTCCAAATATTCCGCGCTGACCTGCAAACTCTTTATGGGGGAGTTATCCACCCAGTTGCGGTGGCTTTCCAAAATCACGGCATCCACGCCGACGGAAAGCGCCTGCGCCATCAGGCTGTCGAGATCCATATTGCCGGTACCCAGCTCCATGCTGTCGGTTTTCAGAATCGGCGTTACGGCGCTGCCCGAAATGCGGGTGCCGCGGTCATTGATGTGCCACAGCTTCATGCGGGTTCCCAGACGCTGCATCCACGCAAGCGCATTCGCGCCGCCCTCGGTGAACCAATAGCTGTCAAACTCAAAGTTGACGTACTGCGGGTCGGTTTCCTCCAGCAAAATGTCGTAGGCACGCTTTTCGGCGTTCACATGGCGCAGCTCGCAGTTGTGGTTGTGGTAGAGCAGCTCCACGCCCTCGGCCTTCAGCGCCGCGCCCGCCTTGTTCAGCCGTGCGGCAAGGTCGTGCATCGTGGCTTCATCGCCGTAATCAAAGCGATACATACCCGTGATGACAACATACTTTGTGCCAAAGCTCTTGGCTTCGTCGGCCACGGCCTTGGCGTCGCGTTCCAGACTGCCCAAATCGGTGTGCAGGCTGACGACTTGCAACCCCGCTTCTTTGACCAAAGCGTGCCAGTCGAGGTTGCCGCCCTTGCCCACGGGCATGCCCGCCGCCTTGGTCAGCAGCCGCACCATAAAGCCGATGGGGTGGATCATAAACCCGCACAGCTCAATGCCGTCATAGCCTGCGGCCTTCATGGCGGACAGCGTCTGCCGTGCCTCGTTTTCGTTGCTTAAAACGGTACCCAGCATAAATTGCTGGACTGCTTTTATGGGCATGGTTCAGCCCTCCATCTTGATGATTTTTCCCGTTGTGATGCCGTTTTCGTTGAAGCTGTCCACGCAGACGTAATAGGTCTGCCCGGCCATCAGCGTGGAAAGCGTCACCTCGTCGGCCTCGTAGACGAGCCAGCTTTGGTAGAGCTTATCCGGTGTAATGCCGTAGCGCACATTGCAGCCCTGGGCGTTTTTGATGGGCTGCCAGCTGATTTTTCCGTCCAACGCATCCACGCGCACGGCTTTGGCGTTGGCTTGGGCGGGGCGGTCGCCCTCGCCGTTGCCGAACACCCGCAGCCCGCTGATGCGCAAAGCCTGCCCGTAGGGCAACTCGCCGCCCGTCACGCGGATATACCGCGCACGGATGCCGTCGGCATACTCATAATAGCCGTTGGAGCATTCGCGGGCGACATCCTCGCGCAGGGTCCATACCTTGCCGTCCAGACTGGTTTCCACGGTGTAATGCGAAATCTGCGGGCGGGTTTCGATGTGGCGGGTCTTGCGGTCATCGCCGTAGCTGTCAGCAGGGAAGTCCACCGCCAGCGCTTCGTCCGCCATATTGACCTGAACCGCCCGCACATCGCAGTCCCTGCCCAAATCCACGCACAGCCATTCGCCGGGCTGGTCGCTGCCCGCGCTCCACCAGCGGCGGCAATCCTCGTCCACGGCATTCACCGGGTCGCTGCCCTCGGCGGTGGAGGATGCCGTCACGGTCTTGCGGTAGCTTAACAGCATCCACTTGGGCTGCTGGCTGGCGGCATCAAATTTGCCTGCCGGGATTTCATGCGGATAGTCGGCAAAATTCTGGTTGCAGTAGAGCACGCCGTCCTTGTCAAACCCGGCAGGGAACAGACCCACGCGGCGCTCAAAGTCGTGGTTGACTGAAATGCGCATCGTGGACGCGTGCCAGTAGTTGCCGTACTTGTCGGCAATGGTGCTGCCGTGTCCGGTACCCGTCATAAACCCGCCCGGCTTGGCAGAAAACGGGTTGGACGCCTGCAGCGTGAACGGTCCCAGCGGGGACTTGGATGTGTACACGCCGTCGGCGTAGGTGTTGTACTGGGTGCCGGGGCAGGCGTATTGCAGATAATACGTACCGTTGTGCTTTGTCATAAACGCGCCCTCGATATAGGGCTTGCCGACGGCGTTGAACATGGCGGTCAGCACTTCGGCGTTCAGCCCCGGCATCTGCGCCATCTGGGGCGGCAGCTCCAGCTTGCCGGCTGCCTCGTTATAGAACGGCTTCATGGACTTGTAAAGCACGCTGCTCTCTTTATCCACGATCCCGTTGTTACCGGGGCGCTCATAGCCCAGTTCTTCTTCGCGACCAAAGATCAGTTCTTTTTTCTCGCCGATGGGTGTCATGGTTTCGGGGTCAAGCTCCACGCCCCAGATGGGCGAGGTGTTGGAGCAGCCCCAGTAGAAATAGACGCGGCCATCATCGTCCCAGAACATATCCGGGTCCCAAAAGTCGAACGGCGCGCTGACCTCGGTAAACGGCTCGGTCAGCGGGTCCGCCGTGCGTAAAATCGGGCAGTTACGCCCCTTGCGGCTGGCAGAGAAATAGAGATACTCGCCGACTTGGCGCACATCGGGGGCGTAGTCGTAAATGAGCAAATCGGGGTCGGCGTGGAAATCCCAGTGCAGCAGATCGTCGGAGTACCAGAACCCTGCCGACATCGAAACAAACAGGTAGTATTTACCTTTGAAGTACACCAGTGTCGGGTCAGCGCCCTCGCGGAAACCGGCGATGCGCTCACCCTCCTTCAGATGCTGGTAGCGGTAGCCCAAATCCAAGGGGTTGCAGTAGGTTTTCATCGTATTACACATCCTTTTTGATACCCTGCAAAACACGGTTTAGCTGTTTGATGCTCTCGGCATCTGCACCGGCCTGCTTGAGCATACTCTCCACGGTCATGCGCTGCATGGCGCGCTCCATCATGGCAACCAGCGCCGGATTATCTTTTACGGCGGCGGCTACATCACCGCGGGCGGCAGCCGCCTTGTCGGTAATGGCTTTCAAAACAGGGCCCACCTTGGCATCTGCCATGGCAGCGGCCATATTGTCCTTGACGCTCCAGCAGGTTTCGTCCAGCTCGCCGTCAAACCAGTTGTTTACGAGCTGACGGTTGGACATAGCGTAAGCGGGGTTCGGCTCGGCAGCCTTGTTGACCAGAATCACGCTGGAATACGCCCCCGCGCGGGCCTCAATGCTGTGCTTGCCGGTGATGGGCACATTGAAAACAAACACTTTGTCGCCTTTTTTCGTTTCAACCAGGTGTCCGTCCTTGTACAGCGAAACCTCCGGCAGGTTGGAGTATACTCTGACCTCGGTCACATCCTCCGTGCGGTCCACATAGCGGCTGCCGCAGGTATGTACAAAGGGCTGCTTGCTCCAGTAGGCCTTGTACAGGTAGAAGGCGTCTTTTTTGATTTTGCGGTCAAAGGTGACAAGACCCTTCTGGTTCTCGCCGTTTTTGCCGCCCTCGTCGCGCCCGTCGGCGGCAAAGTCGAACATATTCCAGACATGGGTCGCCCACAGCCACGGGCGGTCAGCAATCATTTTTGCCATGTGCTCGTGATAGACGCACTGGTAGGTTTCGGTATAGTCGCCCTTTTCGGGGTGGGCGCTCTGGTAGGCGGGGTTGGCGTCCGCGCCGTACTCCGAAAAACCGATGCAGCGGTCCGGGTATTTGGCGTGGTAGGTATCAAAAAAGTCATCGTTCTGGTCGAGCTCGCCCAAGTACCAGCCAAAATACAGGTTGTAGCTGTTCACATCGGGAATTTCCAGAATCGGGCTGGTGATTTCCAGCATAAAGACGTTCGCCATCGTGGTCGGACGGGTCGGGTCAAGACGGTGCGCCAGTTCGTTCAAGGCGCGGTGGTTTTCCAGCAGCTCCTCATTGACAGCCGACGCAGCGGTAATTTCGTTGGACAGTCCCCAAACAGCAATGCAGGGGTGGTTGTAGTTCTGTACGATGAGTTCTTCCATCTGGGTCAGCGTGTTGGCGCGCCCGTTGTGCATGTGCATCGTGATGTAGGGGATTTCCGCCCAAATCACGACACCCTTTTCGTCGCACAGATCATAGAACGCCTGCGCGTGCTGGTAGTGGGCAAGGCGGATGGTGTTGGCGCCCATTTCAAGGATCAGCGCCATATCCTCCTCCATCATCTCTTTGGTGATGGCCACACCCGCGCCCTTGCGGTCCTGATGGCGGGAAACACCACGCAGGGGATAGGGGCGCCCGTTCAGGATAAAGCCCTTCTGCGGGTCAATTTCAAACTTGCGGCAGCCGAAGCGGGCGGTCTCGGTCTCGCCATTGACCAGCCGCGCAGTCACGGTGTAGAGATACGGGTCATCAAGACCGTCCCACAGGCGGGCATGCTCCAGCGTGAACACGGCTCTGGCGTTGCCGTCCTTGACGGCAACGCTCGTCTGCTGGTCATCCAGTGTGAAGGTGACACTTTCGGCACCCACCACAGCGGCCTCCACCGTCACTTCACAGCGGCGGGCGTTGAGGTCCGTGACAATCGGCGTGACCCTGACAGGCACCGCGCCGTTTTCAGCAAGGGCAAAATGAGCAGCGGGCACAACATGCAGCGTTACATCGCGGTAAATGCCGCCGTAGAAGGTGAAATCGGCCTTCTGCGGGTAGACGGTATCATTGTCGCTGTTGTCCACATTCACGCGCAGCAGGTTGCTGCCGTTGCGCAGCGCATCGGTAATGTCCACGCAAAATGCAGAATAGCCGCCCTTATGCTCAGCAAGCTTTTGCTCGTTCAGATAGACCTCGGCGGTCATGGCAACGGCGTCAAACTGCAAAACGGCGCGTCCGTTTTCCGGCAGGACGATGTCAGGCAGCACGGTGGTGTAGCAGCAGGTGCCGCGGTAGTAGTCGTTGCCGCCGTCCTGCCCGTCGATGGCATTCCAGGTATGGGGCAGGGTGACGGGTTCGTCGTGTCCTTCTTTGGAAAAAATCCAGTTCTGGTTCAAAAGAATTGTCTTGCTCATAACATGACTCCTTATGTGTGGATTTAACTTCAAAGAGCCGAAAGGGCTGCAAACCCTTTCGGCTTTTGTGGGATGGGCTTACTGAAGCTGCTCTTTATAGAACTCGGACTGCGCAGCGGCCTTCTTCTCGGCAATGCGCTTTTGGACGTTGACCATTTCCTCCTTGGTCAGCGGGCAGTTGCGCATGGCAACCAGCGTAATGATCCAGCCGATGATAGGCAGACCGAACTTGAGTGCCATGGTCATCCAGAAGATGGCCGGGGTGGAAGGATCCGTGGGCTGGGGCATCGTGGTGGTGTAGCCCAGCAGCGCCACAGCGCCGGTAGCGATCACAGCAGCAAAAGAGGTGATGAGCTTATCGACCAGGCTGTAGGTGCCGGAGACAACGGCGGGGATATAACGCCCGCTGCGGTCCAGCTCAAAGTCAATGGCATCCGCCATGTACGAGGTGTTGGAGGTGGTGATGCACATGTTGGAGCCGTTCTGCAGAAGGCTCAGCACCACATAGATGATCATGGCCGGGCTGCCCATGACGCCGATCTGCTTGGGGTCAATGACAATGAAGAACACGACCAGAACGGCGGTGATGACCATGCTGATGCAGGTGAAGTTGACAATGCCCTTTTTGCTGCCGTGCTTACCGACATACTTGGCACCGAACGCTGCAAAGAAGATGGACGGGATCATGCTGATAACAGTCAAAATCGTGGCAAGACCCATATTGCCAATCAAAATACCATTGATCAGCGTGCCGATGATGGCCTGACTGCCGACCTGCTGGGCCAGCTTATCAGAAGCATTGGAGGCAATGTAGCACTGCAGGGGCCTGTTGTGCTTCAAAACCTCCACAACATCCGCCATCTTCAGCGGCTCAGACTTTTTGGTGCCGACAAAGTTCTCAGGCTTGTCGAAAGAGGAAACACCGAGGCAGACCAGCAGGGTGCCGATGGCGGCAACGATCAGGGTGATATTGCAGGCGGCGGTCAGAAATGCCTGGTTGTAGGTGCCGCCGCACTTGGGCAGCAGCACAACATTCAGAACCATGGACATAGCCATGGGAACCATGTAGTTGAATACCGTGGTCCATACGCCGATGGTCGGGCGCTGGCGCGGATCATTCGTCATGATGGCGGGAATGGTCTGCGCAGTCATGTTGGTGATGGTGTAACCGATGATGTAAACAATGTACAGCAGGGCAAACACCGGCAGACCCAGCCCTTTGGACGAGAAGCCGGTGAACATTCCGTAGAGGGCGAGTGCCTCGATCAGGAAGCCGGCAACCATCAGGATGCGCAGCTTGCCGAACTTGGTGTTGACGCGGTCATAGACAAAGGCAAGCAGGGGATCGGTGATGCCGTCCAGAATACGGGAGCAGGTCAGAATAATGCCAACGGCAGCGGTCGTGATGCCGTAGCCGATGCTGGCGGAATAACTCGCCATGCCGATGAGGGAATAGACGCTCATACCGACAAGACCGTTGCAGGCATAGCAGATGATTTGCCAAAGCTTAGCGCGGCGGTATTGTACGCCGTCAACTTCTGAAGCAGTGGGTTTCTTTTTGAACATTTTGTTTTCCTCCTAAAAATTCCGCGGTGGTTTTTCTCACTGACACCACTATACCAGAAGCAAAACGGCAGCAGGGGATAAAAATCAGCAGATGAGAAACAAAAATTCGCGCATTATTTCAAGCAACACGAAATATTGTCCTGCTTTAATAAATAATACCCTCACGACTTGCGCTTGTTATGCTATGATACAGGTACAGAAGTTTCTTGATTTGCTTTAGACAGCATAGGTAAGGAGAAAATTATGCAGAAATTTGAAAAAGGTTTCTTTGTCGGCGCGGCCACTGCCGCCCATCAGGTCGAGGGCAACAACATCCATTCCGACTACTGGGCGCAGGAGCAGCTGCCCCACACCAGCTTTGCCGAGCCGAGCGGCATCGCCTGTGACCATTA
>PPYF01660812.1_pt1 | contig 11931 bp, 10 predicted proteins | sample 1559871 | NCBI WGS metagenome assembly PPYF01 (sample SAMN08240021, study PRJNA423297) | Human gut metagenome, whole genome shotgun sequencing project. | reverse complement strand
ATTAGGAAAAATGTAATATATATCTTAGAATTGCCGCAGCTATTTGAGAATTTACAGATTAACTTGCATAAAAATCGTTGAAATGGTAAGATAGAAAGATAAAATAAATGGAAAAACCATGAAAAATAAAGGTAAATGTAAAACCAGGAGGACGCGGTATGAGACTACGCCATATACCGGGCGCAGAGCAGATGATAGAGGACAGCTCCTACGTAATTCAGAATCCCGAAGAGCGGAAGGGAAAGTGGCATGAGGTTTTCGGAAATCACAATCCGATACGCATAGAAGTAGGTATGGGGAAGGGCAGGTTTATCATGGAACTGGCCAAAGCCAACCCTGAAATAAATTATATCGGCATAGAGCGGTATTCGACCGTACTGCTGAAGGCGATACAGAAGAGAGAACAGCTTGCAATTACGAATATCTGCTTTATGTGTATAGATGCAAAGAATATGGCCGATATTTTTGATATGGGGGAGGTTGACAGAATTTATCTGAATTTCTCCGATCCATGGCCCAAGGACAGGCATGCCAAGAGAAGGCTGACATCACCTCAGTTTATGGAGGTATATGATAAAATCCTGAAGAAAGACGGCACCGTGGAATTTAAGACAGACAACAGGGGACTTTTTGATTATTCCCTGGAATCGGTACCGGAGGCAGGATGGAATATTTTAGAATATACATTTGACCTTCATCACAGTGAAATGGCGGAGGGGAATGTAATGACGGAGTATGAGACAAAGTTTGCGGCAGAGGGAAAGCCGATCTGCAAACTTGTGGCCGCCAGAGAGATTGCGGCAGACGGAAAATAAAAAGCCGCATGGCCCGTCGGGTATCTGTACATGTGCGATAAGCATATAATGTGGAAAACAGCAGACAGCAGGTGTGCAGATATGAGCATGAAAGCCAGAATTACCCGTGAATTGTCGAAAGCGACAAGTGATAAGGCGGAACTAAACAAAACCGTTCTGAAATGGAAAAAGCATTTTGACGAAGCGGGAAAGGTGATCGGTGCTGACAGAAAAAAGAAGAAGTAGGAGGAGTTGCGAATGGAGAAGAGATTTACGAGCGAGAATTTTGAAACGGAAGTTTTGAAATCAGATGTACCGGTACTGGTAGATTTTTATGCCGACTGGTGCGGTCCGTGCAAACGAATGGCACCCATCGTAGAACAGCTGGCTTCCGAGTATGAAGGTAAGATTACGGTCGGAAAGGTAAATATAGACGACAGTACGGATCTTGCCATTAAATACGGCGTTATGTCAATACCGACTCTGATCGTATTCCGAAGAGGAGAAGTGTTCAGAAAAGAAGTGGGAGTACAGACGAAGGCGACGGTGGCGAAGGCGATCAACCAGGCCATTTAATAATTAATTAACTTGAAGCGTGAATACAGGGGGGGCTCCGGCTTTTACCGGAGCCCTCTTTTACGAATAAAACCGGGATAGTTTTAATAAAATATATACTTTGGATATATTTTTTACAAAACTTTAAAAAAAAGGTTGACAATTGGAGATGATTGAGATAAAATAATCCATGCGTCACGAAAAATGACGAAAGAAAATATTCTCAGCGCCTTTAGCTCAGTTGGTAGAGCAGTAGACTCTTAATCTATTTGTCCAGGGTTCGAGTCCCTGAAGGCGCACTGATAAGTACTGATTTTGCAGACTGAGAGCTGTGGGGCCGGTGCTTTTTTTTGCGTGAGAAAGGCCCCCCTTTTTTTAGTTTCGATCGCGGCAAGTGTAGCTGGTTACTACATATGCAAATGGCTAGACCGAAATAAGCACGACAGTTAGCCAAAAAAGAACCCTCAGGACTGGCCTCCTGGGGGTTCACTTGTGTTAACATGCATTTAATAACCTTCTAGCTATGATCATATTATACCAAACAAAAAAAATGTCAAGGGAAACTGCATCTCAAAATTTATGCAGCCACCGGAGCTGGCATCCACGAATGAGACTGAAGGCGCGTTGATAAGTACTGATTTTGCAGACTGAGAGCTGTGGGGGCAGTGCTTTTTGTATATAAACAAGACACTAAATACTATAGGATCGGTGTCAATCCCCATCTGCTGGAAATGAGGCTTTGTCATTCGAACCTGATAGCAATTGAATCAGACTTGAGTTATAAAATTTTATTTGCTATACTGTAGAATAAAGATTTGCCGCATAATAAAAACAAAAAAAGCTATATTACAGCTGGAAGGAAAAATATGTATGCTACAAATAATTGTCATAAAATACTGATTGCAGATGACGATGCTGAAATTCGGGAGATTCTTTCGATTCTATTAAAGGGTGAGGGTTATCAGGTTGTTACAGCCTCTGATGGTGATGCGGTTGTAGCCTTGGCGGATGAAATGTTTTCTCTGATCATTCTCGATGTAAATATGCCGAAACAATCAGGTTTTTTTGCATGCTCAGAAATAAGGAAAAAAACAATGGTGCCAATTTTGTTTCTCACAGCAAGAACGCAGGAGTCAGACAAGGCTATGGGATTTTCTGCCGGTGGAGATGATTACCTCTCTAAGCCGTTTTCTAACGCCGAATTTCTTATGAGAGTAAAAGCTTTGATACGAAGATACTCACAGTATGGAAGCCGGCTATCTCAAAAATCAGGGCCCATATTATACGTTTCAAATATGGTAATCAACACCGATGAAAAATCTGTTTCAGTCGATGGAGTTCACATCTATTTAACTTCCACAGAATATGATATTTTGGAGTTGTTAGCACGAAACAGGAAAAAAGTTTTTTCTATGGAAAACATTTATAACAGTATTTGGAAGGATTCTTATCTGGGGACATCGGATAATGCAATAATGGTCCACATCAAAAATTTGAGAAAAAAGCTTGAGAAGAATACCAAAGAACCCAGATACATTAAAACAGCCTGGGGAAAGGGGTATTATATTGATTAAGCATAAAAAAACTTCAAAGCTATTGCTATTATTAGGAAAATACTTTGGTTTTGCTATCCTGTGTGGATGGATTTGTTTATTGTTTTTTTTATGGACTTCTAGGGTACTCTCGTATAATTATGCTTTGAAATCCGGTGTAGATATTGCAATTCAAACGGAATACTGGATGAATATCATATGCATTTTTTGTGGTATATTTATTTCTTTATTTGTACTAATCCTGTTACTGCAAAAAAAGTTTTCATATATTCTTCGAATCAGTAGCACTGTAGAAAAAATGGAAGCTGGAGATTTATCTAAAAGAATTCCTCTGGAGGGGGAGGATGAACTTACAGAGCTGGCTCTTAGCATCAATCATTTAGCAGATGCTATGTCATATAATCTAAAACGCTTTGAAGAAATTAATCGGGAACGGTTTCAGACGATAGCGGTGCTATCCCATGACCTGCGTACTCCACTTACCGTTGTAATGAGCTATCTCCAATTTATTAAGGATGGACAGTATATTGATAATAATCAGCTGCGCCTATATGCAGAACGGGCTTTTGATAAGGCAAATACCATTAAGGACCTGTCAGACAGCCTTTTTAACAGTTGTATTTCTGATGCAGAAAAAACAAACCCTCTTGAAAGGGTGGAAGGGTCAAACTTTTTAAGCAATGCCTTATCGGATATTGAGAGTTTGCTTGTAGATTGTGGATTCGAAGTAAGGATTAAGTCATTTTTGGACGATTATATTTTTTATATATCTGTTGATTATGATAAGATGTCACGCGTGTTTGAAAATCTTATTTCCAATATTAGAAAGTATGCAGATGATCAATACCCTGTGGAATTTGAATTAGAGCTGATAAAACAAGATATATTACTGCGACAAGTGAATAAAATTCATGAAAATCATGAAAAAAATGTAGAGAGCCATCATCTCGGATTAAAAAGTGTGAATACTTCTCTCATTGAGATGGGAGGCTCTCTTTCTATTCGGAAAGAAAATAATATTTTTACTTTAGAAATTCGATTACCTATTTGCTGATGTACAGAATTCTTTAGATTTATACTAATAAAAGATACAGATTTTTAGATTATTATATGAATAGCCAAAAGAAATGGTTATTTTAAATAATAAGGAGGAAATTTAGAATGGCTTTAGGTTATCTGTTTTTGTGGTTTGTAATTATGGGTGTTTTGGCAATTGTCGGAACAGCTCTGTTATTCCTGATAAAGAATAACAAAGTAGTCGATGTGCTGCTGGTTTTAATGACTACTTATAGTATGTCAATTGCCTTTTTAAATGCCATGGCACAGCCTTCCAATTTTTTAGGTTCACAAATCTTGGCATGGCTGATCGGTTTCATAGCCGTAATAGGCAGTGGTATTAGGTTTTTTACTAAAAAACAGCTTACCGTGAGCAAAATTCTTGTTGCTGTTTCGGTAGGCGCAGGCATATATTTTCTTTACTTTTGAAAATGCTAAAAATTCATCGCTTATGACCTAAGGCCATTTGATCCTACTGTGTGACATGAGAGCATTGACATTCAGATTTTGCTTGATACGAACGTCCATAGAGAATATTTGAGGATAAAAGAGCCATTAAGAAAGATGTAAGTACTGATTTTGCAGACTGAGAGCTGTGGGGTCAGTGCTTTTTTTAGTAGTTTTGAGGACATCTATTTGACAGTATGTTTCCAAAAACGCGGAACCTTTGTCCGACGCGCTGGCCCTTGCCGCTATTCGTTTGATAGGGCAGAATATCCGCACTGCATGAAGTTAAGGTAACGAGAGAGATGTTTCCTGATATTGCGAAAGGGGGCATGGAATACCGGCTTATGCCGCTGAATCCGGTACCTTTGAGCGAGAAGGAGATCCTTGATATTTTAGAAAAAGCATATTAGAATTTAGACGATTATATCTGAAAAATAAAGAGGGCGGAAGTGTTTCCGTCCCCTTTGCATTAGCGGTCACGCTTCAGCGCGCGGGTCTTACTTAAACGCAGGCACCTACACTCCCGCCGAAATCGGCGCTGGCAGACTATGATACAGCCCGTCAAATCACCCGGCACGGCACTACCTCTTTTAACTTCACGGCCCTGGTCATTATAAAGCTGGGAATATTATGCTCCTTCAGATTGCCTTCATCGTTTGTATCTTCCAGGATGTGCGTCAGGAGGAATCCGGCCTCCAGTTGTCCTCCTATCTGATCCTCCAGTGTATGAGAGAACTGTACCCCGCAGTCCGTATCTTCCAATTGTTTCCTATGGTTAGCATTTTTTAACGGATTGAAGGGCAGAGAGTTTGTCAGCATTTTTTCATCGTCGTCAAAAACATAGTTGATTCCGGTGTCAAGACCTGAGAGCATTACGCCCTTGTCTTTCAAAATCCGGTAGCATTCCCTGAAGATTGGCTTCACTTCCTCTACATAGCAATTGGAAACGGGGTGGAAAATGAGATCAAAGCTTTCGTCTTCAAAGGGCAGCGGTTTTGTCATATCTGCGCGGATGATTTGAATATCATAGCCTTCCCGGGCCGCCACCATCCGCTCGCTTTCCAACTGCTTCGGTGAATAATCCAGCACGGTGCAGTCTGCGCCCGCCGCGGCAAAGAGCGGCATCTGCTGGCCTCCTCCGCTTGCCAGACCAAGAACCTTTTTTCCCCGCAGGCGGCCGAACCACTCTGCAGGCACCGTTTTGTTCGGGGTCAGCACTACGCTCCAATCGCCGCGTAAGGCGTGTTCATATTCTTCGTGTGAGATGGGGGTGCCCCACACCCAGCCGTCTTCTATCCAACGGTCAATTGTTTTCGCATTAATATCCTGATAGTTCATAATTATAATTACTCCTTTAAGCGCACCTGATTATCAGCGGGTTTCCTGTTTTACTTGTAGCTGCGATTATCCCTGTCATTTCCACTGTAAGCCAGGATGGCAGTCCTGTCAAGTTATTACTTACGCCGGCGTGAATCACGGGATACTCATATGAAATGAAGGGGCGGCATTCCGGCTAAAATCCGGCTTGCCAACCGCTCCTGTACAAGTTAAACTGATATCAGACAGGCATAACAGGATAACAGTTCATGCTGTCGGAACTGTTACATAACAGGAGGTGGCACATGGCATTTACGATTTATGCAAAGATGAAACGAGTGGGGAAACAAAAAAAGGAGGATTTGCTGCCGGTTCCGTTTGAACTGGAAAAGAGACCGGACACGGTGCGGGAGCTTGTGACGGCTCTGGTACGGCTGTCCGTATCGGAATATAACGAGCGTAAAGATGAGGGGCAGATGCTGCGGTATCTCACCAAAGAGGAGATAAGCGGACTGGCCTCGGCAGGAAAAGTCTCGTTCGGCGTTCGGGGCGGCAATGATGCGGATCCGGAAAAAGCGGTCGAGAATGCGCTCCAGTGCTTCGAGGACGGGATTTACCGCATATTTGCCGGAGAAGAGGAGCTGACCGGACTGGAAGAGCCGGTTCCATGGGTGAACGGGGCAGAAGGTAAAGAAGGTAATGAAGATAAAGGAGACGATAAAACCCCGGTATTTACGTTTATAAGACTTACAATGCTGTCGGGGTGGTAATGGAAACGGAGGGTTTTGATGGCAGATTATACATATCAGACAAGGCGGAAGATGACGGAAGACTGGGTTGCCCATGTAAAGGAGAAAGCAGGTCATTTGTCGAAGAATGAAAAGCAGCTTCTGCCCGGGGGAGCTTACCATTCAGTTGCCCAGGCACCGCAGGATTGGATGAGGGGGCTTTTTGACAGCGGTAAATATCAAAAGCTCAGTGATTTATACAGAGGGGAACTGCCGGGGCTTGTTAAGGCGTGTGTTCCGGAAAAACTGACAGAGGAATTTTATTATGCGCTGGATCAGATGAATCAGTTTCAGATGACGGCTGGATGGTACCGCCGAAGCGTCCGTTCTGACAGCTACCGTCCATTCGTCTATCAGAGCGTACAGCTTTTATGGGCTTATGCCCGGCTGGAATTTTACGGAGGCTCTCTGGCCGATATCTTAACCGGCCGGATCGATCCGGAGCAGTATGATCACGCCAGAACAGAGCGCTGGAGCTATGCAGAAATGCTGGCGGCGCAGATAGATCGGAAGGAAGAGGCGACGATACAGGCGGTGAAGGACATACTTCTCGGAGAGGGAAATACCCTGATGATCAGCCACAAACTGATACGGGGTATTGTCATGAGCAAAAACACAGAATTGTACGAGATACTCGGAAAGTTCCTGCTGGCGGCACGCCTTCAGGAAGGGGCGAGGCAGGCTGTCTGTGAGACGATGGATGCAGGCCGCCCGGAGGCATTTCTACATCTGTTCGGTGTCATTGAAGAAAATAACCTGGTACGATATTCTTCCGTTAAACGGGCAGTCAGCACCTGGATCGGAATCTTTGATGAAAAAAGTGCGGAGCGTATCACTGAAAAGCTGGTTCGTCTGATGGGACAATGTCTGAGAGATGACGGTTTCTGCCGGGAACAGCTTGCCTCCAATGATTCTATTGCCATCAGCTGCGGACTGTGGGCGAAAGGATTTTACGATGCGCAGCAGGCTGTCACGGAAGTCCTGGAGCTGATCCGCCATGGAACGAAGAATCAGAAAATGACAGCGTCCTATTTTAACCGTTCTCTTCAGTTCGGCTATTTAAAACAGAAGGCGGCAAAGGAGGCGATTCTGAGCTGGCCGGATGATTTGGAGCTGGCGGCCTGCTTCCTCCCGAGCTTTATGGATAACACTTACCGGTGTTTTACACAGCTGTTAGAGGAAAAAGACGGGCGATCTTATCTTCAGCTTTGCGACGGCAAGGTCAGGAAGCCGGATAACCTGCCGGTGACGGAAATCTTTGAAAATGAGAAGGAAGCCAGAAAGGTTTACATTCTGTTCCGGGATATGTTAAGCCGGATTCCGAAAAAGGGTATAGACTTAAATCCCTGCATCTTCCCATGGTACCGTGTGACGATGACGCAGTCGGATATTGCCCTCAGGATGTGCCTGATTGCCTGGATGCTTCAGGATGAGGCTTATCTGGATGAGGCGGCGCGTCTGATTCCGATTGTCGGCCAGGGAAATACGTACGGCGCAGCGCGTGCTGCAGCAGCCAGGGTGCTTTTATACCGGCCGCAGACACCGGCGCGCAGGGAAGCGCTGTTTGAGCTCCTCCACAATCCGGAGGAATATACGATGCAGTCGGCATACCGGCTGGCGGAGGACATGGAACTGACGGCCGGGGACTACCTGATAATTGAAAAGAACCTGAAATATAAAAAAGGCAGGGCCGGTGTCCTGGCTCTTCTTCGGAAACAGGAACCGGCAGCGCTGCGGGAATCGGTCGGCCGGCTTTTGGAAACGGGCTCGGAGGAATGCCGTATGGGCGCCCTCGATCTGGCGCTTCAGATAAAAAAGGAAGAGCCGCAGGAATTTGCAGCCGTCAGGCCCCTCCTTGAGACGCTTACCGGGCCGACGGGACGGGAACAAGTGATTCTTGGAGAACTTCTGGGAACAAAAAGCGAGGCTCAGGATATTTTGAATACACCGGGCTTCGGCCTTTATGATACAACGAAAGAGTGGCTTCTGCCTACTGTGGAGGTGGACGAAAAACAGTCTGTAAAGCTGTTTGCAGGCGGCGAAGATGCGTGCATCCAGATTCTGGAGCGTCTGAACAGCCTGATTGAAGAGAAGAAAGAGCTGGAGTACAAGACGGCCTGGGGCGTAGAAATGCTTCTGGGCACAAAGCTGGATAACTGCCGGTGGATCCACGGGGATCCGGAGGCAGAGCCGTTAGATGCCCTGCCGTTTCGGGAACTGTGGGAAGACTTCTACAGGAAAGAGATTAAAACGGAGGAAATGCTGCTGGAGCTTTATCTGTATCAAAAGTGCCGGGCCCAGCGCAACGATTACGAAAGGAATCTGGAGCTGTACAGGAAAGTGTTCGGCAGCGGGCTTTTGAAAAAACCGCCGTTTAAGAAGCTGGTACAGGGCCTGCGTTATGGAGCGCAGGCGGGGACAGTCATAGACACTTTGTTTACCCATTACGTTCCGGCAGGCCTGAAAGCCCGGTGGGGACTTACAGGGACTGCAAAGCTGCTGGCGGTGCTGGAAGCATCCAATGCATTTTATGAATGTGAGGAGAAACGGTGGAATGGAGAGAAGGAATGTTTTACAAAACGGGCTGCCGAGCTTCCCATCTTTAAGGAAATGCGCTGGTGGCTGTCTCTTGCGGACGAAGGCGATTGGGGAAGCGCCTTTACCCTGCGCTTTAAGCTTCAGGAGTTCTATGATAAGCTGAGAGGTAGAGAGGTTCTCCGCCGATATGACAGAGTAAGGGCCGGTTATCTGACTCTTGCGGACTATGTGGACTGCTATGTAAAAGGCATTTGGGACAAGGATCTATTCTACAAAGCGGTATTTACCTTCCTGAGCCTTAAGAGTCTGATTGGACCTGCCAGCACAGTGGAGCAAAAAGGGGCTGTCTCATCCAGGGATGCACGTATCGGGGAACTGAATGCCTTTTTTGGGCAGGGGGTAATCCGCCCGGTGGATGGAAAATATCATTTTGACCAGATCGGGGATGAGGTACCGGCAATGAAGCTGGCCCACGAAATCTATCAGGAGGCGGTTTTGCTGATCCTGAAGGTGGAATTAAAAAGGGGGGAGCAGGAGACCCCATTCTCAGGATACGTATCATCGATTCAGGCGATTTATGGCATCGATGTGATGATTCAGATTCTGACTGCGCTTGGGAAAGAGACATTACAGCGCAGTTCAGGCTATTATTCAAGTACAACCGAGCGGAAAGCCGTTTTAAGCCATCTGCTCAAGGTGTGCCGGCCAAAGCCGGAGGAGACGGCAGAAGACTTGAAAAAAGCCCTGAAGGGAACGGATATCACAAGGAAGCGGCTGGTGGAGCTGGGCATGTATGCGCAGCAGTGGATTCCTCTTTTGGAGGAATATTTGAATCTGCCGGGATTCCAGAGCGGCTGCTATTATTTTATGGCCCATACAGGGGAACGGCTGGATGAGTTTACTACCTCCATGGTAGCTAAATTTACTCCGCTCACCCCGGAGGAGCTGCAGGACGGAGCTTTTGATATCCACTGGTTCTTCGAGGCATATGAAATGCTGGGAGAGAAGGAGTTTAAGCTTCTCTACGATGCAGCCAAATATTCTTCCGCCGGGGCCGCCCATGCCCGGGCCAGGAAATATGCCGACGCCGCTCTCGGCAAAGTGGAGAAGGAGGCGTTAAAAGCAGAGATAGCGGAGAAGAGGAATAAAGATCTGCTGATGAGTATCGGACTTTTGCCTCTCGCTCCGGAAAGTACGGATGAAGAAGAGCGGAAGAGACGGGAAGAGGATTTGCTCGACCGTTATCAGTTTATTCAGAAGTTTCGGAAAGAAAGCAGGAACTACGGTGCGCAGAGGCGTGCCAGCGAAGGCCGGGCGGCTGCGCTCGCGCTTCAGAATCTCAGCGTCAATGCCGGTTTTACCGATGTGACAAGGCTGACGCTTCGGATGGAGAACCGGCTGGTGGAGACAATGGACCGTTATTTTGAATGGGCGTTGCTTGATGAGCTGGAACTCAGGATTCTGGTGGATGAAAACGGAAAGAGCAGTCTTCAATGCCAAAAGGGAGGAATGCTGTTAAAAGCAATTCCGGCAAAATATAAGAAAAATGAGATTGTTGCGGAATATCAGGAGGTCAATAAAAAGCTGAAGGAACAGTACAGCAGGACAAGACAGATGATGGAGCAGGCGATGGAAGACAGGACGTCCTTTGAGATATGGGAATTCCTGGAGCTGGCGAAAAATCCTGTCGTCCGTCCGATTACCTCCCCTCTTGTAGTAATGGTAGCAGGAGAAGCCGGCGACCTCCCCGGCAGCAGGTTATCCGGCAAAACGGCCGCTTCTTATGACGGCGAGGCAGCAGAGGGGGCCGGAATGCGGATGGGATTCCTGACAGAGGAAGGGCTTAGAGACTGGTCCGGTACACTGACACCTGTAAAGCGGGATGATAAGATCCTCATAGCACATCCCTCTGATTTGTATAAAGAGGGGCATTGGCATGAGTATCAGAAGTTCTTATTTGACAATCAGATCAGGCAGCCCTTTAAGCAGGTGTTCAGGGAACTGTATGTGAAGCTTCAGGAAGAGCTTGATAAAGACGACTCAAGAATGTTTTCCGGAAATCAGATCCAGCCTCAGAAGACAGTCGGGGCCTTGAGGAGCCGCCGCTGGGTTGCCGATTACGAGGACGGACTCCAGAAGATTTATTATAAAGAGAACATTGTTGCCAGAATCTATGCAATGGCGGACTGGTTCTCGCCCAGCGATGTGGAGGCTCCCACTCTAGAGTGGGTAGTGTTCTCCGATCGGAAGACCTTCAAGCCCCTGAAAATCAGGGAGATACCGGATGTGCTGTACAGCGAGGTTATGCGGGACGTCGATCTGGCGGTCAGCGTAGCTCATGCGGGCGGAGTCGATCCGGAGACAAGTCATTCAACGGTTGAGATGCGCAAGGCGATTGTGGAGTGCAATCTGGAACTGTTTAAGATTAAAAATGTCCGCCTGGAGGGGAGCCACGCCTTCATTGATGGGAAGCTGGGGCAGTATACGGTGCATCTGGGAAGCGGAGTGGTCCACCAGATGGGAAATGCGATGCTGTTCGTAGTGCCTGTCCACTCGCAGCACCGGGGCCGTATCTTCCTGCCGTTTGTCGATGATGATCCGAAGACGGCGGAGATTATGTCCAAGATTCTTTTATTTGCGGAGGATAATAAGATTAAGGATCCAACCATTCTGGAACAGATTCGATAGGATTTTCAGATATAAGCCGGACATGGGATAAAAAAGAGGAAGACTATATGGTTAAGCCATATGGCCTTCCTCTTTTTGTGTGTTCAGATAATGTAATATTATTTCAAAAGAAACAATCCAATCTGTAGAAAATGATTGTGCATAATGCATATAAAACCATTGAAATATAGAAGATAACAAGCTATAATATAATAC
>PPYF01594068.1_pt1 | contig 11932 bp, 5 predicted proteins | sample 1559871 | NCBI WGS metagenome assembly PPYF01 (sample SAMN08240021, study PRJNA423297) | Human gut metagenome, whole genome shotgun sequencing project. | reverse complement strand
GGCAACACAGTATATTATCCAGTACAGCCAGAACAAGAACTTCAAAGGCAAGACAACAAAGACCGTGACAATTTCCAAAAATACGGTCAAAGCAAAGGCATTTGCTGGCTTGACACAGAAGAAGAACTATTATGTTCGTATCAGAAGCGTCAAGGTGGTTAATGATAAAAAGCTTTACTCTTCCTGGAGTAAGACAGCCAGAGTGAAAGTAAAATAAGAAGGAGGAGCTCATATGAACACAAAATTGCACTCAAAACTGAAACGTACATTGGCGTGGATCATGGCAGTGACAATGATGGTTCAGGGTGTCTCAGTCGTTTCAGCGGAAGACTTCAGCAGCGAGCCTGATGTGACCGTTGTTTCGGAGGAAACCGCAGATATCGATTCTGAGGCAGATGCACCTGATGTGATTGACGATGAGTCAACACAGGATGTAGATTCAGATGTAACGATTGATGAAGAAACTGAGGATGAGCAGACCGTAGATGATGCGGCTGCTTCCTCAGACGAAGCAGCGCTGTTTTCAGACGGCGCAGACGATGCACTTTTTTCCGATAGTGCCGAAGCAGTAGGCGAAGAAGCAACAATCGGAAGAAGCAAAACCGGTAAAGTCAAAATTGCAGGAGATCAGTATTACAGCTATACCTATCTCTGGGACAAAAATGACGTCTCAAGATATGCTGTAGGATTTTATCCGGCAAATGGTGCTGACGTAACGCTCAACGTCGGTGACAGAAAAGGTATGGAAGTCTGGACCCTGTATAACAAGTACACTAATGAACAGGACCTTAAAAGGAGCGGCTGGGATGGTGGTGCTAACCCTGGTTATTCCTATCTGAAAGAAGTTAAATGGGAAACCAGTAATAAAGATGTAGCAGTAGTTGTTAACAGCAGCAACACAACGGTAACCACCGGAAGTTATGGCATGGGAGTAAAGGCAGTTGGCGAAGGTACAGCTACCATTACTGCTACATGGACAGTAGGATCCACCTATGCAAGCGTAGTTCAGAACACGATTACAAACTCTTTTACAGTCAAAGTCGAAAAAGCAGTAGAACCGGTAAAAATCGGACAGCATTTTACTGTAAAAGGTAGTGCAACGACTCCATTACAGATTGCAGCGGAGAAAGAACCGGAACTTACGTATTGGGGACCAAACAGCACAGTTACTTATGCGCCGTCAGGTGATGGCTATGAAAACTGTGATATGAGCTGGACATCATGGAAAGAGGATGGAATGATCACTCACTATTTCGCCATTAACTTTGGAGAGATGATCATGGATTATCCAAATGAGACACTGACAGAGAAAAATTATTATGGGTATAATAACACCAGATATATTTCATCTGTGTCAACATATGGAGGATCCACCAAAGACGAGTTCTATCGTCCGGTAATAGCAGAAAATAATATCGAAGCGAATGTTTCTGCGAACAGCAGCGAAGGTAAATCAGATAACAATGATATTGTATTTTATTTTCCAACGAAGGGAACAAACCTTTATGTAACTGTTAATGCTGTAAAAGCGGCAACAGAAACAGAAGCAGCAAAAAGACTTTTAGCCAAGGAGTTAACATGGACTGTTGAAGATCCGACGGTAATTGATCCTAATGTTAAAACAGATAATTATTATCAGCTTCAACTGAAGGCTTTAAAAGTTGGTTCAACAACTCTGACTGGAGAATTTGATGGTTTCAAACGTAGCTTCAAGGTTTATGTAGAAGGTTTCTATATTGATGAACCGGTAGGATCAGACGGCAAAACCAAGACAATTGAAATGACACTGGACGAGAAGACCAGAAAGATCAATACGGTTGCGTATGATGATGTTGATGGTTTAGGTCTTGTTGAGAATCCAAATATCAGCTGGGGTGTTGATAACGGTTCCGTACTTACTGTAAAAGATGGCGTTATCACTGCAAAGAGTGCTGGTACAGCTACAGTTACTGGTACTTACAGTACAAAGGACAGGGGTTCTGACTCAACAGACAGTGTTAAGGTAATTGTAACTACAACTGGTGGAAGCATTGGTCTCGGAGACGCATCCACTCAGGTGAAAGTTGGAGGAACAAAGAAAATCACACCAACTGTAACCTACAATGGCGAGACGATCAAAGATGCAACTGTTACATGGAGCAGTTCAGATGAAAGTGTTGCGACTGTAGACAAGAGCACTGGAACGATCACCGGTGTTAAGAAGGGAACAGCAACTATCACAGCAGAATGTACTTATAATGGAAAGACATTCTCAAGTACAATCGATGCAGATGTTGTATATGATGGTTTCTTTGTTTCAAAAGATCAGACAGAGGTAAATCTTACTCAGGGCGGTACACAGGAAATCGTATGGCAGGTTCTTGATATGGGAAGTTTCACAGCTGGTAAGACAGGAAGTGGAAATGCCGGATATAGTGGAAAGACTCCTGTAACATGGACTTCTAAAGATACCGATATTGCAACGGTAGATGATTATGGTGTAATCACAGCCGGAAACAAAACTGGCAGCACAATCGTTACTGCAAAATATAACTCAACAACTTATACAATCAACGTAAATGTTAAGGATCCTTTTGAAGTAGAAAGAGGAAAAACTACTGACATTACAGGAACCGCCGGTATTACAGGCAGTGAACATACATGGAGCATTCAGTACTGGAAGAATGGACATGTAAGTCTGGGTGCGGAACACTTCACAAATATAGATTATCTTGATCTGAGTGGAAATGGTGCTACTGCAACAGTTACAGGTAAGATTCCGAAGGCAAATCCGGTTACTGTAACTCATGGATTCAGTGTATCACTGGAAACTGAGGACAAACCTTGTACTTCTTATGAAGGTGTATGTATTAAAGTTAACGGTGAAGAGGGACTTTACTTTGATGAAGAGAGCGTTACTTTAGATGCGGCATCTCAGCAGAAAAAACTCCTGATCCTGAAGGCTTACGGCAGTAATGTATTACCATCAGATTCAAAAACTACTGTAAAAGATGAAAATGGAAAAGACATTACAGTTATCATACCAGCCAAACCGGTCGATTTTACTACAGATGATGAAGATGGCTCAATCATCAGGCTTGAAAAGGTAGAGAAAAATACAGCAGCTATCAATGTTGTAGCAGTTGGACCTGGAAAGGCTACTGTAACAGCAAAGACAGGTTCCTATACTGCAACCTGTGAAGTAACTGTAACATCTGCAAAGCAGATTTTCCTTGAGCAGAAATCTCTTACAGTAGGACAGGGAGCAACAGCAAGTCTTACTGCGAAAGCATGGGATGGAAGTGCTTATGTAGAAAATCCAACAATTAAATGGACAAGCCTTGGTACCTCTATTGCAACAGTTGATGACAAGGGTACAGTTACAGGTGTTGGTATCGGTACCGTAGCAATCAAAGCAGAATGGGAAGGTGCAACAGCAACTGCCCAGGTTGAAGTCAAAGAGACAAAAGATGTTAAGGCAACTGTTGTATGGGATGACAAGGAAAACCAGGATGGTGTACGTCCGGCTTCTGTAAAACTTCAGCTTACTGCAAACGATAAAAATTCCGGAGAAGCTGTTGATCTGAATGCAGATAATGAATGGACATATACCTGGGCGCATCAGTTTGTAAAAGATGACGACGATAATCTGATCACTTACAAAGTAACTGCAGGCGATATCGAAGGATATACAGCAACAGTAGACGGAAGTGTTGAAGATGGATTCACTGTTACTTATAAACATGATGTTCGTACAGTAACTGTTAATACAGCAATTACCTGGGATGACGCGAACAACCGTGATGGAATCCGTCCGAACTCAGTAACCGTACAGTTGGCTACAGTCAATGGTGATTCCAAAGAGGCAGTTGGTGATAAAATCACTCTGGATGCCTCCAATGAATGGAAAACCGAATGGACAGAGCTTGCTGAATACAAAGCAGGTCAGAAACTTGAGTATACCATTGACGTAGAGGGAATCCCGTCAGGCGAAAATGAGTATACAACAGAAACAACCAAGACAACTGATGAAACAGGAACTGTAACAAGTTTCGCAATCAAGAGTACACATGTGCCGCTTACAGTAGCTGTTCCGGTACAGGTAGTATGGAACGATGGTGATAACCAGGATGGTGTTCGCCCGGCTTCTGTAGAAGCAACACTTTATGCAGACGATGCAGCAACAGAGAAAAAAGTAACTCTGAATGACAGCAACAACTGGACAGATGACAAAACATTCAGCAATCTTGACAAGAGCAAAGATGGCAAGGATATTGTTTATTCTGTAAAAGCTGCTGACGTAGAGGGATATACTCTTGAAACAACAAGTGATGGAAAGACAGGTGTTGTTCTGAAATACACTCATAAGACAGAGGTTACAAGTGTAACTGCTTCTGTTAAATGGGATGATGCAGATAATCAGGACGGAAAACGTCCGGAATCTGTAAATCTGCAGCTCAAAGCTGATGAGGCAGCTTCTGGTGATCCGGTAGCTGTAAATGCAGCAGGAGAATGGAAGACAACCTGGACAGTAGCAAAGAACAAACCAGTAGCAAAAGAAATTATTTACACAGTAGAGGCGGCAGCTCCGGAAGGATACAAAGCATCTGTATCTGGTACAGCAGCAGAAGGATATGTGATCACTCTTTCACATACACCTGAGGTAGTTACAATTCCTGTATCTGCACAGTGGAATGATACAGAAAACCAGGATGGAAAACGTCCGGCATCTGTTGAAATCACACTTGCAGCAAATGGAAAAGAAAGCAAGAGGGTAGCTCTTACAGCAGAGAATAACTGGAAAGCATCTTTTGACAATCTCGATGTATATGCTGCAGGAAAAGCAATCACCTATACTGTAACAGCAGCAGATGTTGAAGGATATACTGCAAGTGCAGCAGGAGATAATGCAGGATTTGTAGTAAGCTTCAATCATGAAACAGAAAAAACATCTGTTTCCATGACAACTGTTTGGGATGACAAAAATAATCAGGATGGTTATCGTCCGGGATCATACACTGTACAGCTTAAAGCAGATGGACAGGCTGTTGGAGATGTAGTTACATTAAACAGCGATAATGGATTCGCAAATAAATGGGATGGACTTCAGAAGAACAGAACCGGAAAAGTTGGCGAAAAGATCGAGTACACAGTTGAGGTAGTTGATCTTGACAGAACTTATTATGAAGCTATTGTCAAGGGTGACGATGTAAACGGATTTGTAGTTACAAATATTTATGTTCCGTTGACAAAAGTGATTCCGGCATCTGTACAGTGGAACGATGCAGACAACCAGGATGGAATCCGTCCGGCATCTGTTGAAGTTGAACTCTATGCAAATGACCAGGCAACAGGAAACAAAGTAATACTTACTGCAGAAAACCACTGGAAAGCTGCTTTTGCAGAAACAGACATGAAGAAAAATGGTGTAAGAATTGCTTATACTGCAGTTGTAACAAGCGGTGACGTGGCAGGATATACAAGCTCCGTAACAGGCAATGCTCTGGATGACAACGGATTTGTAGTTAATTATGCACATACACCGGAAGTAACAAAAGTTACAACATCAGCTGTATGGAACGATGCAGACAACCAGGATGGAATCCGTCCGAATTATGTAAGCGTTCAGCTCAAAGCAGATGGAGTAAATGCAGGTAAAGAAGCAGTTCTGGATGTAGCCGGAAACTGGAGCATGACTTGGGATAATCTTCCGAAATACAAAGCAGGTAAAGAAATTGCTTATAAAGTAGTTGCATCTGCGGTATCCGGTTATAGCGTCAAAGTATCCGGAGATGTAGAGAAAGGTTACACAGTAACTTATGCTCACAGAGTTGCCAAGACAAAAGTAACTGTTAAGAACACATGGAACGACCTGAATAATATTGTTGATTCCCGTCCTTCCAAGCTTGTTGTTGAAATCTATGCAAATGGAAAGGCAACAGGTAAGAGAGTAACACTTACAAGTGCAAACAAATGGACTGCAACAGTTTCCAACCTGAATAAGAAATCAGCAGGAAAAGTAATCTCCTACACAGGAAAAGTTGTTGGTGCACCATCCGGATACAGCATTTCAATCAAATCTGCAAACGGAACTGTAAATGTTACAAGCAAATACACCAAGATTACAAAGAAACTTAATCTGAAACTTTCCAAGACATCCTATGTATACACAGGAAAGAATCTGAAACCGACTGTTACTGTATACAATGGAAAGAAGAAAGTTGCAAATAAGTACTACACAGTAACTTATAAGAACAACAAGAATACAGGCTATGCAACTGTTATCGTCAAAGGTAAAGGCAAGTTTGCAAAATATGCAGGCAAAGCTTCATTTACTATCAGACCGAAACAGATGCGTAAACCGTCTGTAAAGAGTACTGGTAAGAAGACACTGGCTGTGGGCTGGGTACGTGATGCACAGGCTACAAAATATGTAGTACAGTACAGCCAGAATAATAAGTTCCAGGGCAAGACCACAAAGAGTGTGACAATCAATAAAAACACAATTGGCAAAACAACTCTGAAAGGTCTCGCAAGCGGCAGGTACTATTATGTACGTGTGCGCAGCTACAAAGTGGCAAATGGCAAGAACATTTATGCACCTTCCTGGAGCCAGGTTGTAAAAGTTAGAGTGAAATAAAGAAATCCACTGATGTGGTCAGGAGCGGCGGTAACGCCGCTCTTGGAAATGAGGAGGAAAAAAGAAATGTATAGGAAATGGTTAGGATGGAAAAAAGTTGCCGTATGCCTCGTCGGCGCTGCAATGGTTATGCAGGGTGCAAGTATGGCAATGGCAGCCGATGAATATCCTACAGAGCAGAATGAACCTGATTATGCGAATGAAGATCAGACTGCTGAAGACACAGCAGAAGGCAGTACAGATTCTGATGAAGATTCCGAAGATCAGAGTACTTCTGATGAAGACACAGGTGAAGACACAGATGAAGATACTTCCGATGAAGACACTCTTTATGAGAAAACAGACGAGGATACTTCAGATGAGGATTCTGACAGTGTCGCAGATGTAGTGATCGATCCGGAAGAAACACCGGAAGAAAGTGAAGATGTTATTGCAGCAGAGGAAGATGGAGAGGATGCAGAGTCAGTAGGACTTCTGGTGACAGGAACTGTAAGCCATATCGATCTTTCAAGAGTGGCAGAGGCAACTCTTACTGTTGGAGACAAAACACTGACACAGACAGTTGTATTTGATGAGGGAGACCTTGGAAATATTACAGTGGATCCTGACTATGCAGGAGCAATTATTCTTGGTGAGGGACAGATCCACATCGCAGGAGTATTTCCGGTAGGTACTTTTGACAACAGAGTACAGTACACAGTATCTATTACAAAGGATGTAACATTTACAGATCCTGATACAGGTGCAACTTACACTCAGACTATGACATTTACATCTTCATTCAATTACTGGGATGAAGGTAATATGTGCCCAAGTCTTGGATACAGAGAGTACTGGTCAAACGGATTTGTAATCCCGTGGTCAGGTATGGATTTCGGATTTGGAACTGCAAGTGCAGTAATTCCGGGACCGACAGCAGTACCAAACCCAAGTGAGGCACCAAACCCAAGTGAAGCACCGAACCCGAGTGAGGCACCAAACCCAAGTGAGGCACCAAACCCGAGTGAGGCACCAAACCCGAGTGAAGCACCAAACCCGAGTGAAGCACCAAACCCGAGTGAGGCACCAAACCCAAGTGAAGCACCGAACCCGAGTGAGGCACCGGTAAATCCAGATACAACAGTAACACCGGATCCGTCAGTGGATCCTGATACTACAGAAACACCAGATCCGACAGAAGATCCGGATGCAACAGCAACACCAACACCGACAGCAACAGGTACAACAACAGGAAGCAATGGTGGAGACGGAACTTCTACAAATGGAACATCTTCCAACGGAACTACAACTTCTGATTCTCAGAAATCAAATCAGGTAAAAACAGCAGATAACACAAAAGTTGCAGGATCAGCTTTCATGTTCGCATTTGCACTGCTTGACGTAGTTCTTGCATTCTTTGCACTTCATCTGAAACATCGCAGAGATAAATAAATAATTAATTAATCAATATGTGCCTGTGCATTCCCTGCCGCACTGCTGGAAACAGTTGTGCGGCAGGATTTTTTTGTCTGCTTTTTCAAAATAAGTAAAAATTAATGCCCGGAAACTTTACAGGAAAAATACCTTATGCTAAAATGACATTACTTTAACAAGATATAACAAGGATTCTCCCACCTCTATAGGTGGTGAGATGAATTGTAAACAAGAAAATGAACGGCAGTGGCGGGCTGAGAGAAATCAGTATCCCCCACTGACATGAGGCAAATCACAGTCAGCATGTTGCTGACATGTCAGACTCTGTGAAATTACCGACTGTGAGTTGAAACAAGAAAGAGGGAGAATTATGAGTGCAAGGTCACATTCAAAATGGAACCGTACTTTAACCTGGATGTTATCAGCAGCTCTTATCGTACAGGGCGGTGCTGTTGTATCTGCCAGTGATTTTGGCAGTGAAGTGTCTGCTGAGACGACAGAAGAAGCACCAGAGACCGTTGAAATGGAAGAAGAAGCAGGAAGCGAACTGGAATTTGTGGATGATGCTTCTGGCAGTACCGCAGAAACAACAGATGAGAGAAACAGCGAACCGAATGTTGAACCCGGAGAAGGTGATGATGCAGCTGAGGCAGAGGATGTTTTTGCGGATGCAGTGGATTTTACATCAGAGATTCAGATGGAAGAGGAGGACACTCCGTCAGATGGACTTTATCTGGGTGATGCGATCGAGGATGATTCCGTCGGACAGATTGTAGATGGAAATGTTGTGTTCCATGGTATTTCAGAGGATGTAAGCCTTTTTGTGCCGGTATATGGAGAGAAAAACGGCAGTAAGATCGCCGTTCGCGATATGACATGGGAATCTAGTGATGAGTCAGTGGTAAGTATTTTTGATACAGATTCTGAGGAACAGCTGCAGCTTAGAAGCCACAAGATCGGTGGTGCTGTTGTGACAGGAACTTATCAGCCAATGGATGAGAATGGAGTTGCAGATGGTGAAGCAATGACTGTCAGCTTCCGCGTTTTTGTCAGGGGAATTGTTCTTGATGCAGGAGCGGACAGCGTTCAGATATCTTTAAATGAAGATATTTCTTCACAGACGATAGGATATAAGCTGATTGACGGTACAGGTGAGACAGGGGAAGCTGCTGAGCCGCAGGAGGTTGCGTGGAGTGTTGAGGATCCTCAGATCGCAGAGGTCGACGAGAATGGAAATCTGACCGCGAAGGCACCTGGTGAGACAACAGTGACTCTTACCTGGGGAGAGTTTACAGCCGACAGTAAGGTCAGCGTCACAGGTAAGGGCATCAGGCTGACACCTGCGAGCCAGAGCATACAGCAGACTGGTGCAACCATGATTTTTGCAGAGGCATGGGAGGATACGGTAAAGGTCGATAATCCGACTCTTACATGGTCAAGTTCTGATCCGTCAGTTGCAACTGTTGATGACAGGGGAATTGTCAGTGGTATCGGAACAGGTAAGACGGATATCGTGGCAACCTGGGATGGTGTTTCATCCGAACCGCTTCAGATCACAGTGACCGAAGCAACGGATGTTTCTGTAACTACACGCTGGGAGGATGGTGGTACTTTGGCATGCCGCCCGGCACAGGTGACTCTTCAGCTTATGTCAAATGGACTGGAATATGACAGTATTGCGCTTGGTACGGATACAGAATGGAGACATGTATGGGTTCTTCTGGATGTCCGTGACAGCAGTGGAATGCTGATCACCTATGATGTTTCAGCAGAAGCACCGAGTGGTTACACTGCAGAGGTGCAGGGAAATGCTTCAGAGGGATTTACAGTAGTATATCGCCGAGCTTAAAGTGTTTCGAAAATCAGGAAAGTTTGTCCACAAATAGTGCCACATATTGCAATAAATCAAATATTATGTATAATTTAAACATAGCGAATCGGCGAGTATGAAAGAGAAAAAACCGTATATTCAGGAGTTGTCCTGAGTATACGGTTTTTGTTTTATGTCAGAAAATTATTTCGTAATGCTTCCTGATCCGTCTGCCTTGTTTTATTCAAGGCTTCCGTTTTCAAGCCTGCAGATAATGTCCTGCACATAGGCGACAGCCTCCTCAGTAGTATAAAAACAGCTTTCCTGCATATTCTGGAGATAATCAAGGAAGGTTTCGAGAAGTCCATATTCCTGAATCGTAAAGAGCATAACTTCACCGTTGAATTTCTGAAAGATCAGAGTTCCGATATTTCCACGGATACAAAGATGCAGATTGGAAGGAATGTGGTTCAGGGGGTTCTGCAGAATGCGGTAAGAACCATCACGGCAGCTGGCCTCAACTCCCCGCAGCATCTGGATTCTCTGTTCTGGTGTAAACTTGTGATAAAAAATTTCCGGGATCTCAGCGGTTCGTCCTGAAGCAGCAAACTGCATAAGACCATCAGCTGTAAAATAAACAAATGTCTGACTGTCAGTGAGTCTTCTCATATTGCCTGCGAAAGCGGCTGTCGCGTTACGGAAAATTTCTTCACTGTGAGGAAGTTCATAATTAAAAGATTCTCTCAGGATGCTTTCACTGATAAAAGGTGTGACGCAGACTTCCGGCTGCAGCGCAAAGGTGGGAGCAGTTTCATCTGCTTCAAATACTGTGCGGAACACATTTGAGAAATTATCCGGTGAAAAGGTGGTTGCCAGGAATAACTGAGAACACTGTTCAAGGTAAGTATCATATATTTCCTGAAGCATATGTATGACAGCAGTATTGCTGTAAAAAATCCCAGACTGTCCATCTGCAGTGTACAGGAGTGCAGAATCAGATGTGAGGATCATGCATGGGAAAATATTCATATTATGATAATGCGAGTGAATATTATCATAATAATACCAGAGTGTATAGTTCAGACCGGACATATAAATCGGGAAAATTTCATAGAGATATTTCAGATTTATAAGTTCATGATGTTCGGTAAAAGCATCCTGACTGTTCAGACAGAGGATGTGCTGAACTTCCAGTGCATCGCCTGGAGCCAGTGTAGAAAGCAGGTGAAAGACAAACTCATGCTCCGGCTGAAGGAGCAGTGAAATTTTGCCGGAAGACCGGGAAGCCTCTGTCAGAAACATTTTGTGGATAAAGTAGTTGACCTGCTGCATGGAAGTCAGAGCAATACAGTCAGAGTCTGGATTGTGCTGGACGATTTTGGAAGAAAAAATAAATTCATCCGGAGATACAGAGAAATGACTTGGAAAATGGCAGATGAAATTTTCTACGCTTTTGCGTTTGTAGTAAATTTCCGGCCCGATCCTGGTCACATTCCATGCTTCCTCGAGGTGTTGGATTTCTGTCGGGGTCAGATGCATGAACAAGATCATTTTTTTCAGAATATCTCTGGGAGGCGGGTTGCGCTTGCCACTGATCAGCTTGTACATGGTAGAACGATCCAGCCCACAGTATTTAGCCATGGGAAAGACCTTGATGTTTTTAGTGTTGATATATTCGGTAAGAACATCCGAAAATGTGGACATGTAAAAAACTCCTTCCGGGATAGTTTAATTAAAATAAGCCAGAGAGGAAATCTTATTCATCCCATCCCTCATAGAATCGGATATTGACAGAAATGTTTCTGACGATGTCACCTTCCTTAAGATCCAGATCATCTTCATCAGAAACCGGTGGAAGCTGGCAGTCATCCTCGTCAAGTTCCAGTGAGATCCAGTTGTAGGCAGCTGCGTTTGCTTCTTCAATTGCCTCATCCAGAGTGTCCCCTTCTCCGAAACAATCTTCCAGATCTGGGAAAAATCCCTTATAAGTGCCCTTGTCGGTTTTGCGGAATACCGCAGGATAAATAAATTTCATAATTTAACTCTCCTTTTACGTCGTTACAGATTATAGTGTTAAGGTTGCTGCGAAC
>PPYF01509472.1_pt1 | contig 11936 bp, 9 predicted proteins | sample 1559871 | NCBI WGS metagenome assembly PPYF01 (sample SAMN08240021, study PRJNA423297) | Human gut metagenome, whole genome shotgun sequencing project. | reverse complement strand
ACGATAAATACCATGTTGATAAATCCTCCGCAGAAGGATTTCAGATTGGTCGGGGCGGTAGAATTGCCTCCTACTGCTGTTGTTCCTGCTATCAGCCAGGGATACATAGTAATACTGGCACAGTAGTTCGCCAGATTGGTTTCATCATTTTTGTAGATGAAGTGATGATTCAGGAGTTCCAAATAACGGTCGGAAGCCTCTTTACCATACATATCCCTCAAACGGTCTGTCAGCAGGCGGCGGTTGAGGCGGATGAAATTGGATTTGGGCAGTTCTCCTATCAGCGTGGCGATATTCTTGTTTTCCACATTGGCGTTGGCATCGTACTTGCTACCGCTGGCAGGGTTGGAAGCATCGCAATAATCCATGAGGAATTTAAGTTTGTCTCTGACTTCACGGTCTTCCAAATGTTTTTGACGATACAACATATACGCTTTGGCCACGCTGTAATAATGTTCTGCCATCAAGGCGACTTCCACCTGGTTTTGGATTTCCTCTACGTTTGTTCCGTCACTGATACTGACACGGCTTAACACATTGGTTATCACATCTTGTGTAGCAAAACTACCTACTGATAAAAATGCCTTGGATATGGCATTTTTGATTTTGTCGAGGGAAAAAGCTTCTTTTTTCCCGTCTCTTTTGATAATGAATATCTCCGAACTAATCATACCTATATTTTAAGAATTAACAAAATAGATTTAGTGCCTACATAGTTATTCATGCACGACAATTTCTGGAGACTTGTAATAAAATGGACCTGTACGATTCGTTCTATTGCCTTTCACCCGAAAGCCTGGAATAACGGAAATTTTATCGGCAGGTCTTCTGACTTGTTTTTGTTGTGGCGCCTTCCCGATCCGTTTCATGAATCAGTGGCAAATGAATGCCATAACATTTCTCTTTTTTATGAGAGAGATAAAACTTACAGCTACGGGGATAGTTCCGGATTTTCACTGGATTCCCTTTTAATTCCGTCTGGTGATAATGCCATTCCGGAAACCGATGTTGGCGGCAAAGTTAGAAATTAAATCAAGATTCCAATTGAAAAGGAAGAAAAATATTCGCTCTTTATCAGAACGATATATGGCATTAACAACCTGATAGCTTTCCGTTTATGTTCTATTCTTCGCATTTTAGTAGAGTCCGGTTTATGTATTTCCTGCCTGATGGATGAATGAAAGTGTAGAATAATGAAATAAGATGCATAATGGTTAGCGATGTTGGGATCCCTTTCTCTTCAGGGAATGAGGCGTTTGCATTGATGTTTCCATATTTTAGATTTTTCGAAAGCATAATAGATGTTAATAGGGCTCATGGCTTGCGAACTAATTTTTGATATGATATGTTGTTTAAAGTGAATAACGAATTAAAAAATAAACTAGAAAGTTAGACATGAACAAACAATACATTTCTAATGATTTAGCAGATAAAACATTACATTTAAAACTTATGAATATGAGAAAATCTATTATTTTATTAGCTTTTATATTGGGTGGCTTTACAGTAGCAAATGCCCAATCAGTTGTAGAAGGTACCAAACTTACAGATAATTGGTCTGTCGGAGTAAATGCCGGTGGAGTTACTCCCCTTACTCACAGTGCTTTCTTTAAAGGTATGCGTCCCACTTTTGGAGTGGGAGTCTCAAAGCAATTAACTCCTATCTTCGGTTTGGGATTCCAAGGAATGGGATATATCAATACCACATCCAGTAAAACGGCTTTCGATGCTTCGGATGTCAGCGTATTGGGTAAAGTCAATTTGATGAATCTATTTGCAAGTTACACGGGCGAACCTCGTTTGTTTGAAGTGGAAGCTGTGGCCGGAATGGGTTGGTTACATTATTATGTGAATGGCGATGGCGATCAGAACTCCTGGTCTACGCGTTTGGGATTGAATTTCAATTTCAACTTGGGTGAAAGTAAAGCATGGACATTAGGAATCAAACCTGCCATTGTGTATGATATGCAAGGTACTTACCCTGAAACAAAGAGCCGTTTCAATGCTAATAACGCAGGTTTTGAGTTGACAGCCGGATTGACATATCACTTTAAGACAAGTAACGGAACACATCATTTTGCCAAAGTGAGAGTATATAATCAAGCCGAAATTGACGGACTGAACTCTTCAATCAATGCACTTCGTGCAGATGTAAACAACAAAGATGGTGAGATCAGCAATGCAAACCAACGTATCAACGGATTGCAGGAAGAACTTGAAGCATGCCGCACAAAAGTGGTTCCGGTGGAGACTGTAGTGAAAACCGCCCGTGTACCCGAATCTATCATTACTTTCAGACAAGGTAAATCGTCAGTTGACGCTTCACAACTTCCTAATGTGGAACGTGTAGCTTCTTACCTGAAGAAATATGCTGATTCTAAAGTGGTTATTAAGGGATACGCTTCTCCGGAAGGTAGTGTTGAAGTGAATGCCAGAATTGCCGCAGCACGTGCAGAAGCTGTAAAAACGATCTTGGTCAACAAGTATAAAATCAGTGCATCTCGTATCACTGCTGAAGGTCAGGGTGTAGGCGATATGTTTACTGAACCGGATTGGAACCGTGTAAGTATATGTACTATTGAAGATTAAACTGATATATTACAGAAATAGAATAACAAAGGCTGCCCCAAAAGGCAGCCTTTGTTGCATATCTTGGGTTGTATTTTTGAATACTCTGAAAGTTTAGTAAACAGATTTCTTTGTACATTACATAAAATGGTTATTTTTGCAGGTATTGTTCATGCGCGTTCTGTGTTGAGTGTGCAAATATCAACCATTAAAAACTGTATTATGAAGAGAGTATTCGTTTTTCAAGATTTTAAATCGCAGAAATTCTGGAGCATAGAGGTAGTCGGAACAGATATTACTGTAAATTATGGTAAGTTGGGGACCGACGGACAAACACAAGTGAAAAACTACGCAACGACTGAAGAAGCTGAAAAAGCAGCCAGCAAACTGATTGCGGAAAAGACCAAAAAAGGGTATGTAGAAACTGCTGAAGAAACTGCACGTGAAATGAAAGTGGAAGCCAAGAAATATACTTTGAGTTATGATGAGTATGAAAACAATGTGAATCTTCTGGATAAGATATTGAAAGATAAACATCTCTCTGAATATAAACAAATAACAATCGGTTGTTGGGATTATGAGGGTGGCGACTGTTCTGCCTTATTACAGGGAATGATTGAAAATAAGGAGAAGTTCGCACAAATAGAAGGCTTGTTCTGGGGAGATATTGAGCAGGAAGAACAGGAGATTTCATGGATTGAACAAGCTGATATTAGTCCGCTGCTCGATGCCATGCCTAAATTGAAAGATCTGAAAATCAAAGGAACCAATAATCTGCGTTTGGGAAAGACTTCACGGCCGGAGTTGCGGTCACTCGAAATTATCAGTGGTGGCCTGCCTACCGAAGTGGTAGAAGATATTCTTGGTTCTGATTTCCCCAATCTGGAAAAACTGATTCTATATGTTGGTGTGGAAGATTATGGATTTGAAGCTGATATTGAGATATTCCGTCCGTTGTTCTCCAAAGAACGTTTCCCGAAGCTGACTTATCTGGGGATCGTCAACTCTGAAGAACAGGACAAGATTGTAGAAATGTTCCTGGAGTCGGATATTCTTCCCCAACTTGAAACAATGGATGTTTCGGCTGGTACTCTCAAAGATGAAGGTGCCCAATTATTGCTGGATAATATGGATAAGATCGCTCATTTGAAGTTTATCAATATGCGCTATAATTATTTGAGCAAGGAGATGAAGAAACAGTTGCAGAGTCTCCCTATGAAAATAGATATTGCTGAAACTGAAGAGGCAGATGAATATGATGGTGAATTGTGGTATTACCCGATGATTACAGAATAGGAGATGCAGATAATCGTTGTCAGCAACTCTCTGTCCAAACGTATAGAATACTTTATTGAAGCAGGCAAACACTTGCAGGTGGAAGTTCGTTTTATGACTTACGGGGAACTTTTTAACTGCTTGCCGCAACTACGGCAGGCAGTTATCAAACTGGAACCTTGTGTAAGCGATGAAACGAATTTCCTGAAATATGCGCTGTTGAATCATTATGGCTATTCGCTATCAACCCAACCGGAATAAATGGGTAGTCTATACTACCTTGCAACAAGTGGATGGAGTCATTCATAACACTAAACGTATCAACCGTTTGAGTACGGAAAAAGAGATGATCCCGTTGGCGGAAGCTGTGATGCAAACAGAAGCTATTTTAGAAGAATGGATTCCTAAAGAGCAGTTGCAGGGAGAGAATTATGATCTTCGTGTAGTGTGCCGGGAATCTGAAATTGATTATATCGTTGTGAGATGCAGTAAAGGAAGCATAACCAATCTGCATCTGAACAATAAGGCACATTGGTGGAACGAATTGTCTTTGCCGGAAGTAGTGCGGCAACAAATCTATTTTCAGTGTCAGGAAGCGGTTCAATCTTTGGATTTGCAATATGCCGGAGTGGATGTACTGATAGAGAGAGGAACAGATATTCCTTATATAATAGAAGTCAACGGACAGGGAGATCATGTGTATCAGGATATGTTTGCTCATAATTCTATTTATATTCAACAGATAAAAAACATAAAAAAGAGATATAACCATGCAAATAGATGAACTGCCGGCTGGCGAACAGACCCAAAATCCGGATCTGGATATGAATCAGGTGGTGGGTACTCATGATATATTGATGCTTTGCTTTGATACCTTGCGTTATGATGTCAGCAAGGAGGAAGAAGAGGCAGGAAGAACACCGGTACTGAACAGTCACGGAGGAGAATGGGAAAAAAGACATGCGCCGGGAAATTTTACTTACCCGTCTCATTTTGCCATCTTTGCAGGATTTCTGCCTTCTCCGGCGGAACCTCATTCGCTACGCAGCCGTAAGTGGTTGTTTTTCCCTGTGCAAGCTGGTACGGGACGTATTCCGCCTGCGGGAAGTTATCCGTTTACGGAAGCAACTTTTGTGCAAAGCCTTGCCAATGTAGGTTATGAAACGATTTGTATAGGAGGGGTGAACTTCTTCAGCAAGCGTAATGAACTGGGGCGTGTGTTTCCCGGTTACTTTACTAAAAGTTATTGGCTGCCGACCTTTGGATGCACGGCACCCGATAGTACTGAAAAACAAATTGATTTTGCATTGAAGAAACTCGAAAACTATCCGGAGGACAAGCGGATTTTTATGTATATCAATTTTTCTGCTATTCATTATCCGAACTGTCATTATGTGGAAGGCAAAATGAAGGATGATAAGGAATCACACGCTGCCGCGCTGCAATATGTCGACAGTCAGTTACCCCGTTTATTTCAGGCCTTTCAGAAACGGGGAAATACGCTGGTGATTGCTCTTTCCGATCATGGCACTTGCTATGGAGAGGATGGATATGAATATCATTGCATATCTCACGAAACGGTTTATACAGTCCCTTACAAACACTTTATTTTAACGAAAAAATGAATCAACCGCTACCACGATATGTAGACTATATGTATAGTTACCCACATAAAACTGCTTATCGTTCTTTTCCGTCCCCGGTTTCGCTGGTTCCTTACCTGAAACAGGTGGAAGGACAGAAAGCATCGCTTTATTTTCATATTCCTTTTTGTAGTCATAAATGTGGATATTGCAACCTGTTTTCTCTGCAAACAAATCGTGCGGATTATATCGCAACTTATTTGGAAACTCTTCACAAGCAGGCGCAACAGTTGTCTCCACTCACTACCGGACTGGCATTTGATAGTTTCGCCATTGGAGGAGGCACACCATTGCTCCTCACTGTTCCTCAACTGGAATACTTACTGGATACAGCTGCCTTATTCGGAGTGCATCCTTCACATACCTTTACTTCCGTAGAAACATCGCCGGAATATGCCGATCCTGCCCGTTTGGACTTATTGAAGCAAGCAGGAGTGGCTCGTGTGAGTATTGGCGTACAGAGTTTCCTTGACGAAGAATTAACTGCTTTGAAAAGACGTCCCCGGCGAGACATGATTAATCAGGCGCTGGAGGCTATTCGGAAGAGACAATTCCCGTTTTTTAATATTGATTTGATTTACGGAATCAAAGGACAAACTGTGGCCAGCTTTCTTTATTCATTGGAACAGGCTCTTCTGTTTCAGCCTAACGAACTCTTTATCTATCCGCTATATGTGCGACCGGGAACGGCTATCACGGAGCGGGAATCCGACGATGTCTGTTTTCAGATGTATTGTGCCGCTTGTGATTTGTTGAAAGACAGAGGTTTTCTACAAACTTCGATGCGACGTTTTATTCATCATCCGTCTACTGATGCGGAAATCTCATGTGGGGATGAAGTGATGCTGTCGTGTGGCTCCGGCGGACGCAGTTACCTGGGTAATTTGCATTATGCCACCCGGTATACTGTTTGCCAGCGTTGTATTGCCGGAGAGATAGATGATTATATGGGCACTACTGATTTTACAGTGGCTCGTAATGGATTTATTCTTTCTCAGGAAGAACGGCGACAACGTTTCATCATTAAAAATCTGATGTATTATATGGGGCTTGATAAGGCCGAATATAAGCGTCGTTTTGGAGAATCACCGGATAATGTGCCGTTGTTTCGACAGTTAGCTGAACGGCAATGGATAGAAAATACGGATAACGGTCGTGTTTGTCTGACTTCCGACGGAATGGCATACTCCGATTATATTGGTCAGTTGTTCATTACTCCTGAAATAAGAGAACTGATGGAAACTTATTCTTATTGAACGAAATAGAAATGAAAAACGAAGGCTCTTTACTTTCCTTCAGGCGTATATATTACCGCGGCAAATTGAATAGCTGCAATTATACCTGTTCTTATTGTCCTTTCGGCAAAAAGTCGCATCTGGCAGATACGACACAGGATGAACAGGCATGGAATCGTTTTATAGCAGCTATTGAACAATGGAAAGGGGAGCCGTTGCAGCTATTTATTATTCCTTACGGTGAAGCGTTGATCCATCGTTATTATCGGAAAGGAATGATGCATTTGGCGGCATTGCCACAGGTGTCCGGAATTTCCTGTCAGACTAACCTTTCTTTTCCGGCTAAACACTGGCTTGATGAGATTCGTGTGGCTCCCACTGTGATAAGTAAGATAAGGCTTTGGGCTAGTTTTCATCCTGAGATGACTTCGGTAGAGAAATTTGCGCATCAGATTCATATACTCCATCATGCGGGAATACAGGTATGTGCCGGAGCGGTAGGAAATCCCTCTGCAAAGGCTGTACTTAATGATTTACGGAATGCTCTTTTACCGGATATTTATTTATTCATTAATGCTATGCAAGGGTTAAGGGCACCATTAAGTCAGGAAGATATTCAGTTTTTCAGTCAACTGGATAATCTTTTTGAGTATGACTTGAAGAATGCTCCGGCACAATGGGAAGTTTGCGCAGGAGGAAGGGATAATTGTTTTATCGATTGGAAAGGGGATATGTATGCTTGTCCCCGAAGCCGGGTGAAGATAGGTAATTTTTATCAAGGTGATGGAGCTGTTGTGCCGTTATCTTGCAAGAGGAAGGTTTGTGACTGTTATATTGCATTTAGTAACCTGAACAATCACCCTTTACATCGAATAATGGGAGAAGGGGCGTTCTGGCGAATACCGGACAAGCCACTTATTACGACTGTTTTCTTCGATGTGGATGGAACACTGACTGATTCACAGGGAAAAGTTCCAGAAAGTTATGCTAATGCTTTGCGATATATGGCACAGTCCGTTTCCTTATATCTTGCCACTTCTCTGTCGATGGAGCAGGCGAAGAAAAAGCTGGGAAAGGCTCTTTTCGATTTATTCAGGGGAGGAGTGTTTGCAGATGGAGGTTTATTATCTTATTCGCGGCAGATTAAGTGTTTGCCGGTGAAAGTATATCCGGAGGTATATGGAGAATCTGCAAAAGTTACTATTCATAGTTATGAAGGAGTGGTTTACAAGTATAGTATATTGGTACGTGATAAAGAACAGAGAGAATCTATTCTTACCCGGTTGAAAGAAAATCCCTGCCAGGTCTTTCATAAAGCTCCGCTGATAACAGTCATTCATCCTGAAGCGAGTAAAAAAGAGGGGGTGCTTCAGTTATGTAAAGCTTTGGGTTTAGCTTCTGAACACACTTTAGTTGTAGGAAATTCGTTAAAGGACTGGCCGATGATGTCCGTGGTTTCTCATTCTTGTGCCGTAATGAATGCGGAACCCTTATTAAAAGAACGCGCACGTTATACGCTGAATCCGGATCGGTTGGCAGCTTTCTTTCGTTTTTCTAACGGAGATCCTATAGACCAAACCTCGTCTGATAATAGTTGATATATAGCTAGTTACATCTTCATAAGAAAATAAAAACCGGTTAAAATTTGGTAATTATGAAAACAAAGCCCATATTTGCAGCCCTGAAATAGGGACAGGCATAAAAATCCTCATCGGAGGGTGCTATAATAATAATTATAGTGCTGGATAAGATGAATGGTGCATGATTCGGCAAGTGTGGCAGCCGTAGCTATTGGTAGTCAGGTGATGCAGACAATTACAGGTATTATTCTGGGTATTACTACCGGGACAACAGTGCTGATTGCTATTGCTACCGGAGCTAAAGACAATCGGAAAGTAGCTTTTACTATCGGGTCTTCCGTATGGTTGTTTTCAATAACCGGCGTAGTGCTAACTTTGGTCATGGTGCTTTTTCATAGTCGGATAGCAGAACTGATGCATACTCCTGTCGAAGCGATGGTAGATACGAAAAACTATATTTTGGTATGCTCTCTGGGTATTCTGTTTATAGTAGGATATAATGTTGTATGTGGTATTTTGCGTGGATTGGGTGATTCTAAAACACCACTTTATTTTGTTGGGCTGGCATGTGTGATAAATATAGTGCTCGATTTTATATTGGTCGGTTATTTCCATTGGGGGGCTACGGGAGCGGCTATCGCTACTGTAACTGCACAAGGAGTCAGTTTTGGAATAGCGCTCTGGTTCTTATACCGGCACGGATTCCATTTTGACTTTTCACGGAAAGATATTCGATTGAACCGGAATCTGTCTAAAAAGATCTTGGTGTTAGGAGCACCTATTGCTTTGCAGGATGCTTTAATCAATGTTTCTTTTCTGATTATCACTGTCATTGTCAATCAGATGGGAGTCATTGCATCTGCTTCCCTGGGTGTTGTTGAGAAAATCATCGTGTTTGCTATGCTGCCTCCGATGGCTATATCATCGGCTGTGGCAACCATGACTGCACAGAACTATGGAGCGGGACTTATCAAGAGAATGAATAAATGTCTGGCTTCGGGGATTGGGATTGCTCTTGTTTTCGGTGTGTCGGTTTGCGTGTATTCGCAATTCCTGCCGGAGACTCTTACTGCTTTCTTTACGAAAGATGCTGCTGTGGTGGCAATGGCGGCAGATTATTTGCGAGGGTATAGCATCGACTGCATCGTGGTTAGTTTCGTGTTCTGCATTAATTCTTATTTCAGCGGACAAGGAAACTCGTTATTCCCGATGATTCACAGTCTGATAGCCACTTTCCTGTTCCGTATACCGTTGTCATACTGGTTCAGCCAGATAGATAGCTCGTCGCTGTTTATCATGGGATTTGCTCCACCCATTTCAACGGTCGTTTCATTATTGATCTGTATCTGGTATTTACGATATACCCAAAGGAAATTATATTTGAGAGGCACAATGATGCCTGCTATGTCGAATTAGGTGTTTTTAAGTGACATATATTAACTAAAATCTATTTTGTATGGAAGCTTATTTGAAGAAACTCTGTTTTGAGTATCAGGTGGATGAAAGAGAAGTGAAAGAGCTGTTGGCTCGAATGGAAATGGTGTATCTGGATAAAGGAGAAACGATTGCTTCTGCCACATTGCCAGAGCAGAGCTTGTACATTATTGTTTCCGGTATTTTGCATACATATACCACTCATGAAGGAGAAGAGAGAACCAATCGGTTTTTCTCTGCGGGTGATGCTGTGTTATGCTATAATTCAAGTCAGTATTCTATCAAGACACTGACGAAATGTGCTGCTTATTACATCAGTGAAGAGGAGATTGAAGAGTTGTGTGCATCTTCAATTTCATTTGCGAATCTGGTCCGTCAACTGATGGAGTATCAGTTTTACTTTAAAGAGGAAGAGGATATGAATGCCCGCAAGCTGACAGTAAGGGAAAGGTACCTCTCTTTATTGGCGGAAATTCCGGATATTCTGTACAGGGTGCCATTGAAGCACATTAATCATTACTTGGGGGCAGATGTGACCAGTTTGGGATATCTGGCCGGAAGTTCTAAATAGGAAATATAACCTAGACATATTTTTCTATGTATTCCTTATCAGATGGTTCATGGCTTATTCAATCGAATCGAATTTGAAAAGTCTTTGGATTATTTGGTAAGGAATACTATTTTTGTATTCTGAATGAAAAACTCAATACCTCGATATACTTTTTATAAGCATAAGTATGGGAGTGAACTTTTGGTCGATGTAGTAGAACTGAAGTATGTGAAGAAGTTCCTGGCTAAAAGTGCTGTCCACACTCTAAATTATTATGATATTACTTTTATAACAGAAGGTAAGGGAGCTTTTTCAGTCGATAACCAAACCTATGAAGCAATTCCATGTGACGTCCTTTTCTCTAAACCGGGGGAAATCCGGAACTGGGATACTCATCATATCACCAATGGGTATGCTCTGATTTTCGAAGAAGAATTTTTGTCTTTCCTCTTTAAAGATTCTTTGTTTGTACAGCATCTTTCGTTTTTTCAGATAGAAAGTTCTTCATCGCTACTACATTTGTCTGATGAGCTTTATACACGCATACTTGAAACCTTGCATGATATAAAGATGGAGATTGATTCGTATCAACAGGGCGATGTACACGTTTTGAGAGCATTGCTTTATGAAGTCCTGATGTTGCTGGACCGTGCTTACCTTAAAATGACTTCGATAGAGGAGGGCAGAAGTAGGGAAGTTTCCAATAATCATGTAAGTAAATTCATGAATTTGGTTGCTACACATGCAAAAGAGCAACATTCGGTTCAATATTATGCGGATAAGCTCTGCATTACTCCTAATTATCTGAATGAGATGATAACCTCGACCATGGGAATCAGCGCAAAACAATATATTCAGAGCAAGGTGATGGAAGAGGCTAAGAGGCTGCTTGTTTATACGGACTTTCCTATAGCTGATATTGCATTTGAACTCTGTTTTTCAACGGTTTCTTATTTTATCCGTAGCTTCCGGCAGCATACGGGAGAAACTCCGTTATTGTATCGTAAAGCACACAAACCGTAAAAAGTGCTATTTCTACCTTTCTTTTTATTGCATTGCTTTCCTGGCATTTCTCTACTTTCGCATCAGATAATAAACCAATAATAAAAAGTAAAATGATGAGAGACGCGGAAAAAACAGTAGGCAACATGATTGATAAGCTGAAAACAGCTTTTATCGGTTCGATAGACGGTGAAGGATTTCCTACCATCAAAGCAATGTTGCAACCCAGAAAAAGAAAGGGGATAAAAACGATTTATCTGACAACAAATACTTCGTCCATGCGTGTGGCGCAATACCGGGAGAACAACCATGCATGTATCTACTTCTGCGATACGAGATTCTTTAGAGGGGTCATGCTACGCGGTATGATGGACGTCTTGACGGATAGTGCCAGTAAAGAGATGATCTGGCAGGAGGGAGATACCATGTATTATCCGGAGGGAGTGACGGATCCCGATTACTGTGTATTGAAGTTTACTGCTATTTCAGGACGTTTCTATAGTAATTTTAAATCGGAAGATTTTGTGGTCGAATAAGGTGCAAGATGGGGTGATTGGAATGGTAATAACGGAGTGTGTCAAAACGCAGATTAACGCAAATTATCGCAGATTATTCCAATTATATTGATATATTAATCAACGACTTATAA
>PPYF01545814.1_pt1 | contig 11939 bp, 10 predicted proteins | sample 1559871 | NCBI WGS metagenome assembly PPYF01 (sample SAMN08240021, study PRJNA423297) | Human gut metagenome, whole genome shotgun sequencing project. | reverse complement strand
ATATTATATACTATTCGTGACGAAAAATCAATAGGTGTATTTGTAAATTTTTTCATCATTCGGGGCAACTCGACTTTACGGGAACCATGTTTTCAAATCCTCTGTCATTTCAAAATGGTAATTCACTTTCGCTTCTCAATGATATATGACTCTCGTTTTGAGATTCTTATAGATTTATTTTAGATTATTTTCAGGCAAAACTGTCGTTTTGAAATGAACTCCGCAATTTTCATTTTGAAATTCCTCATTTTGATATGACACAACGGACTGTCGCTTTGAAATGAGAAAGATGAGCCTTGTTTTGAGATGAGAGGGATTAATCACCCTCTGTTCAATATCAAAATGATAAGCATCCTTCTGTCATACTGAAGTGAAAGCATATCGTTTATTTATAAACGAGATTGCATATCAAAACGAGCGATATTTTTTGCTGAATAGATCGTCATTTCAAAACGAAAAGCATGACAAAAAACTCGCAAAACACTATTGATCTCAAAAGGAAGGTCATTTTTTAAGGTTTTTATTGATTTTGTCATTTAAAACGGTTTAGCGCCGTTCAGAACGATTTACAGGGATTTACGACTGTTTTCGACACAGTTTTTGCGCTTATGGGTACAAAATTGCTTCAAAAATTTATGGTTTACAATAATTAATCTTAAAGGGGGCGGGGGTGATTCAAAATCGTTTTCTGCGCCCATAAAGCCAACAGTCGGTGGGAAATGCGCGAAAATATAGGTTACCCAGAATTTCACCCATACCGGTTTCCCGTAGAATCACCCAACCGTCCATCCCACAAAATTTCCCAATCCTGTTACCCAAGAAAACTTCCCATTACTCAATAGATTTTGTCGATGATATATTCTTCATCCGGAGAGGTATAGTCCTCTATCAAATGGAATCCATAACTCTGCTTTGGCATAGACGCATCGAAGGTAACATCAACATTCCACCATGCTCCGTTAAAATAAACCCGATTCCAGCAATGACGGCTTGAGTGATTCACTATTTCATGACCGTAAACGGTATAGCACGGAATATTCTGACTGCGACAAATGGCGGTGAAAAGATTGGCATAGTCAAAGCATATTCCAATTTTCGTCCTCAAAGTTTTGCGTACATCAAAGTATTGATAGGTAGGGTAATAATCCTCATCGTATTCAAGATTCTCGATGACCCAATGATATGCCGCCATGACCTTTTGCTCCTCGTCCGTCGTACCGGCAATCTCGTTAAATACTCTTTCGCTGTCTTCATCCCATAACACTGTGTTGCCGTTGTAAATACTTGCGTCTGCCGGTGCGACAAGCTCTCGGCAGGAGATAACGAGCAAGACAGCAATGATGCCGCAAAGAAGATCGCTTGCGATTTTCGTCACGAGATTCTCTTTTGCGTATTTTGGTACACAAACGATAGTTTTGACCAAAACAACCGCTGACGAAAAAGCTGATATGAATCCAAGCGGTCGCCTTTCAATTGTTGCGTAATAAGCACCGAAAAGGCAAGCAGCGGTCAGGATTAAATATGTAATGATTCGCTGCTTCTTGTTCTTTGGATCGATCAAAAACAAAGCCGAACAGCACATCGACATACCGATATAATACCTCGGCAAGATCGCAACGGAAAGAAAATCCCACAAATAAATCGTGACGAGCACATTCAGTGCATCAAGCAGCAGAAATCCAATAAGCCTACTCTTTTTCATAACGAAAAACCTCCAAAAAATTTACGCCACTATCACTCGTCTCAAGCGATATTGGCGTAAGAATTTTTGGAACATTACCCCTGCCAAGTACCACTCAAAACCATCAAAATTAGCATCATTTCATGCATTGGCGTAAAGTTGGCGTATTGGCTTAAATTTTCAGGGGTCGCGATTTTCAGAAAACCGCGTAGTTATTGGTTTTTCGGCGCTTTTCCTTAGTCGATCGGCTTCATTGTGGGGAATAATAATACGTCGCGGATGGATCGTGTGTTAGTAAGCAACATGACCAATCGGTCCATTCCAATGCCGAGTCCACCCGTAGGAGGCATTCCGATTTCCAATGCATTCAGGAAATCGTTATCCACATCGTTTGCCTCTTCGTCCCCTGCCGCCTTTAATGCAGCTTGGTGTTCAAAACGTTCCCTCTGATCAATTGGATCGTTAAGCTCTGAAAACGCATTTGCATACTCACTGCCGACAATAAACAGTTCAAACCGTTCGGTATAATCCGGATTTCCGGGCATCCGCTTTGCAAGAGGAGAAATATCGACCGGGTGGTTCGTAACAAATGTCGGCTGAATCAGATGTTTTTCAGCATATTCTTCAAAAAACAGATTCAGAATATCTCCGATGCCATGGCGGTCCTCAAATTCGATGTGATGCTCTTTCGCAATCCTTCGTGCTTCTTCCAAACTCCGAATTTCTTTAAAATTCACACCTGCATATTCCAGCACTGCATCACTCATGGAGATTCTGCGGAATGGCTTATCTAAATCGATCTCCACATCGCCAAACGGAATCTTTCCCGTCCCGTTAACCGCGTTCGAAACAAAACGGATCAGGCCCTCGGTAAGTTCCATCATTCCATTATAATCGGTATATGCCTGATATAATTCCAGCAGCGTAAATTCCGGATTGTGCTTGGGATCCATTCCTTCGTTCCGGAAAACACGTCCAATTTCATACACCCTGTCCAAGCCGCCGACAATCAGCCGTTTTAAATGCAGCTCCAGTGCGATACGAAGATACATATCGATATCGAGCGTATTGTGGTGCGTAATAAAGGGACGCGCCGACGCGCCGCCCGCAATCCCGTGCAGAACGGGTGTTTCTACTTCCATGAAGCCCCGACTGTCCAGATAATTTCGAACCTCTTTGATAATCAGGGAACGTTTTACAAAAACATCCCGTACTTCGGGGTTTACAATCAAATCGACATAACGCTGTCTGTAACGCGTGTCCAGATCGCGCAGACCGTGACGCTTCTCCGGGAGAGGCTGCAGCGATTTTGCAAGCAGGATAATTTCCTTTGTTTTTACGGTGATCTCCCCGGTTTTGGTCTTAAACACAGTTCCCTTAATCCCTACAATGTCGCCGATATCATATGTTTTAAAGTTCTGGTATGTCTCATCTCCAACTTCATTGCTTCTGATGTAAATCTGAATCATTCCGCTTTTATCCTGGATATGGAAAAAGCTTGCCTTTCCCATAATTCGTTTCAGCATGATTCTTCCCGCTATAGAAACAACAGGTTTCTCAGATTCCTCCTGGCCTTCCTCAGGCTCCGTATAGTTGTTGATAATATCCTTTGAAAAATGTGTTACGTCGTACTTTGTGATTTCAAAAGGATTCTTCCCTGTATTTTTTAATTCTTCGAGCTTATTTCTCCGGATTTGTGATAATTCATTGAGTTCTTCAGGGCTCAGCTCGGATTCTCCGTTCATTTCATTTGTATGATTGATACCTGCATTATCGTCCACGCGGCAACCTCCTAAATCGATCGATTATTCTTTTCTTCCGGGAATCCGGATATTTACGATTTTATATTTTGCAATGCCGTCGAGCGTTTCTACTTCGACGATATCATTGAGCTTTTTGCCCAGAATCGCCTGTCCAACCGGCGATTCATTTGAAATTTTACCGGCAAGTGGGTCGGCTTCCGTAGAACCAACCAAATAATACTCCACATCCTCATCAAAATCAAAATCGTAAAGCGTAATGCATTGTCCAAGACGGACAACATCTGTATTCAAATCGTTTTCATCGATTAATACGTAATTTTTAAGAATTTCTTCTATTCTATGCTTTTCCGCTTCGTTTTCTTGTTGCTCCCTTTTTGCATCGTCATATTCCGAATTCTCTGATAAATCACCAAATCCCCTTGCAATTTCGATGCGTTTGATAATTTCCATTGTCTTTTCACCTTTTAGATATTCGAGCTTCTCCTGATAATGTTTCAGCCCTTCCTTGGTAAGATGCGTCGGCTTTTTTTCTGCCATATCAATCTCTCCTCTTTATTTATTTTACGTTGATATAATTTTTATCCTTCAGGATTACATCGTGTGCCCCGCCTTCGATCAGGCTTGTAGAAGAAACACGTGTCATTCTTGCCGTTTCATGGAATCCTGCAATATTAGATGCACCGCAATTGCACATCGTCGAACGTATTTTGCCCAGCGTGATATCCAGGTTGTCCCGTAGTGATCCTGCGTATGGGACATAAGAATCAACGCCTTCTTCGAAGGATAGCTTTCCGCTACCACCCATATCATAGCGCTGCCAGTTTCTGGCCCGATTGGAGCCTTCCCCCCAATATTCTTTGACATAGTTGCCATTGATATTCAATTTAAGCGTCGGGCTTTCGTCAAATCTTGCAAAATATCTGCCAAGCATTACGAAATCTGCACCCATTGCAAGTGCAAGCGTCATATGATAATCGTGTACAATTCCACCGTCGGAGCACAATGGAATATAGATTCCCGTTTCTTTAAAATATTCGTCTCTTGCTTTCGCTACTTCTATTACCGCCGTAGCCTGTCCACGGCCAATCCCTTTTTGCTCTCTTGTAATACAGATGGAGCCGCCGCCGATTCCAATTTTGATAAAATCAGCGCCCGCATCCGCAAGGTAACGAAAAGCCTCCGCGTCGACAACATTTCCCGCTCCGACTTTCACTCTTCCGTTATATTCTGTCTTGATATATTCAATCGTGTCCTTCTGCCATTCGGAATAGCCTTCGGAAGAATCAATACAAAGAACGTCTACATCAGCTTTAACGAGTTCCGGCACACGTTCTTTGAAATCTCTGGAATTGATTCCCGCACCAACCATATAACGTTTCTCGCTGTCGAGTAACTCCATAGGATTTTCTTTATGAGAGTCATAATCTTTTCGGAATACGAAATATTTCAAATTGCATTCTTCGTCTATAATCGGGAGACAATTTAGCTTATTATCCCAAATAATATCATTTGCCGTTTTCAGCGTAACGCCTTCCTTTGCATAGATCAAATCTTTAAAAGGCGTCATGAACTCCGCGATTTTTGTATCCAGTGACATTCTGCTCACCCTGTAATCCCGACTCGTAACAATTCCGAGGAGCTTTCCGCTCTCCGTTCCATCCTCCGTGATTGCAATTGTAGAATGTCCTGATTTTTCTTTCTGCTTAAGTACATCTTCCAGTGTATGTTCCGGAGTCAGATTGGAATCGCTAACGACGAAACCGGATTTATATTTTTTGACCCGGCTGATCATTTCGGCTTGCTGATCAATCGGCTGCGACACATATACGAAAGATAATCCTCCACATTTTGCAAGTGCAATTGCCATTTTATCATCTGATACCGCCTGCATCACCGCAGATACCATCGGAATATTTATCGATAACGGCGACTCTTCTCCCCGTTTAAACCTGACCAAAGGCGTTTTCAGCGATACCTTATCCGGGGTACAATCTTTCTTCGTAAGTCCAGGCAACAGCAGATACTCGCTAAATGTATAAGACGGTTCGTCGTAAATAAAAGCCACACTATCAACTCCTAACAATATTTTGATTGATTAGTATACTACCCACCCCTGCAAAAGTCAAGATTCTTCTCGTAAAATGGATGTAAATAGTGTCTTTGCGATAGTAGCCAAATTTGAGTATGTATTTTACCGAATGAACTTCTTAAAATCACGTTTTCTGAGACGCAGAATATAAATCGGCGCTCGCAGCAGCCAATCGAGATACATGCCAATCCAAATTCCAAGTACCCCCAAACCGAATACACTTCCCAAAAGATATCCAAATAAAACCCGCCCGAACCACATCGTGCAAATTGAAATAATCATTGGAAATTTTACGTCTCCGGATGCACGCAGTCCAGCAGGAATTGTAAAAGAAGCCGCCCATAATACTGGCACGACGATAGTAATGGATAAAAGCAACTGATTTGCGATTGCCGCCGTTTTGTCCCCCAGACCAAATAGAGAAAAGACCGGAGTATGTACGGCATAAATAATGGAATTCGTAAACACTTGCAGCAGCATTACGATTCCGCCGAAAAGCCAGACATAACGTTTGGCTTCTTTTGTTTTCCCCGCGCCGATCAACTGCCCTACGACCGTCATAATTGCAATGTTCAGTGAATTTCCAGGAATTAATGCAATTGCAAAAATCGTGTTGACAACGCCATTTGCAGTGATTGCTTCCGTACCATATCCAGTGATGAAGCTTTGGGTCATTACTTTTCCAAGCTGGAAGATAACAGATTCCGCAGCCGCGGGAAGTCCGATTAGAAGTACGAGCTTTAGCACATCCCACTGAAATTTAAAGGGGAACATTTTTCGAATATTGATTTCCTCCGAACGCCGCAGCAGAAGCAACACCATGATCATTGCACCCACTGCTCTGGAAATCAGGGAGGAAAGTGCCGCGCCGCCTGCACCCATTTTAAAGCCGTATATGAATATTGCATTCCCACTTACATTAATGATATTCATAATAATAGAAATAATCATCGTTGCGGTGGCGTTTCCCTTTGCCCGGTATATCGCCGCACACGTTGAATATACTGCCAGGAACGGATAAGAAATTGCGGAGTAAAGAAAATAGGATACTGCATGGCCCATTACGTCCTGCTCGATTTTACCAAAGAGTAGGGAAAGGACCCAATGACAATCAATGACGCAAAGTGTCATGATCAATACTGAAATGAAAATGGAAGCCCACAAAGATTGGGTCGCGGTCCTTTTTGCATCTTTGTAGCGGTTTGCACCGATATATTGTGAAATGACGACAGTCGTTCCCGTTGCAATTCCCATAAATAAATTAATCAACAATAAATTCAGGGAATCAACCGTGCTGACACCGGCTACAGCCGCTTCTCCTGCACTCGATACCATAATGGTATCAAAGAGACCGATTGTACTTGCCAAAAGCTGCTCGATAATGATCGGCAGGACTAATTTTTTCATATCTATTTGATCGTTTTTAAAATATTTTTCCCAGAAATACTTAAAACGGCTGATAAAGATCACTTCTTATTCCACATTTTTATTTTTATGAAGGCTGAGTTTCGATTCTTTTCCCTGAAGCAGACGCCGGATATTCGCATGATGGCGGGCAATAATCAGAACGGCTACGAATAAAGATAAATAGAAAACAGGACCCAAACCACGTTGTGTGCAGAGGACGTCTCCCAGGAAAAACACGACTACAGGAAGAGACACTGCGGCAAGCAAGGAACCCAGGGAAACATACTTTGTCAAAATAACCGTAATCAAGAAAATTCCGAATGCGACGAGTGTCGGCAAGGGGGCAATAATGATCATCACAGAAAAGGTAGTAAGAACACCCTTTCCCCCTTTAAAGCCAAAATACAGCGGCCAATTATGTCCGATTACAGCAAATGCGCCTGCAATGCAAGCTCCATGTAATGATGCAGAAGCAAATACTCCAAGGAGAAGTCTTCCAAGCAGCACAGCAACAATTCCTTTACAAAAATCTCCCAAGAAGGTAAAAAGGGCAGCTTTCTTTCCATATATACGCTGCATATTCGTCATGCCCGCATTCCCGCTCCCCTGCAATCGGATATCTTTTTTATAGACGAGTTTTGAAAGGATTACTGCGGAATTGACGCTTCCGAGCAGATATCCGAGCAAAGCCGCGCCAGCCATTAAAATATAATATTTCACGTATCACGCCTCCCCGTTTTCTTTTTCTCGCACTTTAAATACGATCGGCGTACCTTCAAACCCGAAGTTCTGCCTAAGACGATTCTCCAGATATCTCATATATGAAAAGTGAAACAAATCTGCTTTATTTACAAACACAGCAAAAGTAGGTGGTTTCACCTTAATTTGCGTCATATAGTAAATTTTCAGGCGCTTCCCTTTGTCGGAAGGAGGCTGGACCATTGCAACTGCTTCGTTCAGTACGTCGTTCAGCATCCCTGTGGAGACGCGCAGCGCCGCCTGATCTGCTACGAATTTTATCATTTCATAAAGCTTCGCAATTCTCTGTCCCGTCAACGCCGAAATGAACAGTATCGGTGCATACAACATAAAACTAAATTTTTCTTGGACCGTTTTTCTGTATTCTTCCGTCGTTTTTGCGTCTTTCTCGATCAGATCCCACTTATTAATCGCAATGATACATGCTTTTCCTTTATTATGGGCATATCCCGCAATCTTGGTATCTTGTTCCGTTACTCCGTCCACAGCGTCGATCATGATGACGACAACATCACAACGGTCTACTGCAGTCAAACTGCGCATCGTGCTGTATCGCTCGATGTTATCCGTTATTTTACCGCGTTTCCGCATCCCCGCCGTATCAATAAAACAAAATTCCTGCCCATCTTTTTTAATATAAGTGTCGATTGCATCGCGCGTTGTACCGGGAATATCACTGACAATCACACGTTCTTCGCCTAATATTTTATTGATTAAGGAAGATTTTCCGGCATTCGGCTTCCCTACAACAGCTACTTTTATAAGATTACTTTCCCCATCGTCTTCCGTGTTTTGCGGCAGATATTGCAAAATGGCGTCCAGAACTTCGCCGATGCCAAGTCCATGCGCAGAAGAAATCGTATAGAAATCACCGAGTCCTAAATGATAGAATTCATATATTTCCGGAGGTGGCGCGCCGACCTGATCGACCTTATTGACGACAAGGACAATCGGCTTTTTTGTTTTTCGGACCAAAGCAGCAATATCCATATCGTTTGCAGTTACGCCATCTTTAAAATCGACCATAAATAAAATAACGTCTGCAAGTTCTACAGCAATTTCCGCCTGCCGTTTCATTTGTTGTAAAATCGTATCGCTTGTGTTCGGTTCAAGTCCGCCGGTATCGATCAACGTAAAATGTCTGCCGCTCCATTCGACTTCTTCATAGATTCTGTCTCTGGTGACCCCCGGCACATCTTCCACGATGGAAATGCGTTTTCCCGTCACATAATTGAAAAATGACGATTTCCCCACGTTAGGGCGTCCGAGTATGGCAACCGTTCCCTGTCTGCTCACTGTTTCTGCACCTCCGCCATAAAAAATCTACCTATTATAAACATCTACCCGGCCCAATGCCGTAATGTTACGGCACCGCCGGGTTCAACATGTCTCAATTCATTATCAGAATTGCAATGAATTATTTTTCGTCTTCTGCCATTGCAACGACTTCACGGCCTTTGTAATAACCGCAGTTGCCGCAAACCATATGTGATAATTTGAATTCGTGGCAATGAGGACACTTTACAAGATTGGGAGCATTTAATTTCCAGTTTGCTCTTCTTGTCCGAGTTCTTGCCTTTGACCATCTTCTTTTAGGACAAATCATCTTCCTTACACCTCCCGTGAGATTACACTGCCGTAATAGCCTGCTTACTCATAAAGCAACGGATGGTATTATATTCATTTCCGCCGCTCTTGTCAAGCATAATTTTCACTTTGTGAGTCTTGCCGTTTCCCTCGCAATGGCCAACTCTTCATTGGTTGCGATCACGAATACTTTTACGCGGGAATCGTCCGTTGAAATTTCAACTTCTCCGCCTCTGACTATGTTTTTCGCAGGGTCTATTTTAAGGCCAAGATATTCTAAACCACTTGCACTGGCGAGCCGTGCAGCTTCATCGTTTTCTCCGATACCTGCGGTGAATACGACTGCATCAACACCATTCATAACGGCTGCATACTGTCCAATATACGATTTAACCCGGTATGCAAAGATCTGAAGCGCGAGCTTTGCCCTGGAATTTCCGTCCTGCATTGCAGCGCTGACATCCCGCATATCACTGCTGACCCCGGAGACGCCGAGCAGTCCGGATTTTTTATTGAGGACAGTATTCATTTCTTTTGTGGTGAGCTGTTCATTTTCCATGAGGAACAATACAACAGCGGGATCGAGGATTCCGCTTCTGGTTCCCATTTCCAATCCATCCAGCGGAGTAAAACCCATGGAAGTGTCCACACATTTTCCACCGTTGACTGCTGCAATACTACCGCCGTTTCCGATGTGACATGTGATAATTTTCAAGTCTTCCAATGGCTTCCCCATGAGGTCCGCGCAGCGTTCTGCAACATATTTATGAGAGGTTCCATGGAATCCGTATTTCCGGATCCCGTATTTTTTATAATATTCGTATGGCAGTGCATACATATATGCTTCTTTGGGCATCGTCTGATGGAATGCTGTGTCAAATACTGCGATTTGAGGCACGCCCTTCATTGCTGCTTGACAAGCTCTAATTCCGATAATATTCGGCGGGTTATGAAGCGGCGCGAGCGGTACACATTCTTCGATTGCATTCATGACTTCGTCATCGATAATTGCAGATGCATGGAATTTTTCGCCGCCATGTACAATCCTGTGTCCCACAGCCGATATGTCTTGTAAGCTGTCTATAACGCCGTATTCTTTATTTGTCAACGCTTTTACCACTTCTGCGATTGCGGCGTTGTGGTCTTTGAGCTCTACTTCTATTACTTTTGGTTCTTTTCCGGTTACCGTTTGTTTTATGAAAGAATCGTCGATTCCGATTCTGTCGCAGAGTCCTTTGGCAAGTACATTTTCATTTTCGGAATCAATTAGCTGATATTTTAACGAAGAACTTCCGCAGTTGATTACTAATATATTCATGAATTTCCGCCTTTCCTATTTCAGTCTTGTGCCTGTACTGCCGTAATTGCTACGACTCCTACGATATCTTCTGCTGCGCACCCTCTTGAAAGGTCATTGACCGGTTTCGCCACTCCCTGTAAAATTGGTCCATACGCTTCTGCTTTTGCGAGTCTCTGTGTGAGTTTATATGCGATATTTCCGCAGTTGAGATCCGGGAATATAAGTACATTGGCATGCCCTGCCACCGGGCTTCCAGGTGCTTTAGACTGTCCGATTGCAGGAACAAGTGCCGCGTCTGCCTGCAATTCCCCATCCAGCATGAGTTCCGGAGCTTTTTCTTTTGCCATCTGTGTTGCTGTAATGACTTTTTCGGTAAGTTCACTTTTAGCGCTTCCATAAGTAGAATAAGAAAGCATCGCTACAATCGGCTCTTCCTGTACGAGTTGTTTAAAGGATTTCGATGATTCAATTGCAATATCCGAAAGATCTTCTGCAGAAGGATTTTCAACGAGACCACTATCTGCATATACAAAAATTCCATTGGCACCGTATTCACAGTTCGGAACAACCATTACGAAAAATGCCGATACTTTGCTAGTTCCCGGTTTCGTTTTTAAAATTTGGAGGGACGGTCTCACAGTGTCCGCTGTGGAATGCGCTGCACCTGATACCATTCCATCTGCCTCTCCCATTTTTACCATCATCGTTGCAAAATACACATAATCTTTCATGATAGCATGTGCTTTTTCCGGCGTCATTCCTTTTGCTTTTCTTAATTCGTAAAACGCATTCGCGTATTCTTCAAATTTTTCATATGTTTCGGGGTTTACAATTCTGCATTTTGAGATATCGAGACCTTCCGCCAGTTTATGGATTTTTTCCGGAACACCTACTAAAATAATATTTGCGATTCCTTTTTCCTGCACCATTGCCGCCGCTTTGATTGTGCGGATATCCTCACTTTCAGGAAGTACGATCGTCTTCATGTCTTTTTTTGCTCTTTCACAAATCTGTTCCAAAAAATTCATTTTGAACTACGCCACCTTATCAATATTTATTTTATACAAATTTCATTTACTACGGACAGAAAGTCCATTTATTATTTTACATCTTTCCCTTCCGTAAATCAAGTAAAATCTCCTTCTTGTATTCCGACACGTTTTTACTCAAAGGAGAGGGGTTTAGTAAAAAGGGGGAAGAAATGGTGGAGGAGTGGTATTTTTTTTCGATGATTTGCGGTGTATGCCGTGTGTTTTTACTTTGGATGTGGTGGTTAAGTAAAAAGTAAATTTCTGACATATTTTCCAGTTGAATTTTAGTTGATTTTGTCTGTTTTTTGTGATATAATGTTGA
>PPYF01172305.1_pt1 | contig 11942 bp, 7 predicted proteins | sample 1559871 | NCBI WGS metagenome assembly PPYF01 (sample SAMN08240021, study PRJNA423297) | Human gut metagenome, whole genome shotgun sequencing project. | reverse complement strand
GGACAGACCGCGAACGCAGAGAGCGGGCTGCCCGCAGGGCGAGCGAAGCGAGTCAATCCCCCCCTCACCGCCATATTCAGAAAAGAGCTCGTACGAAAGTACGGGCTTTTTTTTCGCATTTTGCACATCTCCGGATGGCGGCGCTCGCGCCTTATCCGGCCTACGTTGCCTGATAAACGAAGTGACTCCTCACCGCCATATTCAGAAAAAGAGCTCGTACGAAAGTACGGGCTTTTTTTTCGCCTATTGCACATCGCCGGATGGCGGCGCTCGCGCCTTATCCGGCCTACGAGTGGCGCTCTGTAGGCCTGATAAGCGAAGCGCCATCAGGCTTCTCAGAACCAGGGAATGGTCGCCGTAGAACTTAATCCATAGCTTGTGAATGTCCCGCTAACAGGTTCAGAACGCAGTTCGCCGTGACGAATAAACACCCGAAATTGTTGCTGATTCGACAAGCTCTTAACGTTCAGGTAAGGCAAATCGCTATGCTGTTCGGTTGACTCCACCAGGCGCTGCTGCGCCTGCTCTTCCGTCAACCATCCCTTCCTGACGGAACGCCGCAATAACCGTTGTGGACTGCTTTTCACCTGCACCCGACTCACCGTACGCCAGCCTTTTACAGCCGGAACAGGCGTTATCGCCATACACTGGCAATAATCATTCAGCCCCTTGCGCCATGAACCGGCCTCAAGTTCCTGTAACGCCAATAACGAACCATGAAGACGCAAGCACGATCCTGGCGTCACGCCAAACTGGGGGAAGCTAACGCCAATATCCCCCTTTCCCCTTGCGCCTAACGCACGATGCAGTTTGGCAAATAACGCCGCCATCAGCATTTCGGTATTAAATTCGGGGTCTGGCAGGACACGGAGATCAAGATAGTGATCCATCATCGCTCCTTATTCGCTTTTCTCACCAAATACGCCGCCGCGAACCAGTACCGCCATCACATAATGCTGCTGAGCGACATCCGGTTTCATACCCTTAGTGACCCAGTTATCCAGTAAGGTATAAAAATCCATTTTATCCTTCGGCTGGCGACACGCTACGCCACGACTGGTTACTGAGCCATAGGGTTCTACCGCAATTGCGCCCAATTCTTCTACTTTTGGGTGCCACGTATCGACGGTACGCAAAGCGTTGCCGATTTTCTGCGAGTGAATGCCCGCAACACCACTGACCTGGTATAACACCCTGCTTTTACTGCTGTTACTGTCCAGCACCAGTTCCTGCGAAGGAAAAACCTCCTGCCCGGCGCCCAGACGCACCTGCGCTTCGACAGTCAGCATGACCCATTCCTGACCGCTTAATCCTTTTTCGATTATCGCCGCTAGTTGGCTAAGAGAAGCATCTTTCTGCTCAAACTCACGCAGGGAATAGTTGTGACTGTTAAAAATCCATTCCTGCCCACTGGCCGCGACATTCACCTGGATCTGCTCAGCACCAATGCGGTTGCGCCACAGGAAACGTCCGTTCGCCAGATTCGTGGCGTACCTGCGCGCCAGTTCACCAAATCCATACTCATTGATATAGCCATCAATAACCTGCTGAAGCGCATCCTGGTATGCCATATCATTACATACCGATGGCGTAGATAAATTACCCAACACGCGCAGCGTAAACACCACTTTCAAGGTGTCGGCATCTGCCGGTAAGGCCGCAATATCCACACGTTGCAGGTTCGCTTTTTGAATTTCCGCATCCAGCTTCGCCGGATCGCTGGAAATCGCATTTTTCAGCCGATTGGAAATCGTTCCTCGAACCGCCTTTTCCTGAATTTCAATCGGTTGCCAATGATCGCTTTGCCAGTTACCCGCATACATCATCGCATCGGACGTAGCGAGTTTGCGCTCAAATGCCAGTACAGAAGCGGTTTTTACAGATACAGGAGCCTTTGCCATAGTCATGTCCTTATTCTAAATCGTCGTCTTCGTTAAACGTAAAGTCGTCTGCGACAGGCATTGCAGAGCAATAGTAGCCCGTGTCGGTTGTGCGGTAGCGCCAGAGAAGCGGCTGAATATCCGTAACACGATGCAACCCACGCCATTCTCCTACGCCATACACCGCCTCGGTAAACGCAAACGGCGTCGAATTATCGCGCGCACTGGCAACCTCTCCTGGGGAATAAAGCGGAGAAATACGCTGATAGCCGCACATCAGCGGCACCAGATAACCAGGCATCGGCTTAGGCTGATATTCCCATTGAGCGTTGTCCCCCTCTCCCGGTGGTATAGCGCGGTACTGGATTGCGGCAAAATCTAACCAGGCATCCAGTAATGTGCTTTCCGGCTGTTGTTGTCGACGCTGGTGATAATGCGTTGTCAGCCATTCGCTGCGGTCGCAAAGAGCAAAACCCGGCATCAGCCGCCAGAGGATCTGACGGAGCTGTTTTTCATCATCCGGCGCAGGAAATACCTGCGGATCGCGCAGACTGACAATACTTCCGCCCGCCAGCTTTTGACTCTGACACAGCATTTTCAACCGCGAACAAAACGCCTCTTTGCCGTATTCGCCATTCACGATTTCACCCTGGCACTCAATCACCAGGGAGACGGTAAGGTGCATTCTTCCTTCTTCATTGAACGAGGCCGTTTTCCCTTCTTTAGTCAAAGGGTTACGCGTAAGCGCAAACTGATAGTCACGCCCCGAGGAATATGCCTGAACATGAGAATGATGGCTGATCACCGCGCAGCCATCAAAATGCACGCCATGCGTGGCGCGCACTTTACGGGAAAGCGCATGCACGTACCCCAGGAAATGGCTTATCGCCGGAAAACCCCAGGTTAACCCGGCAACGGCATTCGCATTTTCAATACGGATATGGGGCAATAAAATCAGATAACGCATTTCAGCGCCTCCCGCAAAATCGCTTCCATTTCCCGCATCCGCTGGCGAAACAGCGATTGCGTCCGCCATTCCCGGCGCTCAACAAGCCCCACATCCAGACGCGCCTTATTCAGCCGATAGTTCAGCCAGCGTGCGAAATCATCCGCAACGCTTATTTGCCAGTCATCTTTGTCACGTTCAAGACGGAAAGTTTCATCCGTCTGGCCGCGCCAGGGATCGAGCCAAAGCTGCTGATGGAGGGGGAGATCGGTATTATTTCGCGTCCAGCCTTGCCAGGACGCCTGCTGGAAAGTGGCGGCATGCATGAAAAGAAGGTCGATAAGCTCATCAACATACGCTGCTCGCGCATTGCGAATAGCGTGATTATTCTTCTCAGTATTTTCTTTCAGCAGAAACACCATACGGGAAACAATACCTGACGCGGCCCGATTAAACGCGCCGCGCAACGCAAAGAGATTGCGCATATTTTGCGGCGCTTTATCCAGATTCAGCCATTGAGGCGGCTGCGACGACAGCAGCCAGATACGCCCACCGCGCGCGCTGTTCAACGCAGAAATATTCTGTGGCTTGGTACCGCCAAAATGCATTTCAGCCATGTCTGGATAACGAACATCGGGCTGCGGATGCCATTTACCCGCTTTGCGCGCATCGCGTACCGCTTTCGCCTCTTCTCCAAAGCGAGATGCGACGAGTTTTTCATGCAACACCTGCGCCAGCGAGGTAGCAAACAACGGACACAACAGATGGTAATCATTGCCTACGGGGAAATAGACCTGTTTAGCGAGTTTATGCGATGCCGGCTGAGTGGGCGTTAACGCACGATTAAACCCTTCCACCCACTGCGTCAGTTGAGCGTCATTCTCAGCAAAAGCGTGAAGCGGTTGATGCTCACCCCGTTTCAGGCAGGCCAGCAGCGAGTCACCCTCAACGTCGGTTTGTAACAATTTCGCGACGTCAAGCGCGGCGGCGTTTCCAACGGCATCCGTCGGGAGGTTCTTAAGCGACACAGTGCTTAAATACCCCTCGTCACCCACGGTATCGCGATATATGCTGCTGCTTTTTGAATCCCCGTGGGTAAATTTAGCCGCATGCGTCACCAGGCTAATTTGCCCTGCTCGCCTTGCCGCATCCATCAACCAACTTTGCGGTTGATAGCGTGCCTCAAGCGCCTGACGTTCCAGGGCGATGGTACTGGCATCTTCTCCCTGCGCCAGTCGCTTTGCAGCCTCTTTTTCAAAGGCTTCCAGCTTTGGCTGCCTTCGCGAGGCAATGTAATCGGTAATAAAATGGGTCAGTGCTTCGGTTGTCATAACTGCTCCCGACGTTCTTAATTAATATCCCTGTAAACACCCAACCACGGGTGGTAACGCCAGTCGCTCGTCACATCCTCTTCATTTACAGGTACGCTGATCTCACCGAAAATTTCACCTACGCGGTTAATCTCAGTCTGTTGGGCATCGGCCAACGCCAGCAATACCTGACGGTAGTCCGTACATCCCCAATGGTCTGTTCCCTCTGCATACTCAACGTCCTGAAGAACAAATTTATCGGAAGCCTTGATGTTGCCGTTTTCGGTATGAAATGCGAAATAAGGCTCACTCTCTTCCTCTTCCATATGCAGAAAAAATCTGGCTTCCGGCTGCGACTGACGAAACGGTGTCTTACGCTGTAGCCAGGCATTCCAGGTGAGCGGTTTACGCCACCAGTTTGCGGCAATAATCTGCCGGCTCTTACTGCTGAGTAATTCTTCCCTGAGCCGCATGTGCTCCAGTTCCGCCAGTTTATTTTCACCATTTGCAGGCAAAATACGTGGCAATGCAGTGATCGTCTGATAATCCTGCGGTGGTAATAGTTCACGCAGATCGTGACTGGCTAATGGATGATCCTTATTTTCAAATCCCGGCTTACAAAACGCGGGAGAGCGCTTTCTCAGCGCTTTAATATTACTGCTGAGAATCACCAGGTTTTCGTTCTCTGGAACGACGCGTCGATGGCGCTGTATACGCCCGGCGAACTGAATAATGGATCGCATAGAGCTGGGTTCGATGATGCCCCAACTGCTGTCCCAGTCCCTGCCAACCTCCATGACGGAAGTCCCTAACACGACAAAAAGGTGATGCTTCTCCGGGCGGAGATTGAGGGCTTTTGCAATATCTGGATGTTGCCAGAGCGTATCGGGCTGATGGCGAGTAAATGCGCTATCCAGACATTTTTCGATGGCTGAACGCACCGCCAGCGGGTGTCGGGCATGGTAGACACAATAATGGATACAGACATCCTGCGGCGAAGGGATCGCCATTAACGCTTTTGCGACAGCAACCAGCGGATCGATATTCGCGAACCGGACTAAACCTAATGACACGGTCTTACCACCGGGATGCGTCTCTTTATGCGCGTGATGTAAAACCTGCATTTCCGTATGCACGGCGCGGGCCACGCAGGTAATGACATCGCTCACCTCTGGCGACGCCGGAGATACGGGCGAAATACGCCCAAAGTGCAGACGAGGTTTTGCCGCCAGCATTGCCGCCCGCTGCTCAACAAATGTTTTATGCGCAATGCTAAAGCTGCGTCCATCCGCGATGTGCTCCACCTTCGCGCCTTTTTCATCGAACCATGCGCAGCAAATATTCATCGGTTTCTCTGACGCGCCGCAGGACGCCTGCCATATTTTGCGCCCGGCAAGCCAGGCGGCAAACATTGCCTGGATAAGATCCGGCGGCAACGTTGCCGACGAGAGCAGCACGCGGGTTCCCAGCATCCCGGCCCAGTTCATCAGGCGGCAAACGGCATGCAGATCGGCAATATCAAAATCATCAGGTTCATCCAGCACCAGATCGCTGGTCAGCAAGCGCAACATCGCCGGTAGCTGCTTCCCGCCACGCACGCCTTCCGTCGCCGAAATCAAATGATCGAGGGTTGTCACTAAAACAGGGGCACTGACTAACGCCGACAATTTCCTGTCGCCGCTCAACCATTTTTCCAGCGCCCCCGTTTGCACACTGCCTTCATAATGAACATATTGCTGTTCTTCAGACAAGGCCTTTGCCGAGGCGCTATCCCTGTCTGGTTCCGGTTCTTTTTCCTTCTGCCACAACTGCTTCACCGCACCCGAGCCAATCAGTACCGCCAAGTCATCGTCGTCCAGCTTCAGTCGATTACGCAACGCATCGCCGGTTTGCAGCGTCAGCGTGCGTAACCCCATTGCCACGGTGAAGCGACAGCCTTCCTGCTCATCAGCCAGCGCATACATTATTCGTGCATTGGCAAACGTCTTCCCGCAGCCCGTCGAGGCCATATTGACGCCGAAAAAACCCTCTTCCCGACTCCGCTCACGCAGCGCGGCAGCTACATCCCAGGCTTTATTTTGCCAGTGATAAAGCGGATTACCTGAACGCTCACGAAAACCTTTATGCCTTGCAATCGCCGGAAGCGACGAACGCACACGCGCCAGTTGTCTCCCCAGAAGCAATGCGTGATGCGCGACACCGGTCAGATGCTCATCAACCCGTTGTTTTAGCGTGCCATTTTTCCGATCGCTGTTTGCCCATACACAATAATCAGGATCTTGCCACGTTGGGTGAGGATGGCTGGAAGAGTAGAAGTGATCGGCCAGCATCAGACAAAAACGCGCCATATGCAGCGTGAACAGTTGATCCATCTGTCCCCACTGTTTTAATGCCGCGGCATTCTTAGCGCGCCGGGAGATCTGACGTGCTTTCTCCCGCCAGACGCGACTTTGTACAGGCGTACCTGATGGAAAAACCCAGACATTACGAAAATCGACGTCTCGCCACCCTTCTTTTATATGATTCACGGCGTTCCAGTCTGCATTAAGCTGATTTTCAAGCCAGCTCTGACATCCCTCCAGCACGTTGTTGCCACGCAGGTTTTCAGGAAGACGGTGATGAGACAAAATCAGCCAGGCGACGACGCTGGCGAGCGGTGGAAGCGTACGAAAAGGGCTGTCAGAATAGCAGGGGTTATCCTTGCGCAATCGAGCCAGAAGTTCAGCGTCGTCATCCGCAGACAACTCACCGAGTTTTGCCAGCCACTGTTCATCATGTTGCTCACCGATAAACGCCTGAAACAGGCGTACCGAAACCCATTCATGGCGATAAGGTTGATAACTTTTAGCTGTTTTTTTCGTCAGGCTTTCCTGAAAACAGAACCCTGCCTTACCAAAATCATGAAACAAGCCCGCAATCGCTGCTAACAGCGCAATGCTTTCCGCACATCGCCACCGATGTTCATCGGTGTTCGTGATAAGCGTTTGTGTGGTTCGGTTGGTAGGAACACGCCCTTGCGCATTAAAACGACGTATATTGCCGACAATCCATAGCAATTCCATTTGCCCGTTTTTCTTCAACCAGTGGCAGGCAACCGCAGTATTACGCCTTGCGGTTTTCCGTAATAAACGGCGCAGCGTGTTAACGCCTTCTAAGGTGATGATGGTTTGCCAGGCCGCGTCTCCCGTTCGCTCAGCAAACTGATCGAGTATACGGCAACTCTCCTCGCGAGCGCGTTTGGTGCAGCGAGAGATAATCAGCACATTCATTCGCTATCCTCAGCCAGCTGTCGCGCCGTGTCCTGAAGCGTGGTGATCATTAAATCTAAAGCATCAGACTGCTGAAATCTATTAATACAGCGCTGGCGGAACGCCTGTGCATCCTCCCCCTCCATTGCCGCGATAAACGCTTGCGGCATGACAAGCGCGTCTTTGATAAGATCGGCCAAATCAAAGACCAGGCCGCCGCGACGCGTTTTACCGTGCATAACCGCCAGACCGTGTGGGAGCCCTGTAACCCATGCCGCAACAGCCGCTAATCCGTATGCCAGATAATTACCCTGATCCAGAAACCGATTCGCCATATCCAGACCACCGCCCCGTTTTGCTCGGGTAAAATCGCCATATCCAACGGTCTGGCTCACCAGTTTATACAGCGATTTTGTTAATTGCGCCTCTTTGAGCATTAAATGAGTATGATCCTCTGCTTGCGCCATAGACGCATCCGCGCGCGTAATAATATCATTTAATCGTTCCCGGTCTGGCTGAAATATTTTCTGTGATGATGGAGCTAACCAATATTTTTCTATTTGCTGCAATCTTATTTTCTGAAACATCTTTGCCGCGATCAGTCTTTTTTCTTCTTTAAACCAGAAAGAGACCCAATGCTGTAAATATTCAGTCGGCCGATATTCACTTTGCGGTGACAGCCATGACACATCAATATCAACTTCATTTGCGGAATAAAGCGGCGTACCATCAGTGCCACAGAAGCCAACCATCACGCCAGCCCTTGCAAACTCCCGCATCGCCGCCTGTGACACTGACGTGCCCATACCCAGCATCACCGCCGTAGTATTCGCGACAGGAATATTCCAGTAATATGATTCATTACCTGCACTCGTAATGTATTCAACTCGCCCACCATTTACCTGCACACGACATTTTTCAAGATAATATATATTGGCGCGTTTAGAGTGCAGAATGGTTTTTAAATCCGAAGGCATAATTGAATTTGCAGACATATCTATTTAAACCCCGTCATTTTATGTGTTATCGATAGTACTGATGAGGGTCTGGCAGATGAAATGATAAAAATCAACAAAAGAGCTTTCAAAATAAATAATTACATTTGTGGTGTGGTAGCTGCCTGTACGGCAGTGAACAAGAAAAGTCGGCGATAATGGAATGCCCATGTTTTCTAAGCTGCCTGTACGGCAGTGAACTTCCACAGCGTTTTGACTACGATTTTAATTTCTTTCTAAGCTGCCTGTACGGCAGTGAACCAGCACAAGGCTATCCTGTTCCGCTTCTTTACTTTCTAAGCTGCCTGTACGGCAGTGAACTCCGGTATGTCTCAAAAGGATGCGGCAATAAATTTCTAAGCTGCCTGTACGGCAGTGAACGCCAGTTCTGGTTTTGTGCGTACCCACTGACGTTTCTAAGCTGCCTGTACGGCAGTGAACTGTCAAGCTGATGCCCCGGCGCAACACCACCCTTTCTAAGCTGCCTGTACGGCAGTGAACACCTGGTGCGACCGTTACGAACTCGGCGAGGATTTTCTAAGCTGCCTGTACGGCAGTGAACTTTTGCAGCGGTTTTTCTTTTCCCGTGCAGCATTTCTAAGCTGCCTGTACGGCAGTGAACGAGGACGTGAGGCCAGTTGCTGACCGTGTAACTTTCTAAGCTGCCTGTACGGCAGTGAACGAATGCGTTGCGAAGGTCTTTCGCCTGTTCTATTTTCTAAGCTGCCTGTACGGCAGTGAACGACATTTCGTACGGCGCACGACCAGGGCGCCGTTTCTAAGCTGCCTGTACGGCAGTGAACTGAAGCAGTTCGTCGCTATCATGGTGTTAATAAAGAAAAATATCAACGAAATGATTAAATACCCTTTTATCGCCACCTAATATAAACACATAAAAATCATAGCGTTAAAAAACACTCAAAAAAAGGGTTTCCAGGTATCCGGGGCATGGCGGCAAAAAAAATCCGTAACCTCAAAAGAGATTACGGATTTTAGCGAGTTTATCTGAACGCGACTGGCGTTCAGATTTTACCGGTTACGAGATTAATGCGCGGCTTCCGGTTTGTGCTTTTGCGCACTCTGGAAGCCATACGTCAGCTCATTTTTCTCTTTATCCAGCGCAACGGTCACCTGGCCGCCGCCAACCAGCGAACCGAACAGCAGCTCGTTTGCCAGCGGTTTTTTCAGGTTGTCCTGGACGACGCGCGTCATTGGACGTGCGCCCATCGCGCGGTCATAGCCTTTCTCTGCCAGCCAGTCACGCGCTTCCTGACTCACTTCCAGGGAGACGCCTTTCTGATCCAGTTGAACCTGCAACTCGACGATAAACTTATCGACAACCTGATGGATCACTTCAGTAGACAGGTGATCGAACCAGATAATGTTGTCGAGACGGTTACGGAACTCCGGCGTAAACACTTTCTTGATTTCACCCATCGCGTCCGTACTGTTGTCCTGATGGATGAGGCCAATCGATTTACGCTCAGTTTCACGCACACCGGCGTTGGTGGTCATCACCAGCACCACGTTGCGGAAATCCGCTTTACGCCCGTTGTTGTCCGTCAGCGTGCCGTTGTCCATCACCTGCAACAGCAGGTTAAAGACATCTGGATGCGCCTTCTCAATTTCATCCAGCAGCAGAACTGCATGTGGATGTTTGATAACCGCATCGGTCAGCAGACCGCCCTGGTCGAAACCGACATATCCCGGAGGCGCGCCGATCAGGCGGCTTACGGTGTGGCGTTCCATATACTCGGACATATCAAACCGCAGCAGCTCAATACCCAGCGCTTTGGAGAGCTGTACCGTTACCTCGGTTTTCCCTACCCCGGTAGGCCCCGCGAACAGGAACGAACCGACAGGTTTATGTTCATGACCGAGACCCGCACGGCTCATTTTGATCGCTTCGGTCAGCGCTTCAATTGCCTTATCCTGCCCGAAGACCAGCATTTTCAGGCGGTCGCCGAGGTTTTTCAGCGTATCGCGATCGCTCTGCGAGACGCTCTTCTCAGGAATACGCGCGATGCGCGCCACAACGGACTCAATATCCGCCACGTTGACGGTTTTCTTGCGCTTGCTGACCGGCATCAGACGAGCACGCGCACCGGCTTCGTCGATGACGTCAATCGCCTTATCCGGCAGATGACGGTCGTTGATGTATTTCACCGCCAGCTCTACCGCCGCACGCACCGCTTTCGCCGTGTAGCGAACATCGTGGTGCGCTTCGTACTTCGGTTTCAGGCCGTTGATGATCTGCACAGTCTCATCCACGGACGGCTCAGTGATATCAATTTTCTGGAAGCGACGCGCTAACGCGCGGTCTTTCTCGAAAATATTGCTGAATTCCTGATACGTCGTGGAACCAATCACGCGGATCTTACCGCTGGAAAGCAGCGGTTTAATCAGGTTTGCGGCATCCACCTGGCCGCCCGACGCCGCACCCGCACCGATAATGGTGTGGATCTCATCAATAAACAGGATGCTGTTGGTGTCCTGTTCCAGCTGTTTGAGCAGCGCTTTAAAACGTTTTTCGAAATCGCCGCGATACTTGGTGCCCGCCAGCAGCGAGCCGATATCCAGCGAGTAGAGGGTGCAATCCGCCATCACTTCCGGCACATCGCCCTGGACAATACGCCAGGCCAGACCTTCGGCAATCGCCGTCTTACCGACGCCGGACTCACCCACCAGCAGCGGGTTATTTTTCCGGCGGCGACACAGCACCTGAATGGCACGCTCCAGCTCTTTTTCACGACCAATCAGCGGATCGATTCCGCCCACGCGAGCAAGCTGGTTAAGGTTAGTCGTGAAGTTCTCCATACGTTCCTCCCCGCCAACTTGTTCTTCGCTATTTGGCTGATTGCCGGGGTCAGAAGACTGACTCGGCTCGTCCTTTCGCGTCCCATGAGAAATAAAGTTCACCACGTCGAGGCGGCTGACTTCATGCTTACGCAGCAGATAAGCCGCCTGGGATTCCTGTTCGCTGAAGATAGCCACCAGCACATTCGCGCCAGTTACCTCACTGCGCCCGGAGGACTGAACGTGAAAGACCGCACGTTGCAGCACGCGCTGAAAACTCAACGTCGGCTGTGTGTCGCGCTCTTCTTCGCTGGCAGGCAGTACGGGTGTGGTTTGTTCAATGAAGGCTTCAAGTTCCTGACGGAGCGCCACCAAATCCACGGAGCACGCTTCCAGCGCTTCGCGGGCCGATGGGTTACTGAGCAACGCCAGTAACAAGTGCTCGACGGTCATAAACTCATGTCGGTGCTCGCGCGCTCTGGCGAAAGCCATGTTTAAACTGAGTTCCAGTTCTTGATTGAGCATAGGCACCTCCCCCAAGTTTATTGCCTGCATTCAGGCTTTTTCTAGCGTACACAACAACGGATGTTCGTTCTCCCTCGCGTATTGGTTCACCATCGATACTTTGGTTTCCGCGACTTCAGCGGTAAACACCCCGCAAATCGCTTTACCTTGATAGTGAACCGTCAGCATCAGTTGCGTTGCACGTTCAACATCATAAGAAAAGAATTTTTGTAACACGTCAATAACAAACTCCATTGGAGTGT
>PPYF01029887.1_pt1 | contig 11946 bp, 15 predicted proteins | sample 1559871 | NCBI WGS metagenome assembly PPYF01 (sample SAMN08240021, study PRJNA423297) | Human gut metagenome, whole genome shotgun sequencing project. | reverse complement strand
GGAGAGACTACACAGCAGACAGGAACACAGGCAACAACAGCGACAGAGAGCAGCACAAAGGGCACAGAAGCAACTACAGCAGCACCTACGACAGCAGCTCCTACAACGGCAGCGCCTACGACAGCGGCTCCTACAACGGCAGCACCACAGACAGAAGAACAGCCAGCAGAGAATCAGTAAAAAGAATATTGAGATAATTAAAAATCACAGGTAATTCAATACCTGTGATTTTTGTGTATAAGAAAATTCTGCAAAAAAAAGACTCCGCCATAAGACGAAGTCTTTATCTATATATTACATATTCTTTTTTTCAAGATATTCTTTGATACGTTCTGTTGGGTTTAACAGATCACTGATTGATGCATCATGATTTAATGTATCAATTAATAGTGCAACGTATTTGGATACGTCAGAAGATGCATACCAGTCACGAGATAATAATTCAGGTGTCTGATAAGTAAGATTAGTTGTGATAACCTTCTCAATAATACCTTCTTCAACTGCACGGTCAAATACTTCTAATCCGTTTGTAAATAAACCAAATGTAGATAAGCAGAATACACGACGGGCATTTCTGCGTTTTAATTCTTTGGCTACGTCGATCATACTTTCTCCAGAAGAGATCATATCGTCGATGATCAGAACATCCTTACCATAGGATATTATCAACACCAAGGCTGATCAGTTCCTGAAGCATAACTGCACAGTCTAAAGATTCACGTGTACTTCTCTTATGCTGACGGCTTTCATATAAGAAAGGCATGATAACATTAACACTCTTAGCCTTTCCAGCGGAAGCACTGATGATACGTTTTAAGTCAGCATAGTGATCGTCTGGAGACATGTGGTTTACACGTCCGCTTAAAGAATAAGTTACGCTGTAGTTTAATACATCAACAATAATGTATAAATCCATGTCACGAACAGATTCGCGAATGATACCTTTAGCTTCTCCAGAACCAAAACGTGGGCAACTGGCATCTAAAAGATAAGTATCTCTTAAATATCCATCACAGGCAACAGAGTCTTTGAAATCTTTGTAAGTTTCAGATCTCCACTGGATGATATAGTTGTCGATTGTTTTTCCAAGTTCTTTGCATCCTTCAAGGGCAATGATTCCAAGTTTACCGTCTGGAATCTTAGTAAAGTTACGGTCAGATCGTCTCATGATACTATCTCCTTCGTATATTGTTCTATAGTTTTTTATAACATTATAAATAAGTTACGTCAAGTTCGATTTTTTGAAACGGATATCATCTCCATAGATTTTCTGCCATGAATAATTCTCAATGATCCTTGAAAAAATTCGTTCAGAATAAGTATTTCTGAATTCTTGCAGAGATAAATTTGTGGATATGATCGTTGATCTTTCCTGGATCAATCGTTCATTCAAACATTGAAATAACTGTGAGATCACAAATTTATTGATCATCTCAGTTCCAAGGTCATCGATGATCAATAGATCGCATTGAAAGATCAGGTTAGCAGATGTTTCCTGTTCCATATCCTTTCCTTTGCCAAAGGTATGCTTTGCCAAAGTATCAAACAGCTGGAAAGCTGTCATATAGACGCAGGTAAAACCGCGGTCCATGATTTCCTTTGCAATACAATGACTTAAGAAAGTCTTCCCAACACCAGTGGAACCCTGAAATAAAATGTTGTCATGATTTGGAAATCTGGAAATAAAGGTTTTACAGTGTTCCACGACTTTCTGGACGTTACGTCTAGGGCTTGGAAGACCTTGCTTGGTCATCTGGTCGGAATAATAATCTTCCCGGAAGGTCTGAAAATTCTCCCGTGCTAAAATCTTAGCCATATTAGAACCGGAATACAGGTGATCGATCATCGCTTGATGAAAGCAGGAACATTGTTCCTGTCCAATATATCCGGTATCCTTACACTTCTTACAATAGTAGATCGGTTCCAGATAATCAGAAGAATATCCGGCTTCTTTTAAGAGAGCCTGTTTCTGGCTGATCAGCACCTGATTCTTTATACGGTATTCTTCTCTCAAAGCAGGATCATCCCGGACGATCAGCTGCTTTCCGAGAGAAATAGAATTGGCAGTGATCTGCCGGTCAAGTTCTTTAATCTCTGGAATTGTTGTGTATATATCTTTCTTGCGCTGTTCATGGAGACGGTAATTAGAAAGCCGTCTTTCCTCATACTGGCGCATGATATCCTGATAATCGTTATTTGATAATGACATAAGTTAGTTCTCCATGAGTTCATCCGCGAACTGTTTCTGTAAAAGCTGTTGCTCTAACGCATCAAAATCATAATCACGCTGCGTAAAGTTATGCATATTGCTCTGGTTGTTATTGTTAGCGAAAGTCTTTGGTGCTTTCTGCCGGATATGGAAGTTCTTCGCATCTTCCAATGTTACGATGTGGTTATCTTTCCAGTGCTTTAAGATCGTATCTGCATATGGAAAACTAGGTTTGTTGATCGCATTGATCGTACGATTACAAGCTTCAATGATCAGTGCAAGATCAAAACCATCAGTTTCAAGCCATCGTTTCATATATTCTTCCTGAACAGGGGCTGGATTCTGATTTAATCCAAATGCACGCATGATAGAATAATATTCCTTACGAAAATTCTTGCTGTGCTGAAGTTCTGCAGGAGAAAGCGTCTTCATGGCAGGAATCGGTTCAGCACCAGTGATCGTCTGATCCTTCACAGTAGTCTTAGAAGCTGCTGAAGAAGTAGCTTGGGCTGTGTCTTCTTGTTTTGTAGTCTGTGCAGGAGAATGTGGATTGCCACTGACAGGGAGAAGCTCTATAAAACTGATCTCGCCGTCTTTAAGCTCCATGCGTAAGAGGGATTCTTTCTCCCAGTATTTTAACGCACGAGTAACATCACGCTCCGTAAGTTCCAGTACATCTGCAAGACAAGGAATGCTGAAGTTTGCACCGTCAGAAACCATACGCAGAAGATAAATATACACTTTGATGTATTCACCGTTCGCACGGATCATATAATTATCAACAAATGCGTTTGGAAGCAGCGTTCCACCGGTTGGATATGTGGTTGTTACTTTAATGTAATTCATGGCAATCTCTCCTTCTTTTATTATCGTTAATCTGACTATAACGCAGATTGGAGAAATTGTAAATACCAGGGAAATCCACACCCTGATTGTGTACAAGTCTGTGGATAATGTGGATAATGTGGACAAAAATCGTAAAACAATGGAAATAAGCCATTTACATAGATTTTACAATTGTGGAAAAGGACAAAAGAAATCCACAGATTTGTTTATCAACAATTGTGTACAAGTCTGTGGATAATGTGGATAACTATCTATTTACGAGCGAATTTCCGATAGAATCGACGTTTCCGGCCCCCATAGTTATCAACAGATCATTTTTTTTGCAATTTTTTAAAATAAATTTTTCAATGTCATCAAATTCCTTAATATAGTGTACATCTACATCATAATCAGCCATGCGGTCCACGATATCTTTGGAACTTACGATACCAGTATCTTTTTCTCTGGCAGCATAGATGTCAGTGACGATCACGTGGTCACAGAGACTTAATGCCTTTGCAAAGTCATCAAGGAATGCAATTGTTCTGGAATAAGTATGAGGCTGGAATACACACCATAATTCGTTATGTGGATAATTCTTAGCAGATTCCAGAGTTGCACGGATCTCTGTTGGATGATGCGCATAGTCATCAACAACGGTGAAGTCGTTGCATGTGCCTTTTAGTTCAAAACGACGTTTGGCGCCAGTGAATCCAAGAAGTCCTTTCTTCATTGTATCAACATCAATGCCGATACGTTTTGCAGCAGCAATGGCAGCCAGTGCATTCTTCACGTTATGTTCTCCATTGACATTTAACTGGATATGGTCAATAAATTCTCCTTTATAGTAATAATCGAAATGAGCATGTCCAAATGCATCATACCCGATGTTCTTTGCACAATAGTCATAAGAATCATTTTCTAATCCAAAAGTTGCATATTCTGCCTTTAATCCGTCCACAATATAATCAATGTTCTCAATTTCACCGTTGATGATCAGATAACCATAATCAGGAAGTTTGTGGGCAAATTCACGGAAAGAATGGCGGATATCATCAAGATCCTTAAAGAAGTCCATGTGATCTTCTTCAATATTGAGGATAATACTGATCTTAGGGAAGAATTCTAAGAAACTGTTTGTGTATTCACATGCTTCAGTTACGAATGTCTCGGAATGTCCGACACGGATATTCCCATTGATCGCATCAAGAATTCCACCAACGCTGATCGTAGGATCTGTGTTACCAGCAAGTAAAATATAAGATAACATAGAAGTTGTTGTTGTCTTACCATGAGTTCCAGATACGGCGATCGCATTCTGATAATTATGCATCATCTGACCAAGCAGTGTAGCACGTTTCATGACAGGAATGTTACGGCGGATGGCTTCTTTATATTCTTCGTTGGTATCGAAGTTGATCGCTGCTGTGTATACAACAAGATCGATATCATCTGTAATGTTATCAGCAGTCTGGCTGAGATAAACCTTTGCGCCTTTATCTTCTAAGTGTTTGATGATATCGGAAGTATGGATATCGGATCCAGAAATCGAAAAGCCCTCTTTGATAAGGATCTCAGCAAGACCGCTCATGCTGATTCCTCCGATCCCCATAAAATGAATATGAATTGGTTTATTAAAATCTATCTGATACATTTTCATGTGCCCTTTCTTTCAATCGTTGATATAGTTTCATTGTTTTCCTTATTATAAGTCACCGCAACTAATCTTGCAAGACGGAGATTAAATTGGAAAATATTATATGTACTATAAGAATATGGAGAAAAAAGTAGTAAAATGTCATAATAAAAAAGCTGATAAAAAACAAGTTTTTGTTCACATTTGCTGAAAATAGTGTTATAATAAAAATTAGCATATACGGTCTAAGAGAAAGAAGAAGTTACCAGAGCCTGACCGGAGAGCGAATTTTAGCTATATTATTAGAAACTAGGAGGATGACAACATGCAAATAACTGATGTACGTATTAGAAAAGTGGCCAAAGAAGGTAAGATGAAAGCTGTTGTGTCAATCACAATCGATAATGAATTTGTGGTACATGATATTAAAGTAATTGAAGGGGAGAAAGGTCTGTTTATTGCAATGCCAAGCCGAAAAGCTGCAGATGGTGAATATAGAGACATTGCACATCCGATCAATTCTGATACTAGAAATATGATCCAGACTTTAATTTTAGAACAATATGAAGCAATGAATCTGGGGGATATTGACGCAACAGCGCCAGAAGTCTAAGATTAAGAGAATAACTTCTTCTTCAAAGTGTAGAAAAAGAATCGGGTATTGACCACCTGGTTCTTTTTTCTGTTATAATCAGAACTATAGTGTAAAAGATAGATCAGAACAAGGAGGTTTGATGGATGGAATTTCAGATTGGAGATATTGTCAAATTAAAAAAAGCACATCCTTGCGGTATAAATGAATGGGAGATTCTGAGAGTGGGAATGGATTTTCGTTTAAAATGTGTTGGATGTGGCAGACAGGTGATGGTGCCAAGAAAGATGGTTGAAAAAAATTTTAGAGGATTTATAAAAAAAGCTTGCCAAGATTAGAAGTTTATGATAGAGTAATTATTCGTGGTATATAAAAATATCCTTGCTCTTTCACGAAGAAAGAGCCACTAGACCAAAAGGAGGTGCAAGTAATGATGAAATATGAATTAGCATTAGTTTTAAGTGCAAAGATCGAAGACGAAGAACGTGCAGCTATGGTTGAAAAAGTTCAGGCAATGATTACTACAGCAGGTGCTGCGATCACTAACGTCGATGAATGGGGTAAGAAACAGTTAGCTTACGAAATTCAGAAGATGAAAGAAGGATACTACTATTTCATCCAGTTCGAAGGCGAAACTACAGTTCCAGCAGAACTTGAAGAGAGACTTCGTATTGAGGAAACTGTATTACGTTTCTTATGCGTTAAACAGGATGCGTAATTAACAGGAGGGATCCGAATAATGAATAAAGTAGTATTAATGGGAAGATTGACAAGGGACCCTGATGTAAGATATTCACAAGGTGAGACACCTTTGGCAATCGCCAGATACACGTTAGCAGTAGATAGAAGATTCAAAAGAAACGGTGAACAGGATGCGGATTTTATTAACTGTGTGGCATTCGGACGCACAGCGGAATTTGCAGAGAAGTATCTAAAACAGGGTACTAAGATGGTTGTTTCTGGAAGAATCCAGACAGGTAGTTATACAAACCGTGATGGAGTTAAAGTTTACACAACAGAAGTTGTGATCGAAGAGCAGGATTTTGCAGAGAGCAAAGCTGCTGCAGCCCAGAACAGTAATATGGGAGTTCCACAGCCAAGCGCGCCACAGCCTAGTGCCGCAGCAAGCGATGGTTTTATGAATATTCCGGATGGTTTGGAAGAAGAATTACCATTTAGTTAAATAGGAGGTAGAAATCATGGCTTATACAAAAGGCGATTCTCCAATGAGAAGAAGAGGCGGACGTAGAAGAAGAAAAGTATGTGCATTCTGTACAGAAGCCGATGCTGTAATCGATTATAAAGATGTAGCAACATTAAAGAAATACGTATCTGAAAGAGGAAAAATCCTTCCAAGACGTATTACAGGAACATGTGCTAAACATCAGAGAGCTGTTACAGGAGCTATTAAGAGAGCTAGACATTTAGCTTTAATGCCATATACAGCTGAATAATTTTAAGCAGATAATGAAGAGTTATATTGTGACGTATGTTGCGGTATAGCTCTTTTTTTGTATTATAGAAATTCCGATGGAATCCCCTATGATACAAAAAGCCCTTCGGGCAAGATCGCACTGCGACAGACATGTCAAAATAATTAAGAAAATTGCGTAAATTGAACAAATATCTCGCTTTCGTTAAATATAATGTACAAATTCATGCAATTGAGTTATAATAAAGGATAATTGTAAGAATCAAATCAGGAGAAAAAAATGGACATTATGAAGAAAACAAAGATAGAACAGTATCTTCAAGGACCATTATGGGCATTGCTTATTCTGGCTTTTGTAGACATTGTGTTCTTTTTCTTGGATATTCGATGTGGAGTGATCTTAGCGGTCTCACTAGTCGTATTTTTAGTTTTTCAGATGATCATTTATTCCCGAAGCAAACAAGAGATCATCAAAGAATGTATGGATTTTATGTTTGAGCAGAGTCAGGTGCAGAATTATTTGTTACAACAGCTTCCTGTTCCGTATGCACTGCTTGATGGGAATGGAATGATCATATGGTCAAATGATGCATTTCATAAAATTGTGGGAGAGAACCGAGGAAAGTCATTGCAACAGATTTTTCCGAATCTGAACCGTAATCTGCTTCCGTCGGATGTGATGCACTCTATTTCTCATATTGAATATAAAAAGAAATGCAAAGAGGGAGATAAGGAAAAAGAACAGACGCTATTCTATAAAGTAGAGATGAATCGTATTCGTGTAGAAGATTTCTCTGATGAGAATGATAACAGTTGTTCTAGACAGATGCTTAAGGACAACGATCTGATCGCAGTATATTTTTTTGATCAGACATTACTTAAGAAATATATGGAACAAAATGAGAATCAGAGAATGGTCATTGGTTTAATCTATATTGATAATTACGAAGAAATCCTTGATGATATTGATGCGGTGAAACGATCTATGCTGATCGCAGTGGCAGATCGTAAGATCAACAAATTTATCCAGAATGTCTCTGGGGTTGTGAAGAGAACAGAGAGAGATAAATATTTTGTTGTATTTGAACAGAAATATTTGGACAAGATCAAAGAAAACAAATTCTCGATCCTTGATGAGATCAAGACGATCAATCTTGGGAATTCTATGCATATGACATTAAGCATCAGTTTTGGAATTAATGGAAATACGTATCAGGAAAACTATGAAGCAGCCTGTGCAGGTATGGATCTGGCATTAGGACGTGGTGGTGATCAGGCAGTGATCAAGGATGGGGAAGATATTTCCTACTATGGTGGCAATTGTGAGGTTATGGAACGTACCACACGAGTCAAAGCACGAGTTAAAGCGCATGCGTTAAAAGAACTTCTTGAATCAAAGGAAAAGGTCGTGATCATGGCACATAAGATTCCGGATCCAGATGCGATCGGTGCAGCTGTTGGTCTGTACAGACTTGGACTTTCTCTGGGAAGAAAGGCACATATCGTTATGAATGAAGTAACGATCTCTGTCCGTGCGATGGTTGATGAATTAAATAAAAGTGGTATTTATGATGAAGATATGTTCATTGATAACGAACAAGCAATTGAGATCACAGATGAAAACACGTTATTGATCGTAGTGGATGTAAATCATGCAAATTATACAGAATGTGAACAGTTATTAAGTCAGACAAAGACAACGGTGATCTTAGATCATCATCGAAAGAATAAAGATATGATCAAGAATCCGGTACTTTCATATGTAGAGCCATATGCATCTTCTACATGTGAATTGGTAGCAGAGATTCTTCAATATGTAGATTCAAAACCAAAGTTAGAGCCAATGGAAGCGAATGCCATGTATTATGGAATGCTTGTAGATACGGACAATTTTGTGAATAAAACAGGTGTCAGAACATTTGAGGCAGCGGCATATCTAAAGAGAAATGGAGCTGATCTTACAAAGGTAAGAAAGATGTCAAGAGAAAGCATGGAAACTTACAGGATCCGTGCGAAAGCGATCAGTGAAGCAGAGATCTTATATGGCAGGTTCGCGATCGCAACACTGGTAGGAATCGGTGTGGACAGCCCTACTGTTATTGGTGCACAGGTAGCGAATGAATTACTTGATATTGATGGAATTGAAGCCTCTTTTGTATTAACAGGTGTTCATGAGAGAGTCTATATCAGTGCAAGATCGATCGATGAAGTGAATGTCCAGAAGATCATGGAAGAATTCGGAGGCGGCGGACATTTGACAGTTGCAGGTGCACAGCTTGTCGATGTATCATTAGAAGAAGCCAAGAATATTATTCATGAGACATTACGATATTTGATATCAAAAGGAGAGATATAAGCGATGAAAGTTATTTTATTAGAAGATGTAAAATCAGTTGGAAAAAAAGATGAAGTAGTAGAGGTTAACAACGGATATGCAAGAAATGTATTATTCCGCAAGAATTTAGCAATTGAAGCTACAAATAAAGCATTAAATGATCTAAAATTAAGAAAGGCAAATGATGATAAACTGGCTGCAGAAGCATTAGCAGATGCCAAAGTTTTAGCAAAAGAGATTGAAGAAAAACAATTGGTATTAAAGATGAAGGTTGGAGAAGGTGGAAGAACATTTGGATCTATTTCCACAAAAGAAATCGCAGCAGAAGCAAAGAAACAGTTAGGATATGATTTAGATAAGAAAAAAATGCATTGTGAACCAATCAAGAATCTTGGATTCCATGATGTTGTGATCAAAGTTCATCCACAGGTAACAGCAACATTAAGAGTTAAAGTAGAAGAAAAATAAGAGGGCATATTTATGGATGAAGCATTTATCAAGAAAGTGCAGCCGAACAGCCCGGAGGCAGAACAGTCTGTGATCGGTGCGATGATCATGGACAGGGATGCGATCGCAGATGTTATCGATATTGTGAATGCCGATGATTTCTATCAGAAGCAGAACGGCATCTTATTTGAAGCGATGACAGAATTATACCGGGAAGGAAAGCCGGTCGATCTGGTAACGCTTCAGAATAAATTAAAGAAAAAAGACGTGCCGGAATCTATGAAGAGTCTTGAATTTATCAGGGATCTTCTGGAAGTTGTTCCAACGTCAGCCAATGCCAAACAATACGCAACGATCGTCAGGGAAAAGGCAACACTTCGTAAATTGATCAAAGTTACAGAAGATATCACAACAGAATGTTATCTTGGTAAAGATGATGTGACAGAGATCTTGGATCACACAGAGAAGAATGTATTCGGACTTCTTCAGCAGGCAAGTGGAAGAGAAGAGTTTGTTCCAATTGACAAAGATGTCGAAAGAACAGCTTGTAACCCGTATGATGGCGATGGAAGCGATGGTAGATTCACAATCTATCCGTACTGGTGATCTTCAGGAAACCGACTGGGAGAAGATCATGGAAAGTGCGGGAACGATCGGTCGTTCTCCATTGATCATTGATGATACACCAGGTATTACGATTGCAGAATTACGATCTAAGTGTCGTAGATACAAACAGATTCATGGACTGGACCTGATCATTATCGACTACCTGCAGTTGATGTCAGGTGGTAAGCGTTCTGAATCCAGACAGCAGGAGATTTCAGAGATCTCAAGATCGTTAAAAGCATTAGCAAGAGAGATGAATGCACCAGTGATCGCATTATCTCAGCTAAGTCGAAGAGTTGAAGAGAGAAAACCAGCCAAGCCAATGCTATCAGATCTTCGTGAGTCAGGATCGATCGAGCAGGATGCCGACGTTGTTATGTTTATTTATCGTGATGAATATTATAATGAAGATTCCGAGAAGAAAGGAATTGCAGAGATCATCGTCGACAAACAGCGAAATGGTTCAACAGGTAGTGTAGAGCTTGTATGGCTCGGACAATACACCAAATTTGGCAATAAAGAGAGAGCACCACATTAATTTTTGGGTGCTTTTTCTTACATGTATAATTGGATAAAATATACAAATAAAACAAAGTTCTACAATTTTAAAACAAGATCAAATGATGTGATTGAATAAGGGGGTATCTTATGTTATCATTTCTATTTCCTCCGATCTGTCCGTTATGTGCCAAAGAATTATTGGACAAAGGAGAACATATCTGTAAAATATGCAGTAAAAAGCAGATTTTTATCAAAGAACCCACATGTTATTCTTGTGGAAAATCAATGAAGAATCAGGAAAAAGAATATTGCAGTGACTGCAGACAGCATCCGAAGAATTTTGAACGTGGTATGGGGTTATGTATTTACCAGAAACCAGTTACTGATTCACTGGCTGCGATCAAATATAAGAATGAGAGAAAATTTGCACAGTATTATTTGGAAGAAATTCGAAAAAGAAAATACAGGGAATTGCTGCGACTAAAAGCAGATGCGGTAATTCCGGTGCCGATTCATAAAAAAAAGAGAAGAAAGAGAGGGTTTAATCAGGCAGAAATCTTTGCAAAGGGGATTGCAGAGATGTTGGATCAACCGATGTATACAAAGATTGTGGAAAGAATCCATGATACGAAACCACAGAAACAATTAAGCCCAGGAGAGAGAAAAAATAATTTAAAGAAAGCTTTTCGTGGAAATTTGAAAGAATATCAGAAAGCAGGGATGCCGAAAAGGGTATTGGTAATAGATGACATTTATACGACAGGATCAACAGCGGAAGCAGTGACGACAGCGTTAAAACAATTGGGAGTGCAGGAAGTTTATGTATTTTGCATAGCGATCGGAAAAGGATTTTCCTGATATTTCCGTCATGGTGTTTTGTGTACTGGTTTGTTATAAATTTGTGGCGAAACCCCACACGCTTGCGTATGGGATGAAAGCCACATTTCACTTGACATATACATAGATTAAATATACAATCTATGTATATTAAAATATAGAAAGGAAACAGAACATGAGTAAGAGCAACTATGATATAAACACGCATACAACAACACAAAATAATGCTGCACAATATCATTCAAGTCGTGGAGGAAAAAATAATGGCACGAACTAAAAGTGACAATGTACAAATAAATATTTCCATTCCTACTGGATGGAAAACAGAACTTGAAAATCTTGCTCGTATCTATTCTGTTGAAGAAGGAAAAACTATCACTTTTCTTGACTTAATGCGTAGAGGTATTCAGGAAAAATATCAATTAGGAGAAAAAGACAGTGAGTGAGGAACAATATCATAGTGCTTCACATTGTAAATATTTGATACAGTATCATATCATTTGGTGTCCAAAGTTCAGATTTTCAG
>PPYF01308205.1_pt1 | contig 11947 bp, 20 predicted proteins | sample 1559871 | NCBI WGS metagenome assembly PPYF01 (sample SAMN08240021, study PRJNA423297) | Human gut metagenome, whole genome shotgun sequencing project. | reverse complement strand
TATTTAAGCCCACCGCGTGCCGTGATAACATGTAGCACGGTTAAATATATTTAAGTTTGTCTTACATATGTTGCTTTTATATAAGGAGTTTTAGGTATTGTAAAAAATACATATGTCTGATTAAAATCTGTGCTTGATACAGGATTAGTTATTCCTATTGGTATTGTACAACCATGAAAACCAAGAGCACCATATAGATTACCAATAACCACATTTAAAAAAGTATGCTCATCGTTTAGTGGGATAGTATTATCAGTGTTTAAATTCAACCACTTATTACCAGTTGTAGTGCCGTAATAGATAAATCCCGATCTTAACATAGTTGCATGAGGAATTATAGTAGATGTTTTTAAATTTATAGTTAAAGATGATGGCGTAGCTTTTTCAAATCTAAATAATTCTGTTAAATTATCATTATACATAATTTCGAATTTAAGATAATTTTTATTCTCTACGAATACAGTTTGATAATTTAAGGGTTTATTATTCCATTGTTGAAACATTGTAGGAGTAACAATACCAGCATACTGACTATTAACGGGGTTTATTGTTACAGGTTTACTAGTCCCCCCAATTTTTAAGGCGGTGATAGTAAGTTCAGTTGCTGTCGGTGTTGTAGTAATGTCATTAACAGCAGTTTCAAGAGTTGTATTGACATCGTCAATTCTAGTTCCGATATCAATATCGTTTTGTTGGAGGGTCTTAATAGATGCTTGGTTAGCAAGTATGGCATCAGTATTTGAAGCTATGTTTGCAACCATGACATCATAGCCTACAAGAGAGCCGGTACCGTCAGTTTCCGCCTGAATCTGCCCGGGTGTTGTTGAACCTTTTACCGTACCTAAAGTATCGTTAGTCCACTGAGAGATAGTAAAGCCGGTTGTTTTTATCCATAAGTTTCCATTTTTAACATATCTGTAGAAAAGCTGTTTTCCTTGGTCGATTACTGTAGTTCCGTCATTAGGCGGAAAAGGAGCGGTCGGGTATGCAGTTTGGTAGGCACTGTTAATTTCAGCCTGTGTCGGATTGTCGTTAGGTAAAGTAACTAAATAAGTCACGGTATTAGATTCCAGCGCAGTAACTCTGTTACCCAACTCATCTAAAGTAGCGTAAGTAGCGGAGTTCATAACACCAGCCTGCAACCTAGAGGAAACAGGAAGGGTAACTTCAGTTGAAGCACCGGAATTTTTGTTTCCGACGATAGTCACGGTAGAACCGTCAACTCTGTCAGTCAATTCAATTACAGAATCTTCGACCTGCTGTTCCACGCGTGAGACACCATTCAAAGCTTCTGTAGCCTTGTTATAGGCTGAATTAGCCTGTCCTAAAGCAGCGTTGGCGGTGTTGGTTGCGTTCTCTACATCGGGCAAAATATCAGTCGATACAAAATCAGCTATCTCATAGATAGCCTTCTGAGGACTGCATGCTTTCTTAATTTTCTCTAATGTATTTGGATCGATACTCATTCTAACACCTGTATACACACAAATAATTCTTCAAATTTGTCTATAAATTCTGTATCCAGACTCCTCATGGAATCAATTATTTTATTTAATTCAATTAAATAAGTATCCTGAGAGTCTGTTTCAGTCTCCTTCCTAGTCAGGGAGGTTTTGCCGGCGGTGTTGGCTGTCTCGGTACTGACTCCGCCGGCGGTTGTCGCGTTAGACGGGTTGGCTAACGGATTGGGGATCGAGGTTTTAGGCGTGTCGTAGTAATTAGATGTATTCGACTCGTCAGTATTGCTAGTTGAATCAATTGAGGAAGTTCCATCTTCACTATGATCACGCTGGATAACCTTGCCAACCTTCCTTATATTATCTTTATCTGCTAAATACTTTTCATAGGCTAAATCGAAGGAAGGACCCCACTCCGCAAATAAGTAACGCATACGTGATATAAATTTGCGTGTTGTGGCATAACCTAGCTGACGGCAGTCGTACCGCAGATGGAACAGTTCCACTAAATAATCTTTATTCAAAGCAATATTGGGGTATTTATTCCATTCCGGAATATTTGCGAATACGTCTTCTTCGAGATACCCGATTAATTCCTCATATGAAATATTTACCTTACCGAGACTGTTCCACGGATCCACCGGACTCACCTCTTTTTCCAAATGCCATCACGTCATTCACTCTCTTTTCAACACTAAGACGAACTCCAAACATCTCGTCGATCTGCTCAACCGCCTGTTTGCGGAGCTCCAAGGGAGTCCCTGTGATAGTTTTGATTCTCTCGGTGTTAGCGTTAACCTCGTCCTGAATGACTCTTTCCTTTTTCTCGAAGTCGAGCACGTTAATTCCGATTGCCTGAAGTGCATCGTTGCCATACGCATCCCTTTCCATACCTAGTTTATCTAAAATGTAAGGTACCCCGAAATCAAGCACATCTATGTTTTTCATCGGGGTAGCAGAGCCGTCCTGAATGACCATAGAATGCAGGTCCTTCAAGACATTGCCGGCATATTTGGCTTCCAAGTCCTTTCCGTTGACTACAGTAATAATGGCGGGGTAGTTGCAGTAAACTAAGTTATTATCCCTGACAGCCTGCGTTTTGGCATACCTGATAACCCACGGTCTGATTATATCCCAGCTAGACAATAAATCCTCATTGTTCCAGATAGGTACACATTCATCTAATGTTAGACGGGGTCCTAGTTTAGGTCCTGACACTATTCCGTCCCCGCCGTAAAGCAGAGGTTCGTAGATGTCAGGTTCCCCGTACTCATCTATCCCATACTTAACGCATTTAGAGATCATGAACTGCTCCCCGTTCATCCATGCCACGCATGCCCCGTCATCGTAAAGATACTTCTCGATACGGGAAGGATTTGCATAAATTCTAGGAATGTCTTTAGGAACAGTCCATTCATACATTGAGATGCCTAAGCGTCTGAAGTAACCGAAAGCCCACTCAGCGATCTCGCGCCAGTCGGCTATGGGGTTGCAGCAGGCATCCTGCTCTCTTAACCATTTATAGTGCATTCTTTTAGTGTTTGTCTCGGTCATCCTGACCACTCCACATTGTCATACTGATAGTCGTATATTGTTGCTGAATCGGCGTGCCAGATAGTGACACCTCTGTTTAATAGAGCTTCCAGATAGCTCTTAGCCTCATTTGTCATCGGTCCTATCACCGTGGCATCTCTGGTCTGAAGATAGTCGTAGTAACGCCTAGTCCGCAAAGGAATATCCATAGATTCATCGACGATAACGCCGTAATACCGGTACTGATTCCAGATAATGTTTCTGGATACAGAATCGCCCCGCATCTTAATCAGATTATTCCCAAACTGAATCATAACGGATGGGTTGTCCCCAGCTATCGGAGGAGCAGGGGTGTTTTTAATTTTCTGCTCGTTTAACTTAAAATTATCCCTGTCTGTTCCAGATTGGATATACGCATTGACCAGCGACCCGACACCGGCGATTAAGTTCATACCGGCACCGGCTAAGCCGGCTTTCCCCGGAGAACGCTTCGAGTTGTTGAACGAGTCGGCGTACATGGCTCCATAGGCATAGCCGGAACCGGCACCGGTGATAGCACCCACTGTTCCTGTTAAGTAGCGGTTAGAGATGTTGTTCTCCATAATCTGACGGTCGGCGCTCTGCGACTGGGCAACATAATCCGCCCATTGCGACTGCGGGATATCGACAGGCACGCACGGAAGGTTTATAGCCATGCCGTCCGCCATCGTGCCGACAACGCCCGCGCTCTCTCTGAAATAAAAGGTAATTACAGGAGACAGAGAAAACACGGAATTGGTAACATAGATATACGGAAATCTGTAAGCCCAGTCGTTAGGGATTGTGATAACAGGTGAACCGGCATTGTTGGTTATAGCATACTGTATACAGTTGTCACTCCATGCCTGCGGCTCGTAGTCGATGTCTGCCGGTGTGCCTATGGCTGTGTTCTTGGTAGGCTTAGTAATCGGATTGCTGATACTGACAGGATTGGAACCGTTAAAGGGATTGTCAACAGCAAACAGCACTCCGTTCGACGAGGTATCGCTTGGTTCTACTATTTCACCGTATAAGCTTTGGAATGTAGGAGCATCCCCTGCCGGGTTCTGTCCGATCGTACAATACGGAATTACGTAAACAGACACAATAGGAGCCAGTCCCACCCCCCACTTTTCAAAGTAAGAATTCATGTCAGGACCGGTTAAATCCATCCAATATTTATTGGTCCACGGTGTAGGCACTCTTGAATGAGAGGAAATATCATTCCATGCTAAATAATAATAAATTCCGTCCTCATGCCCCGCCGTCTCTAATCTTTTAGAAGTGCATAAGATTATAGCATTGCGGGTAGCCTTTCCGCTTAAGTCCCTCCCGTCCTGAAGATTGGCAATAACCGACGACTTATAAGAACGGCAGGTCCCTTCATCTACAGGATAAAGGATCGGCGTCGAACCGTTCCAGCGCGGCATGTGCCGGCGGTGCACGATACCCGGCGCTACAGTCATATCAATATGGTTGTTCTGCCAGATATCCTCAGAAACAATAAGCCTTGTAGTAGGATTGTCATTGAGATATTCGTAATCCTCAATGAAGAAATACCTGTCATGGGTAGAAATATTATCGAAATTGTACGATAGATAATTAAACTGCTTCGCTTCCAGATAAGAAATCGGTACGTTTAAATTAGCCCCGGGTCTCGGTTCCCAGTCAATTTCGAAAACTTCAGAATCCAAGCCGGCGAAGTACTGGGCTTGTCTTAATGAATCATTAAAACGTAAAACATGAAATCCGCCCTGGGACCAGGGTACGGATTTGTAGAGTTTGATGGTAGCCATTAAGACCACCTTTATGCTGTCGGCATGGTAACAGGAGTCTGAGTGTATGGTTTAGCAGCAGTGTTGACCAGAACAGCGACAGCGTTATAGCCCCACAGGAAGTTGAAAGTCCCCTCGCCGGCTAGGCTGAAGTTTGTGTACCTTCCGCGAACACACCTGTCGGACTCAATGTCCATCCATTCCTGATGGTACAGAACAGCGCGCTTGTCAACGACTAAAGCTCCGATCTCTCCGAGTCCGCCGGCGGGTGTCGGCAGTGAACCAACCTGAACAATATCGGCGTCAATGTCAAATCCATCTAAGTGGTAGGTCTGACCCAGAGCCTGTCTCATGAAAGTGTACATCTGACGGGTAACAATAACGTCTGGTCTTCCTTCAGTAGTCATTAAAGCACCGAGCTTGTTGTACTGAGAGCTCAGGGTCTTAAACTCATTGACGTATTTAATTACCGCTTCCAGAATATCCAACGCTATAGCGGTGTCTTCCCTTGCAGTTCCTACCGGTTCTTCGGAGGCAATCACTTCATATCCGCCAGTGTAACCGGCTTGGTCCGTCGGTCCTGTAGATACACGGGCAAACTGCTTAGCGAATTTGGCAACCATATCGTTTCTTGCCCATCGTACCATTGAGTCGGTGATTCCGTCGGCGACGTTTGTAAGTCCAACGGAATCATGTACTCCCTTACGTAGTTCCGGTGTTGACGTAGATACGTTATACTCATAGCTGTCATTTAACTGGGCGTACCAAGATGTAATCCCGACCTTACGGAAGTCCCTTGAACTGTCGGTAGGCTTGAACACTTCAGCGGTAGCCTGCCCGATGGCTAAGTTCTCGACGTAAGCGCCGAAAGGTGCGTCTGTCGCGATGTATCTGGCATACGGATTGTCGATGCTCGGAGCCCTGATGATATTAATCAGCCCGATCTTGTTCAAAATATCTGTCGTCGCGTTCTTAACCGGGTCTAAACTTGTGGAAGTATTCGCAAGGAAATTTGCGGGAACCTTCCCTTCCAGTCTTGTTATATAATAATCGTCCATAGATGTCATTCTTTCTTCGCCACCTTTACTTTGATTTTCTCGTCCACCTTATTTTCACCAGTACCTCCAGTACCAGCGCCTTTATTGAGATCAATATTTCTACGAATCCTTTCACTTATAATCGTTGTCATTTATATCAACCCTTAGATATATATTTTTCCCTGATAGCATCAGCAATTTCAGAAGTCGCCTGATCGTAGATCTCCTCATAAGAGGCTTGCTTGTCAGGCAAATGAGACCCGTCAATACGGGTCATAAGCTTTGACATAAGTTCCCTGTTGGACTCTTTAAGAGTCTCTATCTCTTTGTCTTTGTCAGCCACCACGGCATCCAAAGCTTCCTGCTTTTCCGCCAGCGCCTGAACCATTTTCTCCAATTCTTCCTGTTCCATAAGCACACCCTCACGCGTTTAAACGTGGCGCCCCCAGTCACACGCGCCCCGCGTGTTGCGGGCTGGGACCCGGGAGGCCGCGGATGGGCTGCCGTGATCCCGGGCGGGCGTGCTTCTGGGCGCCGCACCCAGACATCTATTTAGGTGTATTTATAATTACTGTAATCTCAGGAGATCACAGCAACTAGAAGCGCCGCTAAAATACAGAACGCTGAAAAATAAATCAGCATCCTTGTTTCCTTCATACCTATTTCTTTTGATTTTCTTCTCTCGAATTCCCACTCCATTTCTAATTTTTCCTCGTAGTCTTTTCTTTCCTGATTGTTCATCTTAACCACTCCATGACTTTTGTCCTTGTCGGTTTGTTTTCCGCAAATAATTTATTTATTGAAATTAAATCCTTAATCTGGCGTTTGAGGGCAGGATCGTAGACCCTTGGAAAGATTCTATCCCCCAAAATGCGAAGTATGGGTTGTAAAGGTTGATCTCATTCGCTATCAGGAAGGTTCTGAAGTCTGTTTTATTTCTCGCTATTGTCTGTAAAATGTCCAGAAATTTCATGGTTTCATTTGGAAGGTACTTATGGTACCGGTCCTCGAAAATTAAGTACTCATCAAAAATTAATTGTTTAATTTTTGGAAAAGGAATACCTTTGTTCGGAACGTTCAGACTGCTGAAGTAGATTTTTATTTCATTATTGAAATCAATGATCGCCGGGTAGCTGATCTTCTTTTTCGCTCTCGGCTTGTCTTCCTGCTCCACCACCCATGACAGATGATATTCGTTTTGTATGTCTTCCCCTAAATCTTCTAGGAAGCCTCTCCCTGTTTTTAAGAGGTCCTTATCAGACCTGATAAGCCACATTGTCGGCTCTTTCCTTGTCAATGCGAAACGCTTAAAATAATGTGTCTTGCCTCTTCCTCTTCCCCCGTGCACCAGATTAAGAGGCGCATTGTAGCACATTAATCCGTGTCCGTTGTACCATTTCTCGTCTATAACCAACCCTCCTTGTCTGATATTTTAAAATTACATTCTGCCAGCATGTACCCGCCCGGCACCACTTTTCCCATAAGTTTGCCTTTAAAAATACTTCCTAGATGGAAATTATTCCAGTCCACTGTCTTCTTGACTCTGTCGGGCATGCCCCCGCATTTAATCTCCAATTTGTCCGAACCTTCTCCGCCGTCGTGGTAGTATGCTTTAGCCCTCAGATATCTGGCTCTCTTATACTCCGCTTCTTTTGCGTACATACCTAGCTCATAATCGTCAGTTTCTAACAAATCTTCAGGGTCAATGTCGCCCTTTAAAATATGCAGTGAGTCCGTATCCGCATAAACGAATTGAGACCCGAATTTATTTGCATCCGTAACTATTCTTTTGCGGCAGTGGGCGGTAATGAAACACGATGTCGGGCAGTACAAAGCTTCTCTTTCATCGTCCATTAACGTGTATCTGATTTGATTTTCCTCAAAGCGTGGTATCTTTGATTTTGTCAGCGGGTTCAAGGCAAATTTGCCCGACAATGTGTTCATCATGTCTTTAGCTTCCTGCCGCTTGCCGCCGTTGCCTTCTTTTCCTGCTTCGATTTTAATTCGGTTCTGATGAAAAACAAAATCCCTGAACTGACCTACCTCGGATTTAAAAACAATATTGTCTAAAATCATGAAGTCGTCTAAGTCGTACGTCTGCTTAAGAAGCTCTATATCTACTGAAGTCAGGGTAACCTGTATATTTTCCTCATTGTAAATATATTCTTCCGATGTATGACCGTACATGTTCCTGTAATGAAGCCAAGGAAAAGAATTATCTTTCAGGTGTATAGACATATGCACCCTCTGAATTGCCAGCTCATCGCTTTTCAGTTTGTAATTTGGGTCTTTCCTTATCGGTATGCCGTACGGCAGGGGCTCATCATGCATGCCCGCCATGCACGCCGGGTACATGCTGTTGATGTCGTAAATCATCACGTCATTTATATCTATTTCTTTATATATCGGATTTAAAAATGTCCATCCGCCTCTGTAGGCTTTCCTTAAAATCTGGTCCGTTTCTAACGGTAACTTCGGGTGCCTCCTGTCGTATAGGTCTCTTCCGATAAAATCCTTATAAGACATCATAGCGTCCGACGCAACCGTTAAACCAGTCAGATGATTCACTAACTGATACCTCAGCGCCACCGCGCCGATACGAACATCGCCCAGCACTCGTTCCCATTCCCAATCAGTGACTTCTCGGTTGAGCGGTCTGTAACCTAACAGCAGGGGGCTCTTACCCTCAATTCCGAAAATTCCCGCTACTTTTTCCAACGGCATGCGGTACTTTTTCATCAGGTCTTTAAACCAGAGGTGGGTGTTGGTAGCTTCGCAGTGGTACTCTAACATGTACCACGCCCCATGCCCGTCTATTAATGTGGTTACGTATTCTTCCTTGTTTTCTTCACCGTACGGTACGCCGTGAGCCATCCAGTAATCCAACAGATAAGAGCCGTCGAATTTTAAATTATGAAAATAGATATATGCTTTCTTTCCTTCAAATAATTTAATAAAATCCTGAATTAATTCGCCTTTGTAAACTTTTTGATTTTGATCCACCTCTTCCACAGCCCACGCCCAAACGCGCACGCGCCCTTCAACGCGGTACTGCATCTCCACAGTAGTTTCAAAATCAGCCATGTAAAGGTGGATACGTTCTTTCATTCTACCAGCTCTAAATCTACCAGCTCTAAAGCTTCCTTAATTCTCTCGTATAACCGGTCTAATTCATCCTGCGAAACTATCTGATCTCCTGAAACCGGGCTTGTATCGAAAATATCGTCTACCAAGTCCTCGTTATTTTCATACCACTTCGCAAACTCTACCACAGTCATTGACCTTAAAGCATCCTCTAACGCCTCTAACTGGTCTTTTGTCAGCCCGTAGCGGTCTGCGAAAACCTGCATCATGTTAGTAATAACCCTTTCTGTATCTTCGCTTACCCTCCTCATTGTAGCTCTCGAAAGGCTCTTTAACAATGACTGCCACGACCCCTCTTTGTTGGCTATCTGATGTATCGATACGGGGATAGGGTCTCCTGCCATAGACCTAGCCAGCTTTTCCGAGACTCCCCCTTTGATTAACTTCTTGTAGACTTTATCAATTCTTTTATTAATTTGTTCTATCTTAGAAATATATCTCTTAGCTTCCTTTTCTGTAAAGCGAAGACCATGGAAATTAGTGATTACTCTTTCGGTCTTAGCCTTTCTTCCGAGCATGCAAACTCACGTTCCCACTCTCTAACGATAACAAGCCTCATCGTTTCGCTCTTAGTCATACCCCAATGCTGCATAAGGTCTTCCAACATATCCTCATGCTTAGACGCCAGCCTTAACGTGAACGGTGCATAATTGTTACTTCCTTTCATGCCACCACTCCATAAAATTATCGTATAATGTTTTAATCGTCTGATAAATACATTTAGCTGATACATACAAATGATGTAACGATTGATAAGGACTCAACGGGCACGAATCCATGTAATGATCCTCCATCGGCTCACCGCTTATCTCTTCTTTTCCCTCATGTCCTGTATAACGGCATACAATAACGCTGTTTACATCTTCATATGTGCCTGCCGTGTGTATATAACATAGCGGACATGAAGAGCACCCCTTTACATCCACATTAATTCCATCTAGTAATAAATACTTCATTTTACCACCTTTTCAATGATTCTAATACATCAACACCTTTTTGTGCTTCTTCTTTCTGAATAAATGGGCTTCTCAAATAGTTTTCCAGCGCCCTTATCACTACAAGGCGTATATCCTGACGTTGCATGTACGCTATCAGCAACGCTTCAGTCCGCGGTCTGTATCTGTAATAATAACAGCAGGAACTGCCTGTGTATCTAGAATCGCGTTTAATTTTCTTTTCTGAAGGGTCCATTGTTTCATACCAAGCGCAAAAATCATCTTCCAGCCGGTATGGATCTTCAGAGAAAACTTCGAGGTGTTTCTTGCCTTCATTGATGAACTGAAGCACCCTCAAATATATATCCTCACTCTCACTCATTTAATCACCAATAAAAATAAAATAGCTGGGTTTAACCCAGCATTTTCATGGCGGTATACTCGCCGTAATCTGAAGTGCCTGCTACAACAGTAAATTCAAAGGGTACTTTAAACTCCGAGTCTGTCATGACTCTAGAGCGGATTTTGCGGTTTACTGTAGCGTTGCACTGTATTTTTGTGTATACGCCGTCCCCATTTTTATCCGCATATAGTAGATAAAAGATGGACTTTGACCCATCAGGAAGTTTACCTTCCATCTCAAGCATCGCTTTTACCTTCCCCTTATCGCCTGCATCGTAGTAGTTGGGAAACTTAAACACTTCTTCATCTTCTAACTGGTCCGGGAAATATCCCCATGTCTGAATTACTTTACTCTCACTCATATTTTCACACTCTCTATTTCTTCTAACATCTTTTCGCATACGTCTTTATTCTCTTGCATCTCACACGTGTTTTTAGCAAGCTGTAGGAACATCTTAAGCTTCATCATCTCGAAGTATGAGAGCTCAAGAGAATAATATTCAATATGATCTATTTTCATTTTAACGCCTCCTCTAACTTATCTTTAACCTGTTCTAACTCATGTTCTTTTATGTAGTAATCTCGATTTTCTTTAATCGCGGCTAACAGAAAATGGGCTTCACGCAATGTTAATTTAATATTAATTTCGCTATAATTAGAAATTTCTTCATTGAAGTGATCGATAGCATTTTCGATATGTGAAGCAAAATCTTTATCTGAAATTCCCCACGCCATTGTATACATTCTCATGATATGATTATCTAAACTTATAACCGCATCTAGCTTATTCATTTAACCACCCTAAACGACTCTTTCTTAATCTCTTCCATCGCTTTCCGCCGGCGTTCTTCCTTTATATCATCACATAAATTAACAAACGTGTTTTCATCACTGCCAAGCAGTAGTACTATTGAGTGGATATGATCTCTTATTAGCGAATATGACACCGCACCTACTGATATATCTCTTAACAGTCCGATATTTAATTCCGCCAAATTCTCTAAGTGTTTACTCATCTCTAGACCTCCATATATTTCTAAATATTTCTTTTTGTTTCTCTTTATTACCATATTCTTTAGATATTTCTACTCTTTCCTGGAATGTGATTTTACACATTCTTAACCCGTCAGTAGCGATATAACCCCCTTCGCAGGGAGTGTATCTAATAACTGGCTTTTGAACTTTAATTGTTATCGGCATCAATGCTACCACCCTGATTGTCCCAATCCCTGCAATCGTGTATGTATACAGCTTCATCGTCATAAACAGACTTTAAAGTTTCAGAGTCGTACTCATAAGAAGTTAGGGTTATATCGCAGAACTTAAGGTCTATCTCATCAAATACGAGATTTTTAAGACCATTAGCATAATTGCGGGCTCTTTCATAGTTTCTAAAGACTTCAGTGGATTCCAAGTATCCCTGTTCTCCGCACATCTTAACATCTTTTCCGTGCCTATACACGTTTACTTCCCAATATCTTGCTGTAGTCATATCTTCTTATCTCCTTATATTTGTACACCTTGATAGGTGTATGTACTATATAATAGTTTCTATATAGATTACATTTTTAACCGTGCTACATGTTATCACGGCACGCGGTGGGCTTAAATATCTACACCGCATACCCTTCCCCATGAATGCACCG
>PPYF01612494.1_pt1 | contig 11948 bp, 9 predicted proteins | sample 1559871 | NCBI WGS metagenome assembly PPYF01 (sample SAMN08240021, study PRJNA423297) | Human gut metagenome, whole genome shotgun sequencing project. | reverse complement strand
ATGTAAAGACTGACTAAGCATGTAGTGCCGAGGATGTAGGAATTTCGGACGCGGGTTCAACTCCCGCCAGCTCCACCAATTTTTAGTTGTTTGAAGTACAGTGAAGTCTACTAAGCCCGCATGGAACCAGCCTTGCGGGCTTTTTTACGTCTATAGTAGTCTACCGAGAATTGCTAGAAGCTACTCGTTATGGCACCCTTTTTGGGACCCAACACAAAGGGTCCAAAACTTGAGGGTCCCAAACATGGCAAAAATCGCTAAGAAGCTCACTGACACTGAAATCAAAAGCACCAAACCTGCCGAGAAAGAGGTTAACCTTTTTGACGGCGATGGTTTGCTCTTGCGAATCGCTCCCCTGGCGAAGGGAGGGAAGAAAAATTGGTATTTCAGATATGCAGTGCCTGTGACCAAAAAGCGAACTAAGGTGAGCTTAGGAACCTATCCTCACCTTACACTTGCGAAGGCACGAGCTTTACGTGATGAATACTTGTCGTTGCTTGCAAATGGTATAGACCCACAAGTTCATAACACCCAGAAAGCCAATGCCCTAAAAGATGCAACGGAACATACATTTCAAGCAGTAGCCAAGAAGTGGCTTGATGAGAAAGTCAAAACGTCAGGCATCTCCCAGGATCATGCTAACGACATCTGGCGAAGCCTAGAAAGAAATATCTTTCCAACGTTGGGTGATACCCCCATTAAGGAGATTCGCCCTAAAATGCTTAAACAGCATTTAGACCCTATAGAAAAACGAGGTGTCCTTGAAACACTTCGCCGCATCATATCCCGCCTGAATGAAATTTTCCGCTATGCAGCAACAGAAGAACTCATAGAATTCAATCCGGCTGACAATCTTGCCCAGAGATTTAGTAAGCCGAAGAAACAGAACATGCCAGCCCTGCCCCCAACCGAACTCCCCCGCTTCCTTACAGTGTTAAACAACGCCTCAGTCCGTATGGAGACACGATTGCTGATTGAATGGCAGTTACTAACTTGGGTTCGTCCTGGTGAGGCTGTTCGCACCAGATGGGCCGATATAGATACTGACAACTCAATGTGGAACATCCCGGCGGAGTTCATGAAAATGAAGAAGCCTCATAAAGTTCCACTAAGTAAAGAAGCTTTGCGAGTCTTGGATTCAATGAAAGCCATCAGCGGGCATAGAGAGTGGGTTTTCCCCAGTATCAAAGCTCCACTCAATCACATGCATGAACAAACAGCCAATGCGGCCATAATCCGTATGGGCTTCGGAGGTGAGCTTGTAGCTCACGGTATGCGATCCATTGCTAGAACGGCTGCTGAGGAGTCTGGCAAGTTTAGAACTGATGTCTTAGAAGCCGCCCTTGCCCACTCGAAGAAAGATGAAATAATTGCAGCCTATAATCGAGCAGAATACTTAAAAGAGAGATATATACTAATGCAGTGGTGGAGTGATTATATTCAAACTCAAAGATTTAAATCTATTGCAGCCTAAGTCGCCCTACCATTTATGTCATAATGGAAATAAATTAATATGGAAACAATATTTAAGATTTTTGATAAATTCAGTTCCAAGCCACTTTATTATATATTTTTTGGCCTATCAGCATGTGAGTTTTCCCAAGACAAATCAGCTTTAAAAAATCCTAATATAGAAAATATATTATATCTTTTATCTGCAATGTTAATGGTTGTCTTTTTAACATGGGGATTTGAATGGCTTATATTTAGGTTCAATGTCACACTGGAACCCCATGATCAAGGTGATATAGGCCCTACAATTGGAACGGCAGCATTAGCTATTTATTTAGTATATGCATTTCATTTTTTAAGTGAGCAGCCCGATGCCTTAAATCTCAGGTTACTGACTAACTCAGGATTTATCTATAGCACAGCCTTATTGCTATTTTCTCTTGAGTCAATGAAACTTAGGAGATTAAAGCAGAGATAAGAATTAAAATTCGGGAGAGTATTGAAAATAACTTGGTACTGTAAAAATGCCGATATGACTCCCCCCTATATCATATCGGCTACTCATGTGTTAAGGCATCATAGATACATAATCCACACCAATTCTAGAACTGTATTGCGATGCAATAGCTTGGTATCGTTCAGCATAACCGCTTCGAAGCTGGGATTTTAATTTCAGTTTAACAGGTACATTTTGTACGTTGTCATCCATGCTACTCAAGAATACCGCCGAGAGTATATTTTTCTCTTCCCCAGGAACAGATCGCCCATGATTTAAAACAACCATATAATCAACTACTGGTAAAGTTTTGTCGCCTTCAAATATAGATAAATATTTTCTGGTGTTCTTATGGATCACATAAATATATTTGGATTGCTCTGCATTAGGTAATGCTTTGTTCTGGTTAGCATTGAAAAGTTCTAACACCTTAATCAAACGATGAGGACTTAATCTTTTATGGTGTGGATCATTACCCTGAGTAGGGACAAGATCGCAAGCAGCAGAAACACATAAATACCATTTTTCAGATTCAGTATCGAAGAAAATTGTACCTGTCGAAATATGTCCTTCTTCAAAGTTTTTAGAAGACAGATTCATGTTCAAAGCATGATACATCTCATTAAATGAGCTTGCATTTGCAGGTAAATTCATTTGTTTTGAACAATATTCTAACGATTTCGCTTCTCCACTGCTTTTAAAATCATTTGTATAAGTTTCAAAAACATCATTAATGAAGCCTACTAAAGATTTATTTCCCTTCAATCTTTCATAAAGTTCTTCAGATAAATTACTAAAAACAAACTCAATGTTTTTCCTTTTAATTTCATCAGACGAGGAATTTAATATTTGATTCAACCATCCAGCCTGACCATAACCATCATTAGCCAAATGATTATTGAAAGAAAGTGCTTCTGCTTCAATAGTGTTTTGAATCTCTGACTTGATGATTTGATAATAAGATGGGTTCCATTCAATTAATGATTCATTTAGTGTTTGCCAAATTCTCTCACCATCATTTTCATGGTCATCTTTATCCTTATGGAAAACACTGATAAATATGTTACCACTTTGAATCCATTTAATACCGGCAGTATCCCCTACAACCATACTTTTTGTATCATAATCTGGAATGACGGCATTTTCAGCGACTGCATATTCAGAAATCATCTTAGCAATGAAATTAATATCATTTTGATCTGTAAGGGTTCCATCATTTCGTATTACTCTCTTAATGCGCTTACATAGGCAGTCATCTTGGATATATAGTACAGTTTCATCCCTCGTTAATGCCCTATCTCCTTTGTGAATCAAATCAGGTAAAATAATACTCTGCCAGTATTCAATTAAATCATCGTTTTCTGTTGCAAGTATTTTGTCATTACAATTTTCGATTCCTCTCAGAGAAGAAGTAATTTGCATCCAAACAGTTTTGAGTTCCTCTCTTGTATAAATAACAATCATATTCAAATGATCTGAATTTTTTAATTCTTTTAAAATTGTAATAGTTTTATCTGGTGCATTGTTATCTAAATGATAGTCCATTATAACCAAATCTGATTTACGGATGCGGTCAACATCAAAGTTTACCGAACCATTATCAATATCACAGATCATATTCTTGGCTTGAAAATATTCTTCGAGAGTAGCAGCACGCTTTGAGGAATCAATTTTTGCTGGGTCTAGTTTCATCTCACTGTTAAGTGCTTTAATAGAGTCAGAATAAGTAATAAAATCGTCATCTATCATTACGACTGAACGAATAGCATTATCACAAAAAGTTTTCTGCACAAGGGAATTATAAGTTGTTATAGCCATGTTATGACTCCACTCCATTGAACTTAATTACGAAATTAGCACCATCTTTAATTAAATAGTCATCTTCAACATTTGGGTCAGAGTACCAAATCTTGTGGTGTGCTACAGCTAAATTCTCCCTGCATAAATAAAGCCCAACACCATGACCATTAGCTCTTTTGCTATAAAATAATTCAAATAAACGAGGGATATCATCTGGATCTATCGCAGGACCCGTATTTGCTATTATAACCAAAGAATTAACGAAATCTATTTTGATAAGACGATTATCGGACAAACTAACCCAATACATTGCATTATTTATGATATTAGTGAAAACCGGGTATATTCGTGAAGGTATATCATTGATAGATATGTTCTTGAAATCATCACCGAATTCAATGGTAATACGTTGTCTTTCAAAACGGTCACCAAAAAATTTCAGGATATAATCCATTATATTTTTCCCGGTAATTTTTTGCCTTGACTGATATCCAGATATTTTCAAAGGTGATAAAAATCTGATTTGTTGTGTTAATGATCTATGTGCGTTCAGTGCTAATGTGAAACCTGGATGTTCCTTCGCGGTTGAAGGCAAAGAATTCAGTCCTCGTGTAACCATAGAGTCCATTTCTTCAAGCTCGTGTGAGAGTATTTCGACACTGATACCTAACTGAGCCAGAGCATTTAGACTCTTAGCTTTATCCTCAAAATACTCTCTCTCTTCTTCTGATAGCGAAAAAGCAGAGTCTAAATTTACTCCTTCAAATAACCTTTCCAATCCTTTATTTATTGATTGATATTTGAATGTTAGGGAGTCAATTGTTTCAATATAAATGCTGTCGAGTAAATTTAAAACATTCTCGATCTCAGTATTATTGTTAATTGAGTCAACTATTGATATAGCTTTAGAGTAATATATAGCTCTATCACTTTTAATTTCTTCTCCCCATTTCTTTAAGAGAGCATTTGTTTTTTCATCAATGTTATTACTAAACTTTGTTAATCTGGCATTTATGATCCCTTGATTTTTATCAAGATGATTTTTACCTACTAACGAAGGTTCTAACTTATTTAATTCAGAATCTAACTTATTAACTATTAATTTCATCTCTAATATATACGCAGAGAACTCATTGTATTTATCGCGATAATTTCTATATCTCTCCTCATATACACCAATTTTAGGTGGCTTAGTTGGAGTTTTTATTTCTGGTCTCAATGATTCTAAATTAGCAAGGTCAGCATCTATTTCTTTTATATAATTATAATCATGCTTGTTTTGATTACTATCTAATTTAGTCTTCAATTTTTTTACAGCTTCAAGCGAAGCATCTAAAACGGGAGTTTGCGTTTTTAATGCCTCAGAGAAACTCTTTTGTGTAGATTTACGAGCTTGTTGCTGTGCTGACTTTCTTAATTCCTTTTCACGTTTAACTTGTTCAAGAAGTTCTTTACGATCTTCGGACTTACCACCAAAATATCTATCAGCTAATGATGTTAATAGATCTGAAACTAATGTTTTCAATTCTCTGGCAGCTTGGTTTCTAATGAACCCTTCCCTTCCAGATTTGTCCTTTAGTTCTTTGTTATTTGATTGGGTGATACTAATAAATCCGAAAATCCTGCGGTTAGACCAGTAATATCGCCCAGCATTCCATGAACGTCTTTCCTCGATCTGGAAGAAATCATTATCTACCCGTCCATACGGTAACACTCTTAAATTATCTCGAAACACCATAAGTCCAGCATATTTTTTTGCCTTAAGGTCAAAATGTGTATGCTCTCGTTCGGTGTGTGACGTATTTTGTGTCAGAAATTCTAATGTCCCAATTTGAATTTCAAATGGTCCGACTCCAGAATCAGAATTAACACTTATGCTGGCAGGAATAACTACTTCGCCCTTATCCTCACCAAAAGCTTTTACGCGACCTCTAAACCAACCTTTCTCATCAACATAGCCTACAACAGTGTGCTCTAAAGCATCAAAATCGCTTTTACTAAATACATCCGATTGCTTTAATATTTGACGATGGTAACCATTGGCCTTAACTGTATATATCTGATAAGAGAATGATAGATCCTCTAAAATATAAGGATTTACAAATGCCCTTAAAGTGTCAACCAAGCTTTGTTCAACATCAGATAACTCTGCATTATCCTTAGCTAAATCCCCTGCATTGGTTAATAATGACAAATCTCGTCCAAGCTCCAATAAAAACAGAGCGGTACCATGTTTATCACCGTCTATCTTTTCAACTTTGATTAAGATTTCTTCCCAAGGAACGAAGACATTAGGATCAATTTTGAATTGATCACAAAAATTAATTATTTTATCTTGGGTAGTAATAAAGTCACTTTTTTCATTTACAGCTTTCTCGTCTTCTGAGAATTTTTCCCAAGCTGCTTTTGTAAGAAGATGATTAAAATGACGAACTTCATCTTCATCTTCATCTTCACTTTTGCTGGGAAAGGATACATTCTTCTTAAGTTCAATGAGCAAACCAGATAAAACATCAGATAGAGAATCTATTTTTTCGAACTCTCTGAATGGAACAGTGACATCGTCAAATGAAAGATACGGGTTTTCGAAAAGCCTCCAATCTATTAGCAAGGCAACATAATTATTATCCATTTTCTTAGTGACAAGAAAAGTTACTGGAGATAGAAAAGCAGCAGATAATCGCCCAATCCCTTTTTCTCCTTGAGTTTTTCGGATACTTAATCCGAACCTCTCATTTTCTTCTAAGGTGTTCTTTCTCGTTTTAGATTCGGTACCAACAACAAGCCAATTATCAATAATTTGTTGCAAGGACATTCCGCAACCGTTATCTATAAGGGCTCCGCAAGGGTAATCGCCATCTATTGTGTATAAAGCCACATCTCTTGCATAAGCATCATATGCATTTTTCCATAGTTCGCTTACAGCAGTTGGGCAATCAGCAATTTGCCCCTTACCGAGATGTTCAATTGTCCTCGCTCTCGCTTTAAAGCTAAGAGATCTCATCTGCATTTTTATCATCCCTTTGAGAGTTACTGATTATTATTTCAACACAAGATTTCAGAAGAATTTTTCCTAGATTCACAGGAACAGCATTCCCTACCTGTTTCCCTTGGCTAATTATGCCTCCAGAAAAAATGTAATCATCGGGAAATGTTTGAAATCTAGCCGCCTGCCTTACGGTAATTCCATGGTTATCCCACGGATGTAGGAAACGGCCCTTTGAAGGATTAAAACAACCAGTAGTTATTGTGGGGCCGGGTAATGATAGCCTTATCCGACCATAAACGTCTTTATGACCAACATAGCCATTAGAATGACAAGGCAATCTAAAATCAACATCTTCCCGACTGCCATTAATTGGTGTCAAACTAAATCTTTCAATCATATAATCAGCATGATTCATATGAATATTATTTGGATCACTTTTATTTTCTTTAAGCGTATTTTTAAATTTTAATTTCTGTGCGACATCTTGCCCTAAAACAGCAGTAATTTTTTCAATAATAGAAGGTGTAGGTTTTTCAAAGATTTCAGAAGCATTAACCCAATAAGGTTTTTTATCTTTGAAATGAGTTGGGGAAGGCGGCCAATCACCTTCGCTGATAGAAATATCATCTCTGAGACCTAAGATAAATACCCGGTTTCTGTTTTGAGGGACTCCATAATCTTTTGCATTCAACTTTAATGGACCCAAGATATTATATCCACTATTAGCGGCAAGCCTTTTAAAGTTGTTTAAATAGTCTTTGTGTTTTTCCCAAAGCAAACCCGGCACATTTTCAACAAGAAACATCTTAGGCTGAAAAATTTTAACAAAATCATAGTAGCGAATAAGTAATTCGTTTCTAGGATCATTAACACCAGCATTTTTTATTCTATGTGATGAAAAACCTTGGCAAGGTGGTCCTCCAATGATTAGATCCAACTCTTTTTCTTTTAGTTGTAAGCTATTCATTAACTCATCAGGTGAAATAGTCATAATATCTTTGTTAAGTAATTTTATGCTATTTTCTCTTTTGTGAATTAAATTTTTGCTGTATGTATCACAAGCATCTTTATCAAGTTCTATTGCAGCTAAAATTTCAATACCCAGATCCAGAGCGGCTAACGAAAAGCCTCCCGCACCTGAAAAAAGATCTATGGCCTTGATTTTGTTCAATTTACCCTTCACTCATGTAAACGATTATGTTCCTATAGGAGATTTTACCGTATACCTTTCGTTATCACAATCCATAGATAACATCAAGTGACTGAATGCGTATTAGAAGGCGCAAAGTTAATGTTTCGTATATCGAGATATTTAAAGTTAATTTACATTTTTTAGATTAAAGAATAATATTTATTTCATTTAGCCTTATTAAACCCAGCACCAACCTTTTAAGGTAAAAAATATTATTATCACAGAATTTTGGTGCAATTATTTTCAAATATTTTATATATAGGCTATATAAATAATAAACATCACCATTACTTAATACATTTCGCATTTTAATAAACTGAATTAAATTAAGTGCTTGTTTTACATCATTCATTTTTAAATGTGATAATAATTCATCAACTTTAACGAATCTCTCTCTGGTGCTTAGTTTAGTTACTAATCGTTTAGAAAAAGAAGTGACACATAACTCACTTTCATCAATTATTTTCTTTTCATCTTCAATACGGATAAATTTATTTATTTCCCCATAATTCATTTCTACATACAACTCCTTTATTCCCATCGACACTTTCATATTGACGATATCTTTGAGGCAACAACCCGTAGGGTCATTAGTTTCGTTGTTCATGACGAACTCATAGCAAAACCCACACGTATCGAATTTGTTTAGAAAAACAGTATTTTGTTCTGTGATAAATATTTTAGCTGTGGTCAACAAACAATTACTACAATCAACTTCAATTAAACTCATATTCACCTCCATAGTTATATTGCTTATACACAATGATTTATAGTTGTCAAATCTCATAATAAGATTTAAGATAGTTATCCTTTTAACCTTCATCATTTTGGAAAATGATATGAGCAAACTAAGTTACCGACTTATAAAGGTTTGTTACCCAACTGCATTAATACCAATGAACAACTTCTTCCTAAATATGCTAATCAACAATTGCGGATGTCCTGAAAACCATATTGCAATATATTTCCTTCAAAGCATAAACAGGAGTAGTGAAAGTTATTTCTTCTTCAACTACTCTCAAGCACTAAAGGAATATAAAATATTAAATGGGATTACTAATAAAGATGACAGCAATATTGATGAGAATAATTTTTTGACATTCAAAGTGGAAATAGATAGTAATTTTAATTATTATATCGAAGATATCACCACATATGACTTTTTTGATGTAGGTTGTATAAACCTTGGTAATTATTTTGAAAATGCAAGTACACAATTGCTCAAAGATAAAGCCGAAAAAGAATTGGAATATATTTTAACGCATATAAAAGAAGATTCTTATTATATTTATGACAAGGTAAAAACAGAGAATCTTAACCTAAAAGAAACTTTGGGAAAATTAGTTCCAAATATCAATAATAGCAAAAAAATGCAGTTTAAATAACATGGCAGAATTGATTAAGCAAGAGCTAACACAGAGAAGCTCCGCTTCTTTGTGTAGCCTTGCTTTATCTTCCCACAGGTTGATAAAGGGAAAATAATAGTAACGGCATAAGTTCTTTTTTATAAAAAACTTAGCACTTTTTATTTGTTTATTTTATCTTCATGCACTTTTTTATTAGCATAATCCATTAAGGCATAAAACTTCAAGTGACCATACTCTTTGAATATTTGATAATTAAACTTAGTGATGAAAACTATTTGAGAAATATAATCAAAATCAATCTCCCTATATCTTAATTTTTTATATGTCGATACTTCTTCTTTTATTTCCTGAGAGTAATGATTGAAATCAAAAACCTCATCTCTATTTAGTGAGAAAAAATAGTCATTGTAAATATCATCTCCATTATAATCATAACTTAATATCACTATATACTGAAAAGTGCTAAATAGCTCAACATAACAATAAAGTAACCCACTATCTTTGCTGCCATGAACTATTAATGCATGGAAAGGAAAAATGCTTTTGTCATTGATCTTTGATTCGACTCTCTTGTCAATATCAGATAAAGCAATAAATGGTATTACAGAAGGTTTATCAAGGAAGGTTTTGTTGTCAAGATCAAGTATCATGTTAAGGTCTTCTCGTTTGATACCATTCATAGTAGCAAAACCAGCAGCTATTTTAGCTATCCCTTGTTTAAACTCTTTATTAGTAATATCAAAATTATAACGATAAAGCCCTGTTTTATCGTCAATGAACCCAACGTTTTTTATCTCCCCAGATTTTATTTTATTGTAGATTTGATTGTACTTTTTTTTATCTTTTGCATAAATCTGTTCATTAACTTCATCATAAAAAGGTTTTATTGGAGATATTTTAGAATCGCTTAATACGTACTTTTCATTACTAGCAACATCAGTCACGGTAAAATTAGGATTTCTCCCCCGATCCCGTCTGAATCCTAGTTGAGATGTAAAAATATCAAAAATAGCATCAAAACTACTATCAACGAGTTTACCGAGTTTTAAATTCGAATCACTTGTGAGTACTTTAGTCGAGGTTAAGTGCCCATTCAATGCATTTGGTATTATATGTTCATCAGTTTTATTATCATTCGTAATCACATCGCCAGAGAGATAGCAAATGTATTGTTTTTCATCACTCATGGGTAACATTCCTTTTTTTAGTAAGACAAACTTTTATTTTAACCTTTTTTCAACATTATTACCATAACTGAAGATAATCTTTAAACGACTTTATTAGTGGTTGGTTTTTTTAGTTTGATGTAAGGTAAGATTATCCATCTTGTAGATTATATAGTTATCTTTATATTGACATTTTATATACTTAAATTATAACCAATAATAACTCAAGCTTATAGTTGCCAATTAAAAAGGAATTTTAATGAAAACTAATAAATCAAGTCTAGATTTAATACCGAATATTGATTCACTCCTACGAACCCACTGTGTCAGTGTCCGACTTAATAACGCAGAACTTGAATTACTCAACACAAAACGAGGTTCTACATCCAAAGGCGAATGGTTGCGTATTGCTTCCTTGCAGAAGCTCCCCACGATTGTACCTCCTGTAAACATTGATACATGGAAAACTCTGGGTGAGATCAATCAGAAGCTAAACCGTATTGCTATCCATATCGACAGTAAGAGTAAAGATAGCCAGCTTACTCATACAGAGCTTTTCGCTGTTAAGCGACAACTTGAAGAGCTTCGCCAGAACCTGTTAAATGCAGATGTATGGAGCAAACCCGATGAAGGGTATGCAGAAGATCAAAAGGGGTAAGAACTTCTCAGGTGTTGTTCATTATGCATTGAAACCGGGAGCACACCACAAAAGTGATCCAGTCGTCATTGGCGGGAGCATGTTAGGTGATTCAGCCCTTGAACTGATCGCTGAATTCGATAGCACCAAGCATCTTCGCCAAGATGTCGCAAAACCAGTTTGGCACAACTCGCTTCGCTTACCCAACGGTGAATCACTAACGGCTGAACAATGGGTGTCCATAGCTGACGACTACATGAAGAAGATGGGGTTCAGTGACACTCACCTCCGTTGCTATGTCTTACATGACGACGAAGGCCAGCACATACACATTATCGCCAGCAGAATAGACATAGCCGGTGGGAAGCTCTACTTGGGTAGGAACGAAAACCTTATAAGCACACGGATCATTAGTGAACTCGAAATGGCTCACGGTCTGACAGTGACCAAAGTGACCAAGACAGCACCATCCCTCTCAAATACACAACCGAAGCGGAAAAGAATCTCTCGCAACGAACAAATGCTATCGGAACGAACTGGGGTGCTTTCACCAAGAGAAGCTCTGCAGCAGATACTTGATAAAAATTTATCTGATAAGCCGGACCTTTTCACTTTCACAAAACGACTGGAAGAAGCGGAAGTATCATGGACAGCGAATGTCGCTTCTACCGGGAAAATGAACGGGTTCTCTTTTTCCTACCGCGATATAGCTTTCAAAGCTTCGCAATTGGGCAAGAGCTACAGTTGGGCAAATCTTAGTAACAGGCTCAACTACAACCCAGACCATCTAGAAGCTCTGCGAACCGGCATACCACCAGAAGAACCCCCTGCTCCCGCTCCCGCTCCCGC
>PPYF01612493.1_pt1 | contig 11949 bp, 7 predicted proteins | sample 1559871 | NCBI WGS metagenome assembly PPYF01 (sample SAMN08240021, study PRJNA423297) | Human gut metagenome, whole genome shotgun sequencing project. | reverse complement strand
CCCCAGAACAAAAATTTGCCCGTTGGGTAAGGGTGAGTATTGCCGCTTTCCTGGTAATATTCGCCTGGTTTATCGTTGCTGATATCTGGATCCCGCTGACGCCAGACTCCACGGTGATGCGCGTGGTAACGCCTGTTTCCTCACGCGTTTCCGGCTATGTCTCGCAGGTGCATGTACATAACAATAGCCGGGTGAAAAAGGGCGATTTGCTGTACGAACTGGATCCGACGCCGTTTATCAATAAGGTCGAGGCGGCGCAGATTGCCCTTGAGCAGGCGAAGCTGAGCAACCAACAGCTGGATGCGCAGATCGCCTCTGCGCGCGCTAATCTGCGCACCGCGCAATTCAACGCCCGTAACGATAAGACCACCTTTGACCGCTATCAACGCCTGAGCGCCATGCAGAATGTGTCGCAATCCGATCTCGACAAGGTGCGCACTGCCTGGCAGACCAGCGAGCAGTCGGTGGCGGCGCTCAACGCCAGTATTCAGAACCTGCTTATCCAGCGTGGCGAGCGCGATGACAAGCGCAACGTGACGCTGCAAAAATACCGTAACGCGCTTGAAGAGGCGCAACTGAACCTTGGATGGAGCAAAGTGTATGCAGAAACTGATGGCACGGTAAGCAATCTCCAGCTTAGCCCCGGACTGTACGCCACCGCCGCCACCCCGCTGCTGGCGCTGGTTAGCCACCAGACCGATATCGTGGCCGACTTTCGCGAGAAAAGCCTGCGCCACACTCGCGTGGATACCGATGCCTCCGTGGTGTTCGACGCCATGCCGGGCAAGGTTTTTTCTGCCCGCGTTACCAGCAGCGATGCCGGTATTCTGGCGGGCCAGGAGCAGGTTAACGGCCAGCTGTCGCAGCCGGAACAGTCAACCCGTTGGGTGCGCGATGCCCAGCGTATGCGTATTCATGTGGCGCTGAACGAACCGCTCGACACGCCGTTACCGACCGGGGCGCGCGCCACGGTACAGCTGTATAACAGCGAGGGGATGTTCGCCCGTACCTTTGCCGGGGCGCAAATCCACCTCGTTAGCTGGCTGCATTATGTCTATTAACACGCTGGCCCATGTCTTTACGCCGCACGGGAATATTGTCTACACCGCCAATGATTTTCGCCAGACCCTGCGTATCTCCGTTGCCGGGACAATCGCGCTGAGCATCTCAACCTTCTACAACGTGCAATACGGCGTGTTCTTTGTGGTTTATCCGCTGATGCTGCTGTCGCTGGTGCCGGTATTCAACCGCCATGTGGCAAAACAGTTTGTGTTCAGCGCGGCAGTAAACTGCGTTGAAATGGTGCTGATTGTCGGCTATCTCTCACAGTGGCCGCTGATCATGACGCTGGTGGTGTTCGGCCTGTACGTGATGCGTTTTCGTTTTATGAGCAAAGGGCCACTGTTTCTGCTCGGCTCAATGGGCGTGGTGTGCCAGAGCACGATGCTCAACTTTATGAGCTATCCCACCACCAACTGGCATACGCTGATGTTCTCCAATATGGAGGCCTGCGTCATGGCGGTGGCGCTGAGCGCGCTGCTGCATTATCTGATCCCGGACGTGGAACCCCGCCAGCCGCCGCCGCGCATTGAAAAAGATGCCGCCCGGGTGCGCCACGAGTCGCTGCTTTCCGGCACGGTGGCGACGATGATTTTTGTGGTCTTCCAGATCTGCGATTTGAGTGATTCGCTGTCGGCGCTGATGGCGGGCATTTTGATCCTGTTCCCGATGCACTATCGCGGGGCGGTGATCAGCTCGATCTGGCGTGTGGTCGGCGTGGTGCTGGCCTGTCTGTATATTCTGCTGGTGCAGCTGCTTATCTACGATTTCAGCAACCATATGGTGCTGATGATGCCGCTGATCGGCCTCGGGCTGGCATTCAGCGCCCGCCTGCACGTAATGGAAAAAGTCGGCGCGGGCGTGGGGTTTGCCAGCATCACCACCATCGGCATTATGTTTGGCCAGAACCTGCACCCGGATCAGGACCTGGTATTCAGCGATCTGTACCGCATCACCTCCGTCACCGTCGCGCTGGTGGCAACGCTAACCATGGTATTTCTGGTGCACCGGGTGTTGAACTGCTTTGCCGCGACGCGGTTTGTGATCACCGAGTGAGTGGGGGGGAAGTGCCGGATGGCGGCGTAAACGCCTTATCCGGCCTACAGAAGAAGGTTTGTAGGCCCGGTAAGCGCAGCGCCACCGGGCGTTTTTCAGCGGGGATTATACCTGTCTGCGTGTCTTGGCTGAAATCACGTCGATAAACTCCTGTACCTGCTGTTGCTTACGTGCGGACAGCTTGCACACCCGACGCAACGACTGCAATAGCGCGGGTTCTTCCGGCTCCTGCAGTTTTGTCGTTAGCACAATACAGCCTGGCATCACTCTGACATCGAATTTGCAGCCGGTGGCGAAACCGGCGGCTTCCAGCCACTGGCCTTTCATAATAATTGCCGGAACATGCGTGTAATCCGGATAACGACTCGCATAAGTGACGGTACCCAGACGATTATTTGCCGGGGAGACTTCTGGATTGGTGAATTCTGCAATAGAATGCGGGGTAGTCATGGTCTCTATTCCTTTTCAATAGGGATTGTGATTAGCGAGACGCTCGTGTTGCAGCACGGGCGTCTTGCGAAAAATACCTGTATATATCATCAGGGAAAAGAAGAAAAGTCCAGCTGAAAATAGACTGTAATGGGAATGAACAGGAAAGAACTGGATATATTTTTGACGGTTATGGATGCGGCAAAAATAATAAAAAGCGCACCGGACAGATGCGCTTAAAATAACAGTCAGGACTTTTTACGCGAGGTTTTTTTACCGCCGCTGGCGGCGCGTTCGGCCTTGATTTTTTCCAGCAGCGCGGCGGCGCTGTTTTCACCGCTGATGAGATCCGGGTTTTCAGCACGCCATTGGGCGGTTAGCTCGCCGCGGAAGGCTTTTGCCAGGATTGACTGGGTGAGGTTGTTGACGCGGGTCAGGGCGCTGTTGACCTGTTTTTCAATGGTGTCGGCGTAGGCGAAGAGTTGTTCGACGCGGCGGACGATTTCGTGTTGTTCTTCATGAGGTGGTATAGAGCATCTAAAATTTAAAATTTGCTTCCCGCTGATATGCGGAATATCGCTTCCCGTTTGATTAGGTTGGATATAATTTTTAAAATCTAAACCACTCAATGCAATATATAAATACTCTGGTAAAAGATCTCGGTAATCTTTAAATCGAGCGACACGCTGCACGAGAACACATGGTAAATCCGATTTTTTTGCTTTTGCGAGCTTTAATCCACTAGAAATTATAGGACGATCCATTGCTAGGATAATGTCATTCTCATTTATAAATAAATGGCTAAATAGCTCTAGTTTTTCTGCAGGAAATTTTTTTGTATCATCCCATCGCAATGCGCCTGGTTCAATATTCTGTCCTCTCAATAAAGGGATCCCATCTTCACTGAACTCAGCACTCTTGAAAGCATTTCCAATATCAATGGATACATGAGAGCCAATATTTGTAACTAAATTTGTAAAATCTTTATCTATTAGTCTTCCCGTAACTGCCTCACGTAATACAGCCTGACGAAAACGTTTCAGGATTTGCGGGATTTGCTCAAGACGTGCTTTGGTACTGTCTACCTGCGCCAGCAGCGTATCGAGTTTTTCGGCGATGATTTTTTGTTCGTAAATCGAAGGGAGAGCCAATCGTATATTTTCTATGTCTCCTTTCCTGATGGAAGGTACGGTAGTTGATCTAGCTTGTTCTGAAAGGTCTATAGTATTCATGAAATGGAATATAAATTTATCCATTTCATGTCGTACTGCACTGATAACCATTACATTGTTATCCGCTAAACCAGGTGATTGAATTATTGCCCGTCTGTTTAATTTAACAGCCTCACCTATTTTAGCAAAAGCAGTAGAACCTGGGCGAAATATTTTCCCTTTAAGCTCTACGGCTTCTTCTTTAGATATATAGTGCCCTGCTGTACTTAAATTTCCATTGTTTTTAGTTACAGCCAATGATATATCACTTACTTTATATACAGGATAATCACCACTGTTTTTTCCTTGGAATTTTATTGGAAAACCTACTCCGCTATTAACATCAAGCACGTCTCCTAAACTAGAGTCAACCCACCCCTCCGGCAATTTCCCCGCACTCATGCCTTCACCCCACCAAACGCTTCATTCAGCAACTGGCGCTGCGCATCCGCTTCATCGCCCGCGCCCAACTCACGCATCAGCGCATCCAGTTCGCCCAGCGCCTGTACCAGCTCGCCCATTGCTTCTGCCGCCAGTATGTCCGGTTCCGGCAGGCTGTCGGCGTCGATGCTGTCCTTATCCTTCAGCCAGGAGATATCCAGTGAATCGGATTTGGCCGTGCGGATCCACTCGCGGCTGAAGCAGCGCCAGCGGCTGGTGGTCAGGTGCTGCTCGGTGTCCTGATTCTCTGCGCTGTCGGCCACGTCAATCTCGCTGGCGTTAAAGCTCCACTCGCCTTCGCTGCGTGGACTGTTGCCGTGCGGATCGTCGCCAAATACATTTTCAAATGACTTGAGATACTGCTCGGTAAACGGCGTGCGCTTGCCGAAGCTCGGCATATTGGTACGCAGGTCATACACCCAGACGTTTTCAGTGCAGTTCTCTTCCTGATATTTATCGGCGTCGGTGCCTTTGGTGATAAACAGCACGTTGGTTTTCACGCCCTGTGCGTAGAAGATCCCGGTCGGCAAACGCAGAATAGTGTGCAGATTGCATTTGTTCATCAGGTCGCGACGCACGTCGGCACCGACCCCGGCTTCGAACAGCACGTTATCAGGCAGCACAACGGCAGCACGACCGCCCGGCTTCAGGTTGCGGTAAATATGCTGCAAAAAGGCCAGCTGTTTATTGCTGGTGCTGTAGGTGAGGTCGTCGCGGGTAATACTGGCTTCCCCACCTTTAGAGGTACCAAACGGTGGGTTGGCTAAAATGATATCGGCTTTCGCCAGTGACTGCCCGGCCATGCCCAGCGCATTGCCCTGATGCACCACGCCTTTTTCATCGCCTTCCATCCCGTGCAGCAGGCAGTTCATCAACGCCAGACGGCGGGTGGACGGTACCAGCTCAACGCCGATAAAGGCTTTATTCTTCTGGAACACGCGCTCTTTGTCCGACAGATCGTACAGATCGTCGGTGTTGGCCTTGATGTACTGATCGGCGGCAATCAAGAAGCCCGCGGTACCGGCGGCAGGATCCTGAATCACTTCGCCTGGCTGCGGTTTGATGCAGCGCACCATGCTGTTGATCAGCGCACGCGGGGTAAAATACTGCCCGGCACCGGACTTGGTTTCACCGGCGTTTTTTTCCAGCAGCCCTTCATAAAGGTCGCCCAGACCGTCTTTCTGCGCGCTGAACCAGTCGATCTGATCCAGCGAGCGGATCAACTGCTCCAGGTGGCGCGGCTCGCGCAGGCGAGTTTGCGCGTCGGCATAAATTGCGGTGATCAGTGGGTCGGCGTGGACCAGGTTGCCTTCGGCGTCTTTACCGGTAGAGAGCTTCAGCAGAATTTGTTTGTAGTCGTTCAGCAGGTTAAGGCCGGATTTGCTATTTAAATCGCTCCAGCGGCACCCTTCTGGCAGGATGTGTTTATCCAGCGTTTCCGCTTCGGTGTTCTCGTGCACCATCTTGATAAACAACAGTAATACCAGCTCGGTGACGTAATCGCTGTAGTTGATGCCATCGTCACGCAGGACGTCACAAAGATTCCAGAGTTTCTGAACGATTTCGTTGTTACTCATAGCTATTCCGGTTAAGGCCGGCTACCCGGCCTGTCTGTCAAAAAATGATGGGGAAGGGTATCACGATCAGGCGGATTTTGGTGCCCACAATGCATCGCTCATCTGATCGAGAATGGTGTCCAGTTGGTTATCCAGCAGGCTGTTGAGCTTCTTCGTCCCGCCGTCAGCGGAGAACAGGTGGTTAACGAAGTTTTTATCCAGCACCACTTCATGCACCAGCTGTTTTGCCAGCCGCTCCAGCCAGCGTTTCTGTACTTTACTCCAGCTATGCTGGGCATAGATTTTGTCCAGCGCCAGCTTCACGCGCTCCTCGAACGGAATAAGCGGTTCACCGAGCGCGGCCTGGCGAATATGCCCAATGATGGTGGCGGCGATATCCTGGCTGCTTTGGGTTCGCACCGCCGAGCGCAGGCTGGCCTCGCTGTAGCCCGCTTCATCCAGCAAAAGCCGGATCTCTTTTAACTGCTCACGCGTCAGGTCGCGTGGACGGTTAATCACCACCGACAGCGCCGCGGACTGGTTGATTTGTGTGGAGATAAACTCGTTGAAGCTTTGCAGGTAGTCGGCGGGTTTCTGGTAGCGCCCATAGGTCTGCTCTTTGCTGATGAGCTCATCATCATGGTCTGAAATCACCGGGCGGTACTCGCTGCCAAGCAAGGTGCCGACGTCGCTTAACTGACGGATCAGATTGCGATGCTGCTTGAGAAACGCCGAGGCTTGCTGCGGGCCAAGCTTATGCAGGTGCTGGTGCAACTGTTTTGGCTCCACGCCCCAGAGCTCTTCCAGTTCATTGAGTTTTTGGCGGACTTCCGGGCGTTTTTCGGCCTTTTTCTCCGCCTTACGCAGGACGCGCATAATTTTCTGGCTGAGCTGATTGAGTAAGCTATCCGCCTGGGTTTCCGTTGGGCTATCGCCTGGATTGTTCAGCGCCGTTTCCAGCACATCGTCACTCGATAGCTCTTCAACCAGTTGCTCGATGCTGACGCCCGCGTTTTTCACCAGCGGCTTCATGGTGTTCACATCCTGAAGCGTGGCGTAGATATCCACCGGATCGTGGATCCAGAAGACGGTTTTGCCGATATCGTCGCAGCGACGGGTGGCGCGACCGATCATCTGCTCGTACAGAATGCGCGATTTCACCCGCCGCAGGAACACCAGATGGGTGATCGCCGGAACGTCAATACCGGTGGTTAACAGATCTACGGTGATGCCAATGCTGGGGTAGCGTTCGTTTTTGAAACGCTTGATAAGCTTGCTGACCTGATCGCTCTTGCCGGTGATCTTCTCAATCGCGGCCTGATTAAAGTCGGGGTTGACCGCGCCCATGGCCTCATCGAGCAGGCGCTTAACCATATCTGCGTGGGCGTCCGTGGCGCAGAAAATCAGCGTTTTTTCATCGCCGGAAGGATCGATCTCTTTCGCCAGCTCTTCGCAGATCACCCGGTTAAAATCTTCGGTGATGACTTTACGGTTGAAGGCATCGACGTCGAAATTCAGCTCGTCTTCCAGCTCACTGGTATCGATTTCCCCCGTTTCTGCATCCACGGCACTGACGGTGTCGCCAGCCTCAAAGTGAATACCGTATTTACTGAGCTGGGTTTCATAGCGAACCGGGGGTTCGTGGTCAATCAGCCAGTCTTCCGCCACCGCTTCCCGGTAGGAATAAACATAAACGGGGTGACCAAAAATCTCGCTGGTGTGTTTGGCCGGGGTGGCGGTCAGGCCGATTTTTACGGCGTCAAAATAGTCGAGCACCCGACGATAGCTGGAGAGATATTGGGCGTTATCGCGGATGGAGAGCTCGCCCTCGGTCATCTCCTGATCCAGCGTGTAGCCGCGGTGCGCTTCGTCGATGATGATACAGTCGTAAGTATCTACCGCAGGTGGCGTGCCGGAACGATAGATCCGGCTGACCATGGATTGCACTGTGGCAACCTGTACGCGGGTTTCTGCTTCTGCCGCCATATCGCCCAGTTCGGCGACATTGTAGATTTGCGAGAGTGTCTGGTTCTGTTCCAGCGAAGCCTCTTTAAAGGCATCCTGCGCCTGTTCGCCCAGCGCAGAGCGGTCGACGAGAAAGAGGATCCGTTTAAAGCGTTCGGCCTTCAGGAATCGGTAGATTAAGCCAATAATGGTACGTGTTTTGCCCGTCCCGGTTGCCATGGCCAGTAACGCTTCACGCGAGCCCTGTTCCAGCGAGGACTCGACGGCCTTAACCGCATTGACCTGGTAATCACGCAGGCCAAGATAGCTAAACGGTTCCTGATGCAGTCTGGCTTCTGCTTGCGCCCGGCTACGATGCAGGCGGTCCATCAGGCCTTCTGGCGTGATGAAGCTTTCCAGCGGATAGCGGGTATTGTCAGGCGAGCGAACATCGCGGAACCACGTGCCGGAATGTTCGGCGGACTGTTTGATATAAGGCCGACCATTGCATGAGAACACGAAAGGAATTTGATAAACGCTATTCACACCATCTTCCCAGCCTTTGACGCGCCCTTCTTCAGACCAGGCAGGGATCATGGATGCGTCAAACTGAAAACCTTTGCTGTAGCGTTCGGCCTGGGGGATTTTCCCGGCAACGTTTTCGTTTTTTCTTTTTGCTTCAACGGTTGCGACGGGTGTGAGCCCGCAGAAAAGGACGTAATCCGCTCTGCCGTGTTCGTCATCGGCAAAGGTTGGCCATTCCGCAATAGCCTTGTTGACCCCTTTTTCTGGGCGGGAGCCTTTTTTCCAGGTGATTTCCTGAGTATCCGCCAGCCAGCCCCATTCATTGAGCTGCTGGTCAATCAGGATCCGGGTCAGCTCTTCGGTAATGATGTGCTTGCGGGCATAGCTGGACTTGCGGCCAAATTCTTTGCGCTGGGCCGTAATGGCTTGCTGTGTTTGCTGGGCAAGCTGTGCCTGCAAGGCGGTGAGCTTCGCTTCATAATTTTGCTGGAGCGTTTGTAGATCCTGCTGGCTTATTTCCAGCAATTGCTGTTGTTCTCTGGCCTCAATATCCATTTCGTGAGCCAGCTGTTCATATTCTTCTTTTTGCTGTTTAAGTAACGTCTGAAGCTGCTCGCTGGATTCCAGCTTTTGGTTTGCTGCCAATAAGGTTTGTTTGAGCTGTTCGATGGCCGATTGGGATTTATTGAGCTGTTCACTCGGGTCATGCGGCGGAACAAAAGGGCCAGGATTAAACTGACTACCTGCATCACCAAATGTCTGATGGAACCAGATTGCCAGCGCACGGGCGACTTTCAGCGCATCCATCGCTTCACGGTGACGGGTCTGGAACTGATGTGTCGCTTTATTACCTTCAATTCTCAGCGTATGAAATAACTGGCGAATCGCAGGATCAAACTGTAATTCACGGTCCAACCTGTAGAGCAATTCTTGCTGGTTTGGATTATCTTCCCGGCTAATATTTAACCGGGCAGCAATATTTTGCGCCAGCGCTTCACCAAACTGGCGTAGCTTCATCAGTGTGGTATTGGGATCGCTGGAGAATAGCCGTTCTGCGGTAGCGGTGATTTGAACCAATAGCGGATCGTATTCTGCCAGGAAATCAAAATTTGTTGGCTGAGTTAGGCTAGCGGTTGTCAAAGATTGAGCTCCTTGCAGCGATCACCCGCAGCATATTGCTGAAACTGCAAAGGGTGAAAAGGTTCGTTTTGCGAGATGTCTTCCAAAATCATAACGCTGCACGTTTTTTTATCAAGCGTTATAAGGGCAGGATGTTGTGTGTAACACTTTAAAAAGGCTAAAGAATGGGAGTGATGGGTAATTTGTAGATTATGCTGTTGTATGAGTGCGGAGAAGAAGAGGACGCGACCTTACTGGCCGCGACCTTTCATGCTTATTACTCAATCTCCAGCTCATCAAACAGCTGTAAATCGACATCCAGCAGCTCGACAGCATTGCTGCGTCGAATGCCAACGTTATTTTCTATCAACATTTCCAGCAGGCGATCGCCGTCAATCAGCGTGATAGGGGCGGCTCCCGGAAACAGCGCCGCTTCCGCGCATTTAGCAGCAAACTTGCCGGTGGTGATCAGCGTGCCGCGAATGGCTTTGTGATAAGGCAGTGCGCCGCGCAGTTGATCGATATACGGGCGGGTAATGGTGTTCTGCATCCGCTTCACCTGCACCACTTCGGTAATGGTGGTGATGCCCACCTGCACCTTACCAATCACATCCACGCCTTTATCGCCAGAGGCTTTGGTGACCTCGACCTCTTCATAGCCCATCGCTTCAAGAAGCTGCGCCACAAGATGCTCGAACTTGTAGGGGTTCATGGTAGAAAGCTGTTCGCGTAGTACCTCTTTTTGCTGCTCGTTGTAGCGTTTTACCGCATCGAGCAGCGCCTTACGCGGATCCGCCTTTTTCGTTGGCAGCGCTTGTGTCAGCCACTGGCGACCTGCGTCAGTAATGCGGTAGCTCATTCCTTCTCTGGTCGCCAACTGGCGGTCAATCAGGTTATACAGACGCGAGTAGAGCGTGCTTTTTGCCGAGCGGTCGGAGGCAAATTTGGAATGCTGATGCAAAAACGCCAGCCATTCAGGTAGCAGATCCCCACGGCGCGACATTTCACGACCGGCAAGCAGTTCAAGCAGCTGTATCAGCCCTTCCTGATCGTCCAGCCAGCGCAGAGTTTCGTCGTCGTCTTGCAGAAAACGTTCGCCACGAGCGGTCGGTGCCCAGATGTCATCGGCGGTGCTTGCCATCAGATCAAACAGCGGGTAGTTGAGGAACAGGTAGCAGCCGTAGCTGTGGCGTGGGTTCAGAATATGATTGTCGGTTTGCCAGATACGTAGCGCAATTTCGGCATCTTCGCCGCTTAAGCGCTCGTTGATCCATAAATCTGGTTCTGACCAGTCGACCGGGTTTTGCGGGGTACCGGTTTGTTCAAAGATGGCGGTAATCATGCTGCGTACCGATTTCAGGGAATAGCCTGAAATGGCTTTCATCATCGCTTTAACCTGGGCGTAGGTCGGAAAAAGCGGGGTAATCACTTTGTAATTTTTCACGTTGATCCCTTAACGAGTGCAATGACAATAGCTTGCCATACCAGGTGAAAAATTCCATGGGGTGAATCATTTATCGGAATGAAAACGGCCAGTGCCGGATGGCGGCTACGCCTTATCCGGCCTACAAGGAGCGGGATTTCCAGGCCCGGTCACATCGCGTCACCGGGCAATTCAGCAGGGGATTACTTCTTCAATCCCGCAAATGCGGCTCTGATCTCATCTTCCGGCAACTGAATGCCAATAAACACCAGCAGGCTGTGCGGCGTTTCGTCGCCCCACGGGCGGTCCCAGTCGGCGCTGTACAGGCGCTGGACGCCCTGGAACAGCAGGCGGTTGGGCTCGCCTTCAATCCACAGCATGCCTTTGTAGCGCAGCAGCTTCTCGGCGGATTCCAGCAGCAGATTTTCCATTACGCGCGACACGTCGCTGATGTTCACCGGGTAATCCAGTTCGACGACGATCGAGGAAATATCGTTTTGCTTGTCAGCGATAAAGTGGAAGCGCGGTTTGGCGCTGACTACGTTCTCTTCCAGCATAAAACCGTTGGTGTCGAACAGCAGCGAAAGATCGATGTCGCCATGCGTCACGGTGTAAATCGGCGCACGGGCGTTGATGCGCGCCAGGCGCTCACGCAGTTTCTCGCCTTCACCTGCGACGTCGGTTTTGGTCAGCAGGATGCGGTCAGCATAGCCGACCTGCGACTGGGCGATGGTGAACTGGTTCATCTGCTCATCGGCATGCACCGCGTCAACCAGCGCAATCACGCCGTCCAGCAGGTAGCGTTCGCAAATCACTTCATGGGAGAAAAAGGTCTGGATAATCGGGCCGGGGTCGGCCATGCCGGTGCACTCGATCACCAGACGGTCAAAATTGATGGTGCCTTTGTCGAGGTTGTCGAGTAGGTCTAATAGCGCATCTTCCAGCTCACTGGAACGGGTACAGCAGATGCAGCCGTTGGTCAGGGTTTTGATCTGCGTGGCGCGGTCGCCGATCAGTTGATCGTCCACTGAGACTTCGCCGAATTCGTTTTCGATAACGGCAATCTTGTAACCGTGCTGCTCGTTGAGAATATGGCGTAGCAGGGTGGTTTTACCCGCGCCAAGAAAACCGGTGAGTAGGGTAACTGCAATCGGGGTCATTCACTTCTCCTTCTAACAGCAACTGC
>PPYF01172304.1_pt1 | contig 11949 bp, 10 predicted proteins | sample 1559871 | NCBI WGS metagenome assembly PPYF01 (sample SAMN08240021, study PRJNA423297) | Human gut metagenome, whole genome shotgun sequencing project. | reverse complement strand
GCTTTGAGGAATCCACGATGAGTGAGGCTGAAGCCCGCCCGACTAACTTTATTCGTCAGATCATCGATGAAGATCTGGCAACCGGTAAGCACAACACGGTGCATACGCGTTTTCCGCCAGAGCCGAATGGCTATCTGCACATCGGCCACGCGAAATCTATCTGCCTGAACTTTGGTATCGCGAAAGACTATCAGGGCCAGTGCAACCTGCGTTTCGATGACACCAACCCGGTGAAAGAAGATATCGAATACGTAGAGTCGATCAAAAACGACGTCGAATGGTTAGGTTTTCACTGGTCTGGCAACGTTCGCTACTCCTCGGACTACTTCGATCAACTGCACGCCTATGCCGTTGAGCTTATCAATAAAGGTCTGGCCTACGTTGATGAACTGACGCCGGAACAGATCCGTGAATACCGCGGCTCGCTGACTGCGCCGGGCAAAAACAGCCCGTACCGCGATCGCAGCGTGGAAGAGAACCTGGCGCTGTTCGAAAAAATGCGTACCGGTGGCTTTGCGGAAGGTACCGCCTGCCTGCGCGCCAAAATCGATATGGCTTCACCGTTTATCGTTATGCGTGACCCGGTGCTGTACCGCATTAAATTTGCCGATCACCATCAGACCGGCACCAAGTGGTGCATCTACCCGATGTACGACTTCACCCACTGCATTAGCGATGCGCTGGAAGGTATCACTCATTCCCTGTGTACGCTGGAGTTCCAGGACAACCGTCGTCTGTACGACTGGGTGCTGGACAACATCACCATTCCGGTTCACCCGCGCCAGTACGAATTCTCGCGCCTGAATCTGGAATACACCGTGATGTCCAAGCGCAAGCTGAATCAGCTGGTGATGGAAAAACACGTAGAAGGCTGGGACGACCCGCGTATGCCGACCATCTCCGGTCTGCGTCGTCGTGGTTACACCGCAGCGTCCATCCGTGAGTTCTGCAAGCGCATCGGCGTGACCAAGCAGGACAACACCATTGAGATGGCATCGCTGGAATCCTGCATTCGCGAAGATCTCAACGAAAACGCGCCGCGCGCGATGGCGGTTATCGATCCGGTAAAACTGGTTATCGAAAACTACCCGCAGGGCGAAAGCGAAATGGTTTCCATGCCTAATCATCCGAATAAACCGGAAATGGGCAGCCGCGAAGTGCCGTTTAGCGCTGAAATCTGGATCGATCGCGCAGACTTCCGTGAAGAAGCCAATAAGCAGTACAAGCGTCTGGTGATGGGTAAAGAAGTGCGTCTGCGTAACGCCTACGTGGTGAAAGCTGAACGCGTGGAGAAAGATGCCGAAGGCAATATCACCACCATCTTCTGTACCTATGATGCTGAAACCCTGAGCAAAGATCCGGCCGATGGCCGCAAAGTGAAGGGCGTGATTCACTGGGTTAGCGCCGCGCACGCGCTGCCGGTAGAGATTCGCCTGTACGATCGTCTGTTCAGCGTACCGAACCCAGGCGCCGCAGAAGACTTCCTGGCGGTGATGAACCCTGAGTCACTGGTTATCAAGCAGGGCTATGCTGAGCCGTCTCTGCAGGCCGCTGAGGCCGGTAAAGCGTACCAGTTCGAGCGTGAGGGTTACTTCTGCCTCGACAGCCGCTACAGCACGGCAGACAAGCTGGTCTTTAACCGTACCGTTGGTTTACGTGATACCTGGGTTGGCTAATACTCGCCGATCCAACATGAAAAACGCCGCTTTTGCGGCGTTTTTTTTGCCTGGTCATATACCCCTGGCGCCGATGGCAACATATCGTTCCTTTCTGTTCCGGTAATGTGCAAACCGGTTCTTTTTTATAGTTTCGCGATGCGAATTAATAATATTTTCCTGGATCTGGTACGTTCGCACTTTTTTACATCTACCCACCCCTGATCTTCAATGTAAACGGTCTCATTAACATTTCATCCAAGCCCCGCAAGGGCTGGCCTGTGCAAATGTTAACAATGCATTACGTTACACATTGAAACCAAATATGTGCGCTTTGTCATAATCCTGCACTCTTGTTGCGGAAAAGGATTGATAATTCGCGTCGCGAAAAATAGTCTATCAGTGTACTGAAACACCTTTTTTCCAGAAGTTCATTTTTTAGCGTTTTATTTTTTGCTTCTGCTTTGCAGCGGCATTTTTAAAAGTCAAAGAGGATATAACTATGCGTACGTTTAGTGGCAAACGTAGTACGCTGGCGCTGGCTATCGCCGGTGTGACAGCAATGTCAGGCTTTGTGATGACTCCGGAAGCGAAGGCAGAAGGGTTCATTGATGATTCAACATTAACCGGCGGCATCTACTACTGGCAGCGTGAGCGTGACCGTAAAGATGTGACCGACCACGACAAATATAAAACCAACCTTTCTCACTCCACCTGGAACGCCAACCTCGACTTCCAGTCGGGTTATGCGGCTGACATGTTCGGTATTGATATTGCTGCTTTTACCGCAATTGAAATGGCAGAAAGCAGCGAAAGCGGTCACCCGAACGAAATTGCATTCTCGTCAAAAAATAAAGGCTATAGCGAAGATTACAGCGGCGATAAGAGCGGTATCAGCCTGTATAAAGCGGCGGCTAAATTTAAACTTGGCCCAACCTGGGCGCGTGCGGGTTACATTCAGCCGACGGGTCAGACCCTGCTGGCGCCGCACTGGAGCTTTATGCCGGGTACCTATCAGGGGGCTGAAGCCGGGGCAAACTTTGACTACGGCGACAGCGGCGCGCTGAGCTTCTCCTACATGTGGACCAACGAGTACAAGGCGCCATGGCATCTGGAGATGGATAACTTCTATCAGAATGATAAGAAGACCAAGGTGGATTACCTGCACTCTATCGGTGCGAAATACGATTTCAAAAACGACCTGGTGCTGGAAGCGGCATTCGGTCAGGCGGAAGGTTATGTTGACCAGTACTTCGCCAAAGCAAGCTACAAATTTGATATCCCTGGCGGCCCGCTGACCACCAGCTACCAGTTCTACGGTACCCGTGACAAAGTGAGCGATCACGGCGTGAACGATATTTACGACGGCACCGCGTGGCTGCAGGCGTTAACATTCGGCTATAAGCTGAACGAAGTTTTCGACTTCCGTCTGGAAGGGACCTGGGTTAAGGCCGACGGTCAGCAGGGCTACTTCCTGCAGCGTATGACTCCAACCTACGCATCCTCAAACGGTCGTCTGGATATCTGGTGGGATAACCGCTCTGACTTCAACGCCAACGGCGAAAAAGCGGTCTTCTTCGGCGGTATGTATGACCTGAAGAACTGGAATCTTCCTGGTTGGGCCGTGGGTGCATCCTACGTCTATGCATGGGATGCGAAACCAGCGACCTGGCAGATGAACCCGGACGCATACTACAACAAAAACAATACGATCAGAGAATCTGCATACAGCCTGGATGCCATGTATACCGTACAGGAAGGTCGTGCGAAGGGTACCCTCTTCAAACTGCACTTCACTCAGTACGACAACCACTCCGACATCCCAAGCTGGGGCGGTGGTTACGGCAACATCTTCCAGGATGAGCGTGACGTGAAATTCATGGTTATCGCACCGTTCACCATTTTCTGATGCATGATGCGGCAGGGGGAAGCCTCTGTCGCCGCTAAGAGGCTCATCGTATGAAAAAACTGATTATTGTTGCCCTGATGGCCGCTGGCCTTACCGCTTGCGCTCAGCCATCCGCGCCGAAAGAAGACAGTAAGCTGAAGGATGCCTACAGCGCGTGCATTAACACCGCTGAAGGCAATCCGGATAAAATCCAGGCCTGCCAGAGCGTACTGAACATGCTGAAGCAAGAGAAACAGCACGAACAGTTTGCCAATCAGGAAAGCGTACGCGTGCTGGACTACCAGCAGTGTATTCAGGCAACCCGTACCGGTAACGACCAGACCGTAAAAGCCAAATGCGATAAAATGTGGCAGGAAATTCGCAGTAACAACGCCACAAAATAGCGATTGTTGTTATAGCAAAAAGGGCGGAGAGTTTTCTCCGCCCTTTTTGCGTTTCAGGGCTGGCCCTCCGCTGGAGCAGGCGGATGACAAGCTCGCTTTCCTGACGGGCAAAGTTGCTTTTACCATACGTAAGGTGAGGCGAATTGAGCAGATTGCGCCCATAAAAAAAGCCAACCTTCAGGCTGGCTTTTCAGGCATCACGAAACGTTATTTTTCAACGCCATCATGCGCATGTTCATCTTCACGGCAGTCGCCTTCTGCACAGTGGCCGTAAAGATAAAGACTGTGGTTGGTCAGACGAATTCCGTGTTTGGCGGCAATTTCACGCTGGCGAGCTTCGATAGATTCGTCGCTGAACTCGATCACTTTGCCACAGTCGAGGCAGATCAGGTGATCGTGGTGATGCTGCTGAGTCAGTTCGAAAACGGATTTGCCGCCTTCGAAGTTATGACGGGTCACGATGCCCGCGTCGTCAAACTGGTTCAGAACACGATAAACCGTGGCCAGGCCAATTTCTTCACCCATGTCGATCAGGCGTTTGTATAAGTCTTCCGCGCTGACATGGTGGTTATCCGGTTCCTGAAGAACTTCCAGAATCTTTAACCGTGGAAGTGTGACTTTCAGGCCAGCCTTCTTTAATGCGGTATTATTGTCAGTCATGCGGAATCTGTCCTGTTGCTAAACGATTAACTTCCATCAGCGAAAGTATCACAGAGAATTCACCCGTTTTAATGCGTCTCATTATAGAATGACCCTGGCTAAATGAAAACAGCAAGGCTTGGGTAAACTAACCTTTCAAAAACGAGGCGTCACCGACAAACAGAGCGATGAACCTACGCTAAATCAGAAGATATTGTACAGGTATGCGCTGAAAAGTTAAAAAAATGTAGCTATTATTTTGATTGCTTTTACCTATTAATGAGGCGCGATTTGTTATCGCACCTCAATATCATCAGGCGTTTTTGATTTCGTCGAGGTGCAGTTCTTCAGCAACCTGCTTAACCCATTTTTCAACACGTTCAGCGGTCAGCTCCGGCTGACGGTCTTCGTCAATCGCCAGACCCACGAAGTGGTCGTCATCGGCCAGGCCTTTCGACGCTTCGAAGTGGTAGCCTGCGGTTGGCCAGTGACCAACGATGGTCGCGCCGTTTGGCTCAATGATGTCGCGGATAGTGCCCAACGCATCGCAGAAGTATTCCGCGTAGTCTTCCTGATCGCCACAGCCGAACAGGGCGACCAGCTTACCGTTGAAGTCAACTTCTTCCAGAGACGGGAAGAAATCGTCCCAGTCGCACTGGGCTTCACCGTAGTACCAGGTTGGGATGCCCAGCAGCAGGATATCGTAGCCTGCCAGGTCTTCTTTGCTGCTCTTGGCAATGTCGTGAACGTCAGCGACATCTTTACCAAGCTGTTTTTGAATCATTTTTGCGATATTTTCGGTGTTCCCGGTGTCGCTACCGAAGAAGATGCCAACGATTGCCATGAGTAAAATAACCTCTTGAAACTTAATGATATGGTGGTGGCTTATTGCCCACAGATAAGGGCAATCATAGCAGAACAGAGAAGCGTGCGGAAACAGCTATCGTGCCGTACTGCACACTCTGCTACATGAAAGTGTGTTCTGGGGGGATATTTCAGACTTTCCCTTGCCCGTGCAGCAGCGGCAGTTGGCTCATCAGCATCTCTTCGATGAGTTCGCTGCGGCTCATGTCACGGGCAGCCGCCAGCTCGTTGAGCGCATCAACGGCGTCGCTGTTGAGCTTCAGCTCGACGCGCTTAAGCCCGCGAACTTTGTCGCGTTTGAGCTGATTACGCTTATTAATGCGGAGCTGTTCGTCACGCGAAAGCGGATTGGTTTTGGGTCTTCCCGGCCGACGCTCATTTGCGAACAAATCTAATGTCGTACGGTCCGTTTGTTCTTTTGCCATGGTTCTGAGTGACTTCGGGGAAACAAGCTACCGGACGGTGCCCGGCGCAGACAGCGCGCAATCATACAACAGTGGAACCCGCACGCCAACGACCACGGCCATTATGGCGCGCGGTCGATGCATTTTTAATCACTCGGCGAGATAGCGGCGAATGGCGCGCAACACGGCGTCCGGTTTTTCGGCGTGAACCCAGTGACCCGCCCCGGCAATCACGTGCGCTTTCGCCTGCGGGAACTGCGCCAGCAGATCGTCACGATAGGCTTCGGTGACATACGGTGAGTTACCGCCGGGAATAAACAGCGCAGGGTGTTCCCAGGCAGGGATGGTTTCCCAGCCGACGATGTGGGGATATTGCTCCCACAATACCGGCACGTTAAAGCGCCAGGCGCCGTCAACAAATGACTTCAGCAGAAACTGAATCACGCCTTCTTCATGCAGATACTCGCGCATCACCGTGGCTGCCTGCTGGCGCGTGGCGACGCCCGCGCTGGTGACGGCATTAATCGCGGCAAAAATCTCATCATGACGACGCACGTGGTAATCCACCGGCGCAATGTCGATAGCCACCAGGCGGTCGATGCGCTCCGGGGCCAGCGCGGTCAGCGCCATCACCGCTTTACCGCCCATCGAATGGCCGATGAATGTCGCTTTCTCAATCTGGTTGGCGTCGAGAGTATCGAGCAGATCCTGCGCCATGGCCGGATAGCTCATGTCGTCGGAACGCGGCGACAGACCGTGGTTACGCATGTCGACCTGAATGACATCGTGATCGGCAAGCAGGTCACGGGCCAGAATGCCCAGGTTATCCAGGCTGCCGAACAGCCCGTGGACCAGAACGATGGGGGAATTATTGTGCAGGTTTTGTGCAGATTGCGCTCGGAAATTCAATTTCATAGCAAAGTTCTTTTTTTCGCATTGTCGGGTTAGGGTATCATGTTCAACATTCTAACGCTCAGGGGCAAGTGAGGAACTCATCCGAATTTTGCCGTGCCCCTGGTTTGGCGCTACCCGCTGTTGGGTTTTGACTTTATAATCCCAATAAATTGTATTCAGAAAAATTATCGCACCGGATTAAGATGAAAACGATCGAAGTTGATGACGAGCTCTATCGCTATATTGCAGCCCACACTCTGCGCATTGGCGAGAGCGCGTCCGACATTTTACGGCGTATGCTGAAATTCTCCGCCGCTTCCCAGCCGACAGCCGTTGCTGCCGCGCCGGTCGTCAAAGCAGAACCGGTTGCCGCTCCGGCGCCCGCTGCTGCTCCCGTTGCTGAGGTGAAAACGGTTAAAACCGCCAAAGATAAAGTCCGTGCCATGCGCGAACTGCTGCTCTCCGATGAGTATGCAGAGCAGAAGAAAGCGGTAAACCGCTTCATGCTGGTGCTGACCACGCTGTACTCTCTGGACAACAATGCGTTTGCTGAGGCAACCGAATCCCTGCATGGCCGTACCCGCGTCTACTTTGCCGCCGATGAGCAAACGCTGCTGAAAAACGGCAACCAGACGAAACCCAAACAGGTTCCGGATACGCCATACTGGGTCATTACCAACACCAATACGGGCCGTAAATGCAGCATGGTCGAGCACATCATGCAGTCAATGCAATTCCCGGCGGAATTGATTGAGAAGGTTTGCGGTACCATCTAATACTGACAATCTAACCCTTGCATAAGAAGGACCAGGCAATGGCAAACCATACCCGTGCGGGTCAACCCGCACAGCAGAGTGATTTGATCAACGTCGCTCAACTGACGGCCCAGTACTATGTGCTGCAGCCGGACGTGAGCAATGCGGAACATGCGGTGAAATTCGGCACCTCCGGTCACCGCGGTAGCGCAGGTCGTCACAGCTTCAATGAAAAGCATATTTTGGCCATTGCTCAGGCGATTGCTGAAGAGCGCGCGAAAAACGGAATTTCGGGCCCATGCTACGTCGGAAAAGATACGCACGCGCTTTCTGAGCCTGCGTTCATCTCCGTACTTGAAGTGTTAGCGGCGAATGGCGTAGATGTGATTGTGCAGGAAAACAATGGCTTCACGCCGACCCCGGCGGTTTCCAACGCTATCCTGGTGCACAACAAGAAAGGCGGCCCGCTGGCCGATGGCATAGTGATTACGCCGTCCCACAACCCGCCGGAAGACGGTGGTATCAAGTACAACCCGCCAAACGGCGGCCCGGCTGATACCAACGTTACCAAAGTGGTTGAAGACCGCGCTAACGCGCTGTTGGCCGCCGATCTGAACGGCGTGAAGCGCATCTCTTACGATGCGGTGCTGGCCTCGGGTCATGTGAAGGAAGTGGATCTGGTGCAGCCGTTCATTGAAGGGTTGGCGGATATCGTTGATATGGCGGCGATCCAGAAAGCCGGTCTGACGCTGGGCGTTGATCCGCTGGGCGGCTCCGGTATTGAATACTGGAAACGTATCGCTAAGCACTACAACCTGAACCTGACCATCGTTAACGATCACGTTGACCAGACTTTCCGCTTTATGCACCTCGATAAAGATGGCGCAATCCGAATGGACTGCTCTTCCGAGTGCGCGATGGCGGGCCTGCTGGCGCTGCGTGATAAGTTTGACCTGGCCTTTGCCAACGATCCTGACTACGACCGTCACGGTATCGTCACCCCGGCCGGGCTGATGAACCCGAACCATTATCTGGCGGTAGCGATCAACTACCTGTTCCAGCACCGTCCGCAGTGGGGTAAAGAGGTTGCCGTGGGTAAAACCCTGGTCTCTTCCGCAATGATTGACCGCGTGGTGAATGACCTGGGCCGTAAGCTGGTGGAAGTGCCGGTCGGCTTTAAATGGTTTGTTGATGGCCTGTTCGACGGTAGCTTTGGCTTTGGCGGTGAAGAGAGCGCGGGCGCTTCCTTCCTGCGCTTCGACGGTACGCCGTGGTCGACCGATAAAGACGGGATCATCATGTGCCTGCTGGCGGCAGAAATCACCGCCGTCACCGGTAAGAACCCGCAGGAACACTACAACGAGCTGGCGGCACGTTTCGGCGCGCCAAGCTATAACCGTCTGCAGGCGAGCGCGACTTCCGCACAGAAAGCGGCGCTGTCTAAGCTCTCTCCTGAGATGGTCAGCGCCAGTACCCTGGCCGGTGACCCGATTACCGCGCGCCTGACCGCTGCACCGGGTAACGGTGCATCTATCGGTGGTCTGAAGGTGATGACCGATAACGGCTGGTTTGCTGCGCGTCCGTCCGGTACGGAAGATGCGTACAAAATTTACTGCGAAAGCTTCCTCGGCGCTGAGCATCGTCAGCAGATTGAGAAAGAAGCGGTAGAGATTGTTAGCGAAGTGCTGAAAAACGCCTGATTGCACGGGTAAGAAAAAGGGAGCCAAATGGCTCCCTTTTTTATCGGCTCCGTGCTGCTACGGGGCCGGCATAAATGCCTTGCCGGGGCGACACACAACCAATAATCGTGGTCGTTGTAGGCCGGATAAGCGAAGCGCCATCCGGCAACATCGGCACAGACTTAACCGTGCTTATTCTTCAATTCAAACCGCGGTGAGACCAGCCCGTACAGCGTCCAGCCGAGGAACGTCACGATGGAACCGTACAGCATCGCTTCTTCACCGGAAGAGTAGAGCGCATAGAAGCTGTACATCGCACCAATAAAGGCCACGAAGTTGGCGATGCGCGCTTTATTCATCGGCACGTTAGCCATACGCTGGATAATGACCAGTGCCGCCATCGACAGGATGTACGGAATAATGTTGGTCACCACCGCCAGGTTCACCAGCACGTTGAACTGATTATTCAGCGACGGGCTGATGGTCATCAGCGACAGCCCGGACTGAATCACCACGATCACCAGCATCCCCTTAACCGGCGCATCCGCCTTGCTAACCTGAGAGAACACTTTCGGGAAGTAGCCTTCATCCGCCGAGGATTTGAATACCTGGGCGATAGTGAACTGCCAGCCGAGCAGCGAGCCGCAGCAGGACATGACCATCAGCGCCATGATCACTTTACCGACTTCCGGCGTGAACATTTGCGCGAAGGCCAGGCCGAACGGGGCGGTTGAATTAGCCAGGTCCATATTCGGCACAATCCCGGCAATCACGTTGGTGGAAACGATGTAAATCACCGCCGCCCCCAGCGTCCCGCCGAGCACGGCGATCGGTACGTTACGTTCCGGGTTTTCCACCACTTCAGCGTTGGCGCAGGCGGATTCCAGACCGAGGAAGGCCCACAGCGTCATGGCGATGGATGAACCGACCGCGCTAAAGAACGGCACGTGATGCGGGTTCCAGGACTCGACGTACATCGTCGGGCTGAACCAGAACCAGCCAATCACGCACAGACCTACCACCGGGATAATGACGCCCCATACCGTGATGCTGCTGATCTGTCCGGTAATGCGCGCGCCGCCGAAGTTGGCAACGGTACAGATCCACAGCACGCCGATGGTGGCGAGCCCAATTTGCACGGGGCTCAGTGCGGCACCGAAAAGCTCGGTGCCATAACCCACCGCCGAAATTGCGATCGCGACGTTGGCAATCAGCAGCGATACCCCATAGGTATAGTTGGCCATAAAGTTGCCCGACTTACCAAAGGCATACTCCGCATAGCCGCCCATGCCGCCGGATTTTTTACTGAACATCCCGCATTTAGCGAAGGCCCAGGCCAGCGCCATAGAACCGACGGCGGTGACCAGCCAGGAGATAATGGAAATGGTGCCGACTTCAGCGAGCTTGGTGGGCAGCATGATAATACCGGAGCCCATCATGTTCACCATCGTCAGGATGGTGAGCTGAACAACACCCATTTTGTTGTTGGCTTTGCTCATAATTTCTCCCCTTTCAGCAGCGCTGGCAGCGGCTGCTGAGGTTTAATCACGTTGCACCACACTTCTTTGCGACCGTCGTGTTCCTGGATGTAAACCCCTTGCAGTTCTGGCGCAAAGCCCGGCAGCAGGTTGATGCCTTCTTCCAGCGCTTTGAAGTAGCGCAGAACGGAATCCCCCCAGATTTCACCCGGGACAACGCACAGCACGCCAGGAGGATACGGCAGGGCGCCTTCGGCGGCGATTTTGCCTTCCGCCATTGACAGCGGTACCAGATCGACCTCGCCGCGGATGTAGGCAAAGTTCGCCTCCTGCGGGTTCATGCTGACGCGCGGGAAGTGTGATTTGCGGAACATCTCTTTTTGCAGCTGTTTGACGTTATGGCGGGCATACAGGTTATGCATTTCCTGGCACAGCTGGCGCAGGGTGTAACCGGCGTAACGCTCTTTATGCTGACCGTAGAGCGATGGCAGCACCTCCTGCAGCGGCGCGTCAGATTCCAGCAGCGTTTCGAAGCGCACCAGCAGCGCCACCAACTGTTGCAGCTTGGCCATATCTTCTGCCGGGGTGAGCAGGAACAGGATTGAGTTGAGGTCGCATTTTTCCGGTACTACACCGTGTTCACGCAGGTAGTTGGCCAGAATGGTGGCCGGCACGCCAAAGGTGTCGTACTCGCCATTAGCGTCGATGCCTGGGGTAGTCAGCAGCAGTTTGCACGGGTCAACGAAGTACTGATGCTCCGCGTAGCCTTCAAAGCCGTGCCAGCGTTCGCCCGGCACGAAGTGGAAGAATCGCAGGTCGTTGGCAATCTGTTCGGTCGGCCAGGATTGCCACGGTTTACCGTCAATCTCGGCGGGCACAAACGGACGAATGTGGTGGCAGTTATCCAGAATCAGCTTACGCGCTTCGATGCCGTTAGAGACGCAGTCCATCCACATATTGCGGCCCGCTTGCCCTTCGTGCATCCGCGCGTTGATGTCCAGTGCGGCAAACAGCGGGTAGAACGGGCTGGTGGACGCGTGCATCATAAAGGCGTTGTTGAGACGTTTATGCGGCACATAGCGCTGTTGACCTTTGATATGACTATCTTTTTTATGGATCTGTGAAGTCTGCGAGAAACCGGCCTGCTGTTTATGCACCGACTGGGTCACCAGAATCCCCGGGTCGTTTTCATTCAGCTCCAGCAGCAGCGGCGAGCAGTCGGCCATCATCGGAATGAACTGTTCGTAACCTACCCACGCGGAGTCGAACAGGATGTAGTCGCACAGATG
>PPYF01411707.1_pt1 | contig 11951 bp, 5 predicted proteins | sample 1559871 | NCBI WGS metagenome assembly PPYF01 (sample SAMN08240021, study PRJNA423297) | Human gut metagenome, whole genome shotgun sequencing project. | reverse complement strand
ATTTTCGTCACTATGATAAGGAAACTTATCAAGTTGTCGCTTGCATGGGCAATGAACCATCGGAAGAAGATGTTCAGGATTTTGAAACTCAATATGGCATTCGTCTTCCAGAAGATTTCAGAGAATTCACCAGGTCAGCTCTTGGAGGTCTCTTTATGGAAGTCAGGGAAGAGATATGGCCAAGAGCCAAGGTTTACGATGTAGCACCATTTTGGACCTTCTGTCGAGGTATTAAGGTTTTTGGAATTGCAAATGGCATCCCAGATTTCTTAGATATTCGAATTAAAACCAAGGAATTACACGCTCTGGGCTTTGTGGATTATATTCCATTTTTGTCTATCATCGGTGATGGAGATGTAATTTTCTGCTTTGATAAGGACAATCACATAGTAGCTTTGGATTGGTATAATAGTGGCGAAACTGAAGAGCTTCATTGTGATTTTTCAGGACTTTTACTCCAGCAAATTTCAGAGCTAGAAGAACGTAAAAATGAGATGCTCAAGATGTTAAAAGAAAAGAAGGATAATCAGTAATCGAAGGTAAATTCAGAATAGTTTTTCAGTAACAGCTGTTTCTATAAGTGAAACAGCTTTTTTGGTGAATTTGTCTAAATGTACATTCACATTTTTCTGCTTTTCTACAAATTATAGAAAAAAGAATCAAAAGTATGATTTTTATAGGGATTCCATTGATGTTTTCTATATTATTTTATAGAATAGAAGTAATAAATACAACAAAAGTAAAGCGTTTTCGGTTAAAAATGGAAGCGGTTACTTAACAAGGAGAACCCTATGGGAAAAGATCATTGGAATCGAAAAAGAGTCTATAGCATCCGTAAATTTACGGTAGGAACTTGCTCAGTGTTAATCGGAACTTGCTCAGTTTTATTTGGAGCTAATCTAGCTAGTGCAAGTACTGTATCTGCGGATGAAACTCCAGTTGCTGTTGCTACAGAAAATGTGGAGAAAGAAGCTCCTAAAGAGGAAGCTGTAGTATCAAAAGCTTCTGAACAACCTGTAACAACAGAAACTGTTACCAGTGAAGCAGTAGAAACCAATCATGAAGTAGAGAAAAAAGTGGAAGCCCCAACTACTGAGACTACTTCTGAGAAAAAAGAAATCTCTGATGTAGAGAAGCAAGCTCCAGCTGTGACTCAGGATCAATCTGCTCAAACAGAAAAACCAGAGCTCAAACCTGCAACTAATGATGAGGTAAAACAGTTGATTGAGGATAGAAAAGTAGAATTCAACCAAAACTGGCATTTCAAGCTCAATGCCAATGCAAAAGATGCAGTCAAACCGGATGCTGATGTTACTAGTTGGAAGAAATTAGATCTCCCTCATGACTGGAGTATCTACAATGACTTTGACCATAACTCTCCTGCCCAAAACGAAGGTGGACAGCTAAATGGTGGTGATGCTTGGTATCGTAAGACTTTTAAACTTGATGAAGAAGACCTCAATAAGAATGTTCGTATCACATTTGATGGGGTTTATATGGATTCTCAGGTCTATGTCAATGGTCAGCTAGTTAGTCATTATCCAAATGGTTACAACCAATTCTCATATGACATTACTGACTATCTCCATAAAGACGGTCGCGAAAATGTCGTCGCAGTTCATGCCATTAATAAACAACCAAGTAGTCGTTGGTACTCAGGAAGTGGTATCTACCGTGATGTCACCCTTCAAGTTACAGATAAAGTTCATGCTGAAAAGAATGGAACAACAATCTTAACACCAGATCTTGAAAAACAACAGAATGGTAAAGTTGATACTCATGTAACGAGTAAGATTGTTAACACTGATGACAAAGATCATGAAATTCTTGCTGAATACCAAATTATTGAACGTAATAGTCAAGCTGTAACGGATCTAGTTCGTACAGCTAGTCAAGTCTTGAAAGCTCATCAATCAACTAGCTTGAATGCTATTTTACAAGTTGATAAACCAAAACTTTGGACAGTTCATAGCGACAAACCAGCTCTTTACGAATTGGTGACTCGTGTCTATCGTGATGGTCAATTGGTCGATGCTAAGAAGGACTTGTTTGGTTACCGCTACTATAACTGGACACCAAATGAAGGCTTCTCTTTGAATGGTGAACGCATTAAATTCCATGGGGTTTCTCTTCACCATGACCATGGAGCTCTTGGAGCTGAAGAAAACTATAAAGCAGAATACCGTCGTCTGAAACAGATGAAGGATATGGGTGTAAACTCTATCCGTACAACCCACAACCCAGCTAGTGAGCAAACTTTACAAATCGCTGCTGAGCTTGGTTTGTTGGTCCAAGAAGAAGCTTTCGATACTTGGTATGGTGGTAAGAAACAGTATGACTACGGTCGCTTCTTTGACAAAGATGCTACTCACCCAGACGCTAAGAAAGGTGAAAAATGGTCTGATTTTGACCTTCGTACCATGGTTGAACGAGGAAAGAACAACCCTGCTATCGTCATGTGGTCTATCGGTAATGAAATCGGTGAAGCAGACGGAAAACCACGTTCTCTAGCAACTGTTAAACGCTTGGTTCAAGTTATTAAGGCTGTTGATAAGACACGCTATGTCACTATGGGAGCAGATAAGTTCCGTTTTGGTGATGGTAGTGGTGACCATGAAAAGATTGCCAATGAACTTGACGCGGTTGGATTTAACTATTCAGAAGACAACTACAAGAAACTTCGTGCGAAACATCCAAATTGGTTGATTTACGGTTCTGAAACTTCCTCAGCTACTCGTACACGTGGAAGCTATTTCCGTCCAGAACGTGAATTGGTCCACAGCAATCAAGCTTACCGTAATTACGAGCAATCAGACTACGGTAATGACCGTGTTGGTTGGGGTAAAACAGCAACAGCATCTTGGACTTTTGACCGTGACAATGCTGGTTATGCAGGTCAGTTCATCTGGACAGGTACCGACTATATCGGTGAGCCTACTCCATGGCACAACCAAAACCAAACACCGGTTAAAAGCTCGTACTTTGGTATCGTAGATACAGCTGGAATTCCAAAGAATGACTACTACTTGTACCAAAGCCAATGGGTTTCTGCTGAGAAGAAACCAATGGTTCACCTTCTTCCTCACTGGAACTGGGAAAATCCTACTTTAAAAGCGAATGTAGCGGATGCAGATGGTAAGATTCCTGTTCGTGCCTATTCTAACGCTGCAAGTGTAGAACTATTCTTGAATGGTAATACTCTAGGCAAGAAGACATTTACTAAAAAACAAACAAGTGATGGACGTACTTACCAAGAAGGTGCCAATGCGAATGAGCTCTACCTTGAATGGAAGGTTGCTTTTGAAGCTGGTACTTTGGAAGCAGTAGCTCGTGACGAAGATGGTAATATCATTGCTCGTGATAAGATTGTGACTGCTGGTGAGCCTGCAGGGGTTCGTTTGGTCAAAGAAGAAAATGCTATCGCAGCTGACGGAAAAGACCTCACCTATATCTACTACGAAATTGTTGACAGTAAAGGTAACGTTGTTCCTACTGCCAATAATCTTGTTCGCTTCCAGTTGCATGGACAAGGTCAGATTGTCGGTGTAGACAACGGAGAACAAGCCAGTCGTGAACGTTACAAAGAACAAGCAGACGGTTCATGGATTCGCAAGGCCTTTAATGGTAAGGGTGTTGTGATTGTCAAATCAACTGAGCAAGCAGGTAAATTCACTTTGACTGCCCACTCTGATTTCTTGAAATCTGGTCAAACAACTATCTTTACTGGTAAGAAAGACCAAGCAGAAAAAACTGTTCTTGGTACAGAAGTACCAAAAGTTCGTACAGTTATTGGTCAAGCAGCGAAAATGCCTTCAAAAGTAGGATTTATCTACAGTGATGGCAGTCGTGTAAAACTTCCAGTAGAATGGTCAGCAGTTGATGTCAACCAACCTGGTATTTTTACTGTTAAAGGTGTGGCAGATGGTCGCGATGTAGAAGCGCGTGTTGAAGTCTTGGCACTCGAAACAGAATTGCCTGTAGTTAAGAGAATTGCACCAACTACAGATCTAAGTACGGTTGATCCATCTGTTACCTATGTTTTGTCAGATGGTACTGTAGGAAGCTATGACGTTGATAAGTGGGAAGTTGCAGCTGAAGATCAAGCTAAACTAGCTATCCCAGGTTCTCGCATTCAAGTTAAAGGAATTTCAGGTGATAATGAGATCGCAGCTACATTCGTAGTTGCCGAAGGTCAAGCTGCTGGTCCAGTAGTACCGACTGTAACAGTAGCAGACCAAGCAGTAGAAGGTCTTTCAACTGATCAACCAGTTCTATACCATAAACTTGCTTATGGAACTGCTTTACCTGAAGTCAAAGCTTTGGCTGAAAATGCTCAAGTAACAGTTATTCAAGCTAACGAAGCAAATGGTATGCGTGCAAGCATTTATGTTCAACCAAATGATGGTGGGCCACTTCAAGCTTATGCTATCCAATTCTTACAAGAGGCTCCACAGATTGAACGTTTGAGCCTAGTGGTAGAAAATGCAGATGCTCTGAAAGAAGACCAAACAGTTGGAATCAAGGTCTTTGCTCACTATCAAGATGGTACTGAGGCTGTCTTGAAAGCTGACAAGGTGACTTTCTCAATTACGGGTGAGGGAGACGTTGCTGTTCGTAAAGGTATGCTTGAATTGCATAAACCTGGTCAAGTAACACTAAAAGCCCAATTTGAAGGAGCTGAAGGTCAGATTGACTTGAATATTCAAGCGAATACTGAAAGCAAAGTCGTCCAAGCTATTCGCCCAGTCAGCGTAGTAACAGGTTTGAACCATGAACCAAGTCTACCAGATACAGTAACTGTTGAATATGACAAAGGATTTTCAAAAGTTCACAAGGTAACTTGGCAAGCAGTTGCTAAAGAAGACCTTGCTAAGTATCATAGCTTTGATGTCTTAGGAAAAGTTGAAGGAATCGAGAAAGCAGCACATGCTAAGGTATCTGTAGAAGGTATTATTGCTGTTGAAGAAGTGAGTGTAACAACTCCTGTTTCAGAAGCTCCTCAATTACCAGAGAGCGTCCGTACTTACCATTCAAATGGACAAGTATCTTCAGCTAAAGTGACTTGGGATGCTATTGATCCAAGCCAGTATGCACACGAAGGTAGCTTTACAGTGACAGGACATGTGGAAGGTACTCAATTACCAACAAAACTTCATGTTCGTGTATCTGCTCAGACAGAAACTGGTGCCAATATTTCTGACCAGTGGACAGGTTCAGAGTTACCACTTGCCTTTGCATCAGACTCAAATCCAAGCGATTCAGTAGCAAATGTCAATGACAAACTAATCTCATTTAATGATCAACCAGCTAACCGCTGGACAAACTGGAAACGTACAGGTGAAGCATCAGTAGGAATTCTCTTTGGAGATTCTGGTATCATGTCTAAACGATCAGTTGATAACCTCAATGTAGCCTTCCACGAAGATCACGGTGTTGGTGCACCTAAGTCTTATGTTATCGAATACTATGTTGGTACAGAAGTTCCAACGGTTCCTAAGGACCCAAGCTTTGTCGCTAGTGAAGACCATGTCTTTAATAACGATAAAAACTGGAAACAAGTAACAAATCTCAAAGCTCCTGATCAAGTCAGAGCTGGAGAAATGACCCACTTTAGTTTTGATAAGGTCAACACTTATGCAGTTCGCATCCGCATGGTTCGACCAGATGACAAGTGGGGTACTTCTATCACAGAAATTCAAATCTTCTCTAAACAAGTAGCTGCGGCTAAAACTGCTCAAGTTCAAATCCAAGTAGATGGCAAAGATTTGTCAGGATTCAATCCTGGTTTAGCTGATTACTATTTAGAAGCTAGTGAAGGGCAAGCACCAACTGTTACAGCAAGTGTGACTGAAAATGGTATTGCTACAGTGATTCCAAGCGTTCGTGAAGGGGATCCAGTTCGTGTAGTCGTTAAGGCTGAAAATGGAGATATTCTAGGTGAATACCGTCTACACTTTACAAATGATAAAGAGTTGCTCGCAAGTAAACCTGTAGTTGCTGTGAAGTCATCTCGCTTGGTTGCGAAGGGTCATACTCTTGAGTTACCAACGAAAGTAGGCGTATATTTCACAGGTAAAGATGGCTATGAAGTCAAAGACTTGACTGTTAAATGGGATGAAGTTCCAGCAGAAAATCTTGCGAATGCTGGTGAATTTACAGTTCATGGTCGCGTTTTAGGTACTGATTTAACTGCTGAAGTAGCAGTACGTGTGACTGATAAACTCGGTGAAAATCTATCAGACAATCCTGACTTCGATGACGACAGCAACCGCTCATTTGCTTCCGCAACCAACGATATTGATCCAAGCTCACGTGACCGTGTGGACTATGTCAATGATGGCTCAGATGATGAAAGTCGTCGTTGGACCAACTGGTCTGCAAGTCCATCTGACAATCCAGAAGTTTCAGTAGGAGTTATCTTTAAAGAAGCTGGTAAGATTGTTGAACGTACAGTAGTTGAAGGAAGCATTCGATTCTTCTCAGATGGTGGAACAGACGCACCTTCTAAACTCGTCCTAGAACGCTACATCGGTCCAGACTTTGATGCACCAGAATACTATTCTAACTATCAACCATACGATCCAGAACATCCATTCAATACACCATCTAATTGGGAAAAGGTTGAATACCGTGCAGATCAAGAAATAGAAGCCGGAACAGATATCCATGTCACCTTCGCGCCAGTTAAAACCAAAGCCATGAGATGGCGTATGGATAGAAAAGCTGATAAGAAGGGTGTTGCTATCACTGAATTGACCTTCATTGCACCAAGTGAAGAACCTAAGGATAGCACAACTGCGAAACTTCTTGTAGATGGTAAAGAACTTTCAGACTTCTCTGAAGATCGTGTAGATTACCGTGTGACTTACACTGGTACTCGTCCAAATGTAACAGTAGAAGCTGGCGAAAACGTAGCAGCAACTATTGTTGATAGTGGTGATGATAAACTTCCAGTCTTGGTTCATCTTGTTTCAGAAAGTGGAAAACACGTCAAGGAATATCGCATTCAATTAACTAGAGCAGAAGTTGAAAGTGCCAAGACGGAACCAGCTGTTCACGAAATTCCAGAATATACTGGTGGTGTCAATGGAGAAGAAGCAGCTGTTCTTGAAGTCCCAGAGTTCACAGGTGGAGTGAATGCTGTTGAAGCAACAGTCAATGAAGTTCCAGAATACACAGGTGGTGTGAACGCAGTCGAAGCAGCGGTTAACGATGTGCCAGAGTACAAAGGTGGTGCCAATGCAGTCTTTGCGGCTGTTAATGATGTCCCAGAATACACAGGTGGTGTAAACGCGGTCGAAGCAGCAGTCAATGAGGTTCCAGAATACAAAGATGAGCAAACAATGGTGGCTCTTGCTATGTCTCAAGATAAGACTTATCAAGCGCCTGCTAGCCATCAACATATTCTCCCAGAAACAGGTACTAAAGAAAATGCTACTCTTGCAACAGCAGGCCTTGTAGGTATGCTTCTTGGATTGTTTGCAATGGGGAAGAAAAAAGATCAAGAATAGAATGGTCTAACATCATCTAAATCCAAGAAAGTGGGTGGCTGAACCCATCTCGACAATAAAAAGTGGACAAAGCTAGTTCCTTAATGATAGGACTAATATTTGTCCGCTTTTTTATGCTTCTTCGTATAAAATGACTTAAGAACAGAAGTTAAAGTTGATTACTGACTTCATAAATAACAAAAAACAAATAAGAAAGCCCTTTGTGGCTTTTTTATTTTCATAAAAATGGTAAAATAGTAAGAGTAGAAATGGAGTTCTAGAAATGAAACTAATTGATCAATTTAAAAATAAGAAAGTATTAGTCCTCGGTTTGGCCAAATCTGGCGAGTCTGCAGCTCGTCTCTTGGACAAGTTAGGTGCCATTGTGACGGTTAATGATGGTAAACCTTTTGAGGAAAATCCAGCAGCTCAAAGCCTTTTGGAAGATGGGATTAAGGTTGTAACTGGTGGCCATCCCTTGGAATTGCTAGATGAAGATTTTGCTCTCATGGTGAAGAATCCAGGAATCCCTTATAGCAATCCAATGATTGAAAAAGCACTAGGAAAAGGCATTCCAGTCTTAACTGAAGTTGAGTTGGCTTACTTGATTTCTGAGGCACCAATCGTCGGTATTACTGGTTCAAATGGTAAGACAACGACGACAACCATGATTGGAGAAGTATTGACTGCAGCTGGGCAAAATGGCCTCTTATCAGGGAACATTGGTTATCCCGCAAGCCAGGTAGCTCAGACTGCAACAGATAAGGATACCCTTGTCATGGAACTTTCTTCTTTCCAATTAATGGGAATCCAGGAATTCCATCCTGAAGTTGCTGTTATCACAAATCTTATGCCAACGCATATTGACTATCACGGTTCTTTTGAATCTTATGTGGCAGCCAAGTGGAATATCCAAAGCAATATGACAGCAACTGATTACCTAGTATTGAACTTCAACCAGGAATTAGCTAAAGAACTTGCGGCAAAGACAAATGCGACTGTAATACCATTCTCAACACTTGAAAAGGTTGACGGTGCTTATCTTGAAGATGGTCTTCTCTACTTTCGTGGTGAAAAAGTCATGGCAGCTGATGAAATTGGTGTTCCAGGTAGCCACAATGTGGAAAATGCTCTTGCAACCATTGCCGTTGCTAAACTGCGTGGCGTTGATAATGAAACCATCAAGGAAACCTTGTCAGCCTTTGGTGGAGTTAAACACCGTCTCCAGTTTGTAGACCAAATCAATGGCGTTAAATTTTATAACGATAGTAAGTCAACCAATATCTTAGCAACTCAAAAAGCCTTGTCAGGATTTGACAATAGCAAGGTTATCTTGATAGCTGGTGGGTTGGACCGTGGCAATGAGTTTGACGAATTGGTTCCTGATATTACTGGACTTAAGAAAATGGTCATACTCGGTCAATCTGCAGAACGTGTCAAACGTGCAGCGGATAAAGCTGGTGTGGCTTATATCGACGCGGCTGATATTGCAGATGCAACTCGCAAGGCTTATGAACTTGCAGAAGAAGGAGATGTGGTTCTCCTCAGTCCTGCTAATGCAAGCTGGGATATGTATGCTAACTTTGAAGTACGTGGAGATCTTTTCATCGACACTGTAGCGGAGTTAAAGGGATAATATGAAAAAAATAGTATTTACAGGTGGGGGAACGGTTGGACACGTTACCCTCAACCTTTTGTTAATGCCTAAGTTCATCGAAGATGGCTGGGAAGTCCACTATATTGGTGATAAAAACGGAATTGAGCATCATGAAATTCTCAAGTCAGGTTTAGATGTCACCTTCCATTCTATTGCAACAGGGAAACTACGTCGTTATTTCTCATGGCAAAATATGGTTGACGTCTTTAAAGTTGCATTTGGAATCCTTCAATCGCTCTTTATCATGCTACGTGTTCGTCCACAGGCCCTCTTTTCTAAGGGAGGATTTGTATCTGTTCCGCCTGTTATCGCGGCACGAGTTTGCAGAGTACCAGTCTTCATCCATGAGTCTGACCTCTCCATGGGCTTGGCCAATAAAATTGCCTATAAGTTTGCGACTAAGATGTACTCTACTTTTGAGCAAGCATCTAGTCTCACTAAGGTAGAGCACGTTGGAGCTGTGACTAAGGTTTCTGGTCCAATTATGGAAGAACCCGAAGAAATGGTGGATATCCGAACTTATTTTGATAGTAAATTACCAACCCTTCTCTTTGTAGGTGGTTCTGCTGGAGCACGTGTCTTTAACCAATTAGTTACAGACCATAAGGAAGAGTTGACTAGTCGCTATAATATCATTAACCTGACAGGTGATGCTAGTTTAAATGAACTCAGTTCAAACCTCTACCGTGTTGACTATGCGACGGAACTCTATCAACCACTCATGAATCTGGCTGATGTGGTCATTACTCGTGGTGGTGCCAATACTATTTTTGAGCTCCTTGCTATGGCTAAATTGCATGTCATTGTGCCACTAGGTCGTGAAGCTAGCCGTGGAGACCAAATCGAAAATGCTGCCTATTTCGTGAAAAAGGGCTATGCAGAGGAATTGCAAGAGAGTGACTTGACCTTGTCTACTCTAGAAGAAAAAGTTAATAAGCTCTTGACGAATAAAGAGAACTATCAAAATACAATGAGGAATTCTCATGAATTAAAATCTGTGACAGATTTTTATGAGCTACTAAAAAAAGATTTATCATAAGGAATATTAATGTCAAAGGATAGAAAGAATCAGGACACTCAAGGCAAGGAATTGTCAGAGTGGCAAAAACGAAATCAAGAATATCTTCAAAAAAAAGCAGAAGAAGAGGCGAAACGTGCTGAAGAAGAAGCTCGTGAAAACGAAGAACAAGCAGCAAAGTTTGCTTCTGAAAATACTCAAGAACTGTCAGAATGGCAAAAACAAAATCAAGAGTATTTAAATAAAAAAGCAGAAGAGGAATCGACAGATTCTGAAGAAATTGAAGAAGCATCTGAAAAAACTCAAGAGAAGGATTCGGATACTAGTGATGAAACTTCAAATGAAGACAAGGATGTAGGGGAAACTGAGACTTCACAAATAGAATCTAAGAGTCAGGATCAAGTAGAGAAAGAAAAAGCTGACGAAAAGGTTAAGAAAGAGAAAAAGGTAAAAACCAAGAATAAACCTCCAAAACCGGCTATTCCTTCTATACATATCTGGCGAGCAGTTACGATCCTCGTCCCTAGCTTTCTAATCTTATTCTTGTCCATTTATCTTTTAACTCCTTTGTCTACTCTGAAACATATTGAGGTTACAGGTACAGTACAGACAACTGCAGACCAAGTCAAGGAAGCTTCTGGTATTCAGGATAGTGACTATACGATTAGCTTGCTTTTAAATAAAGATAAGCATGCTGAAATGGTAAAATCAGATCACTGGATTGAATCGGCTAAGATAGTTTATCAGTTCCCGGTTCACTTCACCATTGAAGTGAAGGAGTTTGAAATTGTAGCCTATTCTGTTTCAGGTGATAACTATTATCCAATCTTATCTAGTGGAAGTATTGAACCAACAGCTGTTAATGCGGCTAACTTACCTGAAAAATACATATCCGTTCTCTTTAACGATGAGGAGCAGATAAAAACCTTAATTTCTCAGTTAAATGATGTTAGTCCAGAAATTAAGCAAGAGATTCAGAAGATTGAACTTGCCCCAAGCAAGGCAACTAGTGACCTTCTTAAGATTACCATGTATGACTCAAATGAAATTTTAGTTCCTCTATCAGAACTTGGGAAAAAATTGCCTTACTATAGTAAAATTAAGCCACAGTTAACAGTTCCTAGTGGGATTGATATGGAAGTCGGTATTTATAGCTATAGTTTGGCAGATAAAGCTCTAGAAGAAGAAAGAATCAAAGCTCAAGAAGAGGAAAAGAAGAAAAAAGAAGAAGAGGAAAAGAAAAAGCAGGAAGAAGAAAAGCAAAAACAAACTGAGCAAGGCAATCAAGGTCAAACAACACAAACGACTCAAACCACACGAAGTCGCTAAGCATCAAACGATGTTACTCAGTTTGATGACTGATAATGTTTTAGACTAATTCAGTTACTTGTTTTTACTTGACAAGTACCGTTTTAAATAATAGAATAGTAAAAAACCTTTAAAGCGGTCCAGAGAGGCAGCTAAGGTTAACGGTGAAAGGGTGAATTCTACCCATTTTTCGTGGAACCTTGCTGTAGGCAGGTTCCTTTTTTCATGCTCTCTCGCTGACAAAGGTAAAAGGAGAAAAGTATGCGCGAATCTCGTCCGGTTATTGCACTTGATTTTCCAAGTTTTGAGGCAGTCAAGAAGTTTTTAGCACAATTTCCAGCAGAAGAGAGCCTCTATCTAAAGGTAGGTATGGAGCTCTATTACGCCACAGGTCCGGAGATTGTTTCTTATTTGAAAGACTTAGGTCATAGTGTCTTTCTAGATCTCAAACTTCATGATATTCCCAATACAGTTAAGT
>PPYF01421969.1_pt1 | contig 11952 bp, 10 predicted proteins | sample 1559871 | NCBI WGS metagenome assembly PPYF01 (sample SAMN08240021, study PRJNA423297) | Human gut metagenome, whole genome shotgun sequencing project. | reverse complement strand
TGAAGAAGCGCTGGCGTGGACGCGCAATATCACCGTCGAGCAGCTGCGTGAAGGCTATACCAAAAACGCCATTCCTATTGGGCGCGCCGGAAGATTAGCAGAAGTGGCTGATTTTGTTTGTTATCTGCTGTCTGAACGCGCCAGCTATATCACCGGAGTAACCACTAACATTGCAGGCGGCAAAACGCGCGGCTAAGGAGGCTTTATGGTCAATGCCATTTTTTGCGCCCACGGCAAATTAGCCTGCGCCATGCTGGAATCGGTTCAGATGGTGTACGGCGATGCCAGGGCCGTGGATTTACAGTGCGGCAGCCCGTGGAATGCGGCAGCGATGCTTGCGATGCGCAATCCTCGTCTGCGGGTAATCAGCGGCCTTTCTCTGCCGCTGGCGCTCGAACTGGTTGATAACCAGGACAGCATGAATGTTGATGAACTGTGTGAACACCTGACGCAAATCGCAAAGCAAACCTGCGTCGTCTGGAGACAGGTAGCAACAGCAGAGGAGGATTTCTGATGAACATTACGCTCGCCCGCATTGATGACCGCCTGATCCACGGCCAGGTCACTACCGTCTGGTCTAAAGTGGCTAACGCCCAACGCATTATTATCTGCAATGACGAAGTTTATAACGATGAAGTTCGCCGGACATTATTGCGTCAGGCTGCGCCACCGGGAATGAAGGTTAACGTGGTCAATATTGAAAAAGCCGTCGCGGTTTATCACAACCCGCAATATCAGGACGAAACCGTTTTTTATCTTTTCACTCGCCCACAGGATGCCTTAGCAATGGTTCGCCAGGGGGTAAAAATAGGTACCCTGAATATTGGCGGTATGGCCTGGCGTCCTGGTAAGAAACAGTTAACCAAAGCAGTTTCATTAGATGACGATGATATTAACGCATTTCATGAGTTAAATAATCTTGGCGTCATACTGGATTTACGCGTCGTAGCGTCAGATCCCTCAATCAATATTATCGACAAAATAAACGAACAGTTAATCGCAAATTAAATAATAGCGCCTGTGTACATATGCTTTAACAGGCAGGGATGACGACACTTAAAAGGTGACAAATCATGGAAATAAGTACCCTACAAATCATTGCTATATTTCTTTTTTCCTGTATTGCCGGAATGGGCAGCGTGCTGGATGAATTTCAGACTCATCGTCCGTTAATTGCCTGTACGGTGATTGGTTTAATTCTCGGTGATTTAAAAACCGGAATTATGCTCGGTGGTACGCTGGAATTGATAGCTCTCGGCTGGATGAACGTCGGCGCGGCGCAATCTCCGGATTCTGCACTCGCCAGCATAATCTCCGCCATTCTGGTTATCGTTGGTCAGCAAAGCATCGCCACCGGAATCGCCATCGCGTTGCCTGTGGCTGCGGCAGGCCAGGTGCTGACGGTGTTTGCCCGTACCATCACCGTAGTGTTCCAGCACGCGGCGGATAAAGCAGCGGAAGAAGCACGGTTTCGCACTCTCGATATTCTGCATGTCTCCGCGCTTGGCGTGCAGGCACTGCGCGTTGCTATTCCGGCACTGATTGTCTCGCTGTTCGTCAGCGCTGATATGGTGAGCAATATGCTGAGCGCCATTCCCGAATTTGTGACCCGTGGACTGCAGATTGCTGGCGGTTTTATCGTGGTGGTCGGTTACGCCATGGTGCTTCGCATGATGGGCGTGAAATATTTGATGCCTTTCTTTTTCCTCGGTTTCCTCGCAGGTGGCTACCTCGATCTCAGTCTGCTGGCGTTCGGTGGCGTCGGCGTGATCATGGCCCTGCTCTACATCCAGTTAAATCCACAGTGGCGTAAAGCTGAACCACATCCCCAGACCACCACTATCACCGCCCTTGACCAACTTGATGATTAACGGAGCCATCATGGAACAGAGAAAAATTACACGCAGCGATCTGGTGAGCATGTTTCTGCGCTCCAACCTGCAACAGGCATCCTTTAACTTTGAACGTATTCACGGGCTGGGTTTTTGCTACGACATGATCCCCGCCATCAAACGACTTTACCCATTAAAAGAGGATCAGGTTGCGGCGCTCAGGCGACACCTGGTGTTCTTCAATACCACGCCAGCCGTATGTGGCCCGGTCATCGGCGTCACTGCCGCCATGGAAGAGGCGCGAGCCAACGGCGCGGAAATTGATGACGGTACCATTAACGGCATCAAAGTCGGTCTGATGGGACCATTGGCAGGAGTTGGCGATCCACTGGTCTGGGGAACGCTGCGCCCGATTACCGCCGCGCTCGGCGCATCTCTGGCACTTTCGGGCAACATTCTCGGCCCCCTACTGTTCTTCTTTATTTTCAACGCGGTGCGTCTGGCGATGAAGTGGTATGGCCTACAGCTCGGCTTTCGCAAAGGGGTGAATATCGTCAGCGATATGGGCGGTAATTTGCTGCAAAAACTCACCGAAGGCGCGTCGATTCTCGGGCTGTTTGTGATGGGCGTGCTGGTGACCAAATGGACGTCAATCAACGTACCGTTGGTGGTTTCACAAACGCCTGCCGCCGATGGTGCCACCGTCACCATAACCGTGCAGAACATCCTCGACCAACTTTGCCCTGGTTTGCTGGCGCTCGGTCTGACGCTGCTGATGGTTCGTCTGCTCAACAAAAAAATTAACCCGGTATGGCTGATTTTCGCCCTGTTTGGTTTAGGGATTATCGGTAATGCGCTGGGCTTCCTGTCCTGATTCTTCGCCCCGGCACGACTGCCGGGGTCATCGCTCAACATGAGGTGGTTTATGAAAACAACAGCTCTGCGTCTTTATGGCAAACGTGACCTGCGTCTGGAAACCTTTGACCTTCCTGAAATGCAGGAGGATGAAATCCTCGCGACGGTGGTCACTGACAGCCTGTGCCTCTCTTCCTGGAAAGAGGCCAATCTGGGTGAAAACCATAAAAAAGTACCCGACGATGTGGCGACCAATCCCATCATCATCGGCCACGAATTTTGCGGCGATATTCTGGCCGTGGGTAAAAAGTGGCAGCACAAATTCCAGCCGGGTCAGCGTTATGTGATTCAGGCCAACCTGCAACTCCCCGACCGCCCGGATTGCCCCGGCTACTCCTTCCCGTGGGTAGGCGGCGAAGCGACGCATGTGGTTATTCCCAACGAGGTCATGGAACAAGATTGCCTGCTGGCATACGACGGCGAAACCTATTTTGAAGGCTCGCTGGTTGAACCGCTTTCCTGCGTGATTGGCGCGTTCAACGCCAACTATCATCTTCAGGAAGGTAGTTATAACCACACGATGGGGATTCGCCCGCAAGGGCGCACGCTGATCCTCGGCGGCACCGGACCAATGGGACTGTTGGCGATTGATTATGCGCTACATGGACCCGTTAACCCTTCGCTGCTCGTCATTACCGATACCGACAACGACAAATTGAGTTATGCACGCAAGCACTATCCATCAGAACCGCAAACACTGATTCATTATCTCAATGCCGCCGATGCAGCATTTGATACGTTAATGGCACTGAGTGGCGGTCACGGCTTCGATGATATTTTCGTCTTTGTGCCTAATGAAGGACTGGTGACTCTCGCCTCTTCCTTGCTGGCGACAGATGGTTGTCTGAATTTCTTCGCCGGACCGCAGGATAAGCACTTCAGCGCGCCAATTAATTTCTACGATGTGCATTATGCATTTACCCACTACGTGGGCACATCAGGCGGCAATACCGACGACATGCGCGCAGCGGTCAAATTGATTGAAGAGAAAAAAGTGCAGGCCGCAAAAGTGGTAACACATATTCTTGGGCTGAATGCCGCGGGCGAAACCACGCTTGAATTGCCTGCCGTCGGCGGCGGCAAAAAGCTGGTGTATACCGGGAAATACCTGCCGCTGACGTCACTCACGCAGATTCAGGATCAAGCACTGGCGGCAATTCTGGCGCGTCATCAGGGGATCTGGTCCGGTGAGGCGGAGCAATACCTGCTCGCCCATGCAGAGGCAATTTCCCATGATTAATCGCGCTACTTAACTCTGCATGTCGCTGGCTGGTCGCCGCGGCAACTTCGCGACCTGATGTGCGGCTGATTGCAGAAGTGGCACAATGTGCACGAGAAGGATAAAAAAACATCAGCGCCTTAAGGGGCGCTCAAATTGGTGGCAAAGTGCACATTGTTTATGCCGGATGCGGAATGAAGCCTTATTCGGCCTACATAATCTCGAAAATTCAATATATTGCAGTTATCTGGTAGGCCAGGTAAGCGTAGCGCATCAGGCAATCCTGTGTTTGTCATCAGTCTCAGCGCCTGTGCAATATGTGACATCGTGAGCCATGTCAGTAAGTGGTTAAATTCGCAGTGGTAGCATTCCTTCCGTGTTTTCTTACTAACCGGAGAAGTAATGGAACTGCTTTTATTGAGTAACTCGACGCTGCCGGGTAAAGCCTGGCTGGAACACGCGCTGCCGCTGATTGCTGAACAGTTGCAGGGGCGCCGTTCTGCGGTATTTATTCCTTTCGCTGGCGTAACGCAGACCTGGGATGATTACACAGCGAAAACGGCTGCGGTTCTCGCTCCGCTGGGTGTTTCTGTCACCGGTATTCATAGCGTTGTCGATCCCGTTGCCGCGATTGAAAATGCGGAAATTGTGATTGTCGGCGGCGGTAATACTTTCCAGTTGCTGAAACAGTGCCGCGAGCGCGGGCTGCTGGCACCCATTACTGACGTGGTGAAACGTGGCGCGCTGTATATTGGCTGGAGCGCAGGCGCTAACCTTGCTTGCCCAACCATTCGTACCACCAACGATATGCCGATTGTCGATCCGCAAGGTTTCGATGCGCTAAATCTGTTCCCGCTACAAATCAACCCGCACTTCACCAACGCGCTGCCGGAAGGCCATAAAGGTGAAACCCGTGAGCAGCGTATTCGCGAACTGCTGGTCGTCGCGCCAGAACTGACGATTATTGGTCTGCCGGAAGGTAACTGGATCACAGTAAGTAAAGGTCACGCTACGCTGGGTGGCCCGAACACCACTTATGTGTTTAAGGCTGGTGAAGAAGCGGTGCCGCTGGAAGCGGGTCACCGTTTTTAAGTGAATTGCCGGATGCATGATCCGGCATCTTGTTCATAGTGCCTGATGCGACGCTTTACGCGTCTTATCAGGCCTTCAGGGTCACGGTATTAATACTCGTCCCGTCCTTCATCTTCATCCGGCTGTTCCAGCACACTGTAAGCCACCGAACAAAACAGCGAGTTCAGACGCTGCATATCTCCCAGTAAGCCTAAATGTAGCGAACTGGTTTCAATACTCTGCACGTTTTGCTGATGCAGGCGATCGACGTGGGCGTGGGAATAGCGGCGATTAAGAATGCGAAAACGATGTTTGCTGCGGCGCAAACGACGGGCGCTGGTAACATCGCCAGAGAAGAAAACCGACATTGCCAGTTTTAAATTACTGAGCAATTGCTCATAGAGCGCATCCAGTTCCTTCAAGCCATCAAGCGAAAATGCTCGCCTTGCAGCCAGCGATTTGTCGGCAATTTCACTCCCCATGCGCTCGACGATATCGGAGGCCTGTTCAAGGTTGAGCGACATTTCGATGATCTCCGCCCAGCGGCGCGACTCTTCTTCTGCCAGTTCCTCTTTTGGCATCCGCGCCAGATACAGCTTAATGGCGGTATAGAGAACGTTGATGTCATCAGCCAGCTTACGCAGCTCTTTCTCCTGCCGTGGCTCGCCGTGCATCACTTTATTCAGCCCTTCCATCATCTGTTCCATGGCGTCGCCAATGCGCAGGGTTTCGCGGGCAGCGTTCGCCAGAGCAAGCGTGGGCGTATCCAGCGCGCTGACATCCAGATGTTTAGGCCGTAGCTGGGTATCCAGTTCCGGTTCATCGCGAATAATCGTTTTGCAAAACCGTGCCATCGGGTCAACGAATGGCAACATGACCAGGCAGCGTACAAGGTTGTAGAAGACGTGGAAATAGATCACCAATTCCGCTTTTGGCAATGGCAACTTCCCCATTGTCTCTGCCAGCAAATGAACAAACGGCAGGATAATCAGGCTACCCACCAGCTTAAACAGCAGGCTACCCAGCGCGACACGGCGGGCTGCGGCATTGGCGGCACTGTTGTTGAGCATCGCCAGCAGGCCGGAACCGAGGTTTGCACCAATCACCAGACAAAGCGCCACTGGGAAAGAGATAATGCCTGCGGCGGTCAGAGTCGCGGTCAGCAGTACCGCGGCAAGGCTGGAGTAGCTGATAATGGCGAACATCGCACCAATCAGCGCATCCAGCAAAATGTCGCCAGTCAGCGAGGCAAAGATCACCTGAACGCCGTTTGCCTGAGTGATCGGCGTTACGGCCTGCACAATCAACTCCAGCGCCAGTAAAATCAGCCCAAGACCAATACCGACGCGGCCCAGTTGCCCGGCGCGTGACTGTTTGCGTCCGAGGAAAAAAATCACGCCGATAAAAATAAGTAACGGTGACAGCCAGGATAAATCGAAGGTGAGAATACGCGCCATCAGCGCCGTCCCGACATCTGCACCCAGCACAATCACCAGCGCAGGCGCGAGAGCAACCAGATCCTGAGCGACGAACGAGGTCACCAGCATGGTGGTGGCATTACTGCTCTGCACCAGTGCGGTAACGCCGATCCCCGCGCAAAAGGCGAGCGGCTTTTTTTCGACGCTCCGGCTAAGGACAGTACGCAGACGCGCGCCGAAGACGCGCATTACGCCTGTTCGAACAATATGAGTCCCCCAGACCAGCAGGGCGACGGCAGAAAGCAGGTGAAGCAAAGTTAGCACGGAATCAGGTTCTCCTTTTTGTTATGCATTTTCCTGTTAAGATTTTTCTAATCACGTTGTTTTTATCCAGGCATTTCTCTTGTATGTACTTTCAGTATAAGAGATTTATACAAGAAAGCATTTAAAAAGGCATTTATATAAAAATCCACCTGTATCTGTTGCTATTTCTGTCACACTTTCCCCTGTCGTTTACACCAGATAATCGTTGTCACTTTTGTGACCTCTGAGAAGATAAACAACGAAATATTTAAGACCAGATCCTGTGAATAAAAATAATTAAGTAACAACGGTATTACGGAGATTGAACAGCTTACGGTAGCAAAACGCATAAACTCCTGAATCGCCAAAAAAGAGAAACTAAATAATTTTTGTCTTAAAAAACATTGCGCAGAAAAGAATAAAGAGAGCAATAATACTATTTGTAGCGTAACAGTGGCGACTGCATAAGCGTAAAAACCGCCTTCAACACCGATATCCTTAAGTAAAGAAAGTGAATGAACGATATCGGAATAAAAAGGGATACGACCATTACCAAGCGAGTAGAACAGATATGTGGCTATCGCGATAACATCCATGACACCCCAAAAAAGAAGAATGTATTTTTTATATTGACGTTGCATAAAGTAAATCCTTTTTACGAAAACAAATATTACCAGGAATTATTATAATTGCGGGCGTTTTTGGATTAACACTCCACCCGTATTTTTTAAACCTCTGTCAGCTATACCTTCACTAAATAAGACATCGATACGCCCTTTACTTTTATCGTGATACAGAATACTGCATGAGATACACCTTATACCCTCTTTGGATTTACGAAAATCTAACCAATAACGACCATCATAAAATACCCACTCCACACCTGTTTTTATATTAATCATCCAATCATTATAACCTGTTGGTTTTTTTCCTAATAGTTCAGTAACTTCGGACTCTGAACATCCTTCGAAAGCGAAAAAATCTATTTCATCAATTTTTATCATGTTCAATAATCCATTATTTATGACATTAAAAACCGGGGCAAATACCCCGGTGTTATCACTTACTCGGCATCATACCCCAGATTCGGTGCCAACCAACGCTCGACTTCGGTAACGCTCATTCCTTTACGGCGGGCATAGTCTTCAACCTGATCGCGCTGAATTTGCGCCACCGCGTAATACTTGCTGTCTGGATGACTGAAGTACCAACCCGAAACCGATGCACCCGGCCACATGGCGAAGGATTCCGTGAGTTTCATACCGGTATGTTTTTCCACTTCCAGCAGCTCCCAGATTGTGGCTTTTTCCGTATGTTCCGGGCAGGCAGGGTAGCCCGGTGCCGGACGGATGCCCTGGTAGTTTTCGCGGATCAGCTCTTCGTTGCTGAGGTTCTCGTTCGGCGCATAGCCCCAGTAGACTTTACGCACACGCTCATGGAGATACTCAGCAAAGGCTTCCGCCAGACGGTCGGCAAGCGCTTTCACCATGATTTTGTTGTAATCATCATGCTGTGCTTCAAAGGCATCAGCCAGTGCGTCCTCTTCCAGCCCGCCAGTCACGGCAAATGCGCCGATGTAATCTGCTTTACCAGAAAGCTTCGGCGCAACGAAGTCAGCGAGACAGTAGTTAGCGAAGCCGGTTTTTTCGGTCTGTTGGCGTAGATGGTGGCTGACATTAATCACATGGGTACGCGTTTCGTCACGGTAGATTTCAATGTCATCACCCACACGGTTTGCCGGGAACAGGCCCACCACGCCACGCGGGTTCAGCATTTTTTCGGCGCTTAATTTATCCAGCATGTCGTTGGCGTCTTTAAACAGCCGCTGCGCCTCAACACCTACCACTTCATCTTCCAGAATGCGCGGATACTTCCCGGCCAGCGACCAGGTCATAAAGAACGGCGTCCAGTCGATGTAATTACGCAGCGTTTCGATGCTGGCTTCGACTTCCTGCACACCGAGACGGTGCGCCACCGGCGGCGTGTAAGCCTGCCAGTCAAAAGCGAAGTCGTTATCACGCGCCGCTTCCAGCGTGACCGGTGGTGTGCGTGGTTTCTTTCGTCCGTGCTGAATACGCACGGTTTCGTACTCCTTGCGGGTACGAGCAACGAAATCATCGCGCTGAGTGTCGGAAAGCAACGCCGCCACCACACCAACGGTGCGCGATGCGTTCTGCACATACACCGTCGGGCCGCTGTAGTTCTGCTCGATTTTCACCGCCGTGTGCGCTTTTGAGGTGGTCGCGCCGCCAATCAATAGCGGAATGGTGAAGCCCTGACGCTCCATCTCTTTCGCCACGTTAACCATCTCGTCCAGCGACGGCGTGATCAGCCCTGAAAGGCCAATCAAATCAGCATTCACTTCTTTAGCGGTACGGAGAATTTTTTCCGCAGGCACCATCACGCCGAGATCGACAATTTCGTAGTTGTTACATTGCAGCACCACGCCAACGATATTTTTACCGATGTCGTGGACATCGCCTTTCACGGTGGCGATCACCATCTTGCCGTTGGTTTTACCCTGCTCTTTGCTGGCTTCAATAAACGGTTCGAGATACGCCACCGCCTGTTTCATGACGCGCGCCGATTTCACCACCTGCGGCAGGAACATTTTGCCCTCGCCAAACAGGTCGCCGACCACGTTCATGCCGTCCATCAACGGGCCTTCAATCACTTCAATCGGACGCGTAGCCTGCTGGCGGGCTTCTTCGGTATCCTGCTCGATAAACTCGGTAATGCCTTTGACCAGCGAGTATTCCAGACGTTTATTCACTTCCCACGAGCGCCACTCCGCCTGCTGGGTGTTAGCGGTGTCGTCGGTTTTGCTGCCGCGATATTTCTCGGCAAGCTCCAGTAAACGCTCGGTGCCATCGTCGCGACGGTTGAGGATCACATCCTCCACCGCGTCGCGTAGTTCGGTAGGCAGGTCGTCGTAAATCGCCAGTTGCCCGGCGTTGACGATCCCCATATCCATGCCATTGCGAATAGCGTAGTAGAGGAACACCGCGTGAATGGCTTCGCGCACCGGATCGTTGCCACGAAACGAGAACGACACGTTAGAAACGCCGCCGGAAATCAGTGCGTGCGGCAGTTCACGTTTGATGTCTTCACACGCGCCGATAAAGTCCTGTGCGTAATTGTTGTGCTCTTCAATGCCAGTTGCGACCGCGAAGATGTTCGGGTCGAAGATGATATCTTCAGCCGGGAAGCCAACCTCTTCGGTGAGGATTTTGTACGCCCGACGGCAAATCTCGATTTTCCGTGCGCGGGTATCGGCCTGGCCCTGTTCGTCAAAAGCCATTACCACTACTGCCGCACCGTAGCGACGCAACAGTTTCGCGTGATGGATAAAGGCGTCGACACCCTCTTTCATCGAGATAGAGTTAACAATGCCTTTGCCCTGGATACACTTCAGACCTTTTTCAATAACGTCCCATTTTGAGGAGTCGATCATAATCGGCACGCGAGCGATATCCGGTTCACCGGCAATCAGATTGAGAAAACGCACCATCGCCGCTTCGGCGTCGAGCATCCCTTCATCCATGTTGATATCGATAATCTGCGCACCGTTTTCCACCTGCTGACGCGCCACATCCAGCGCCTCGCTGTATTTCTCTTCTTTGATCAGGCGCTTGAACTTAGCGGAACCGGTGACGTTGGTGCGTTCACCCACGTTCACAAACAGGCTATCTTCGCCAATGTTCAGCGGCTCCAGGCCGGACAAACGGCAGGCTACGGGAATTTCCGGTAGTTTGCGCGGCGCTAATCCTTCTACTGCACGACTCATCGCTGCAATATGTTGTGGCGTGGTGCCGCAGCAGCCGCCGACGATATTGAGAAAGCCCGCTTCTGCCCATTCACGTATCTGTTTTGCCATCGTGTCGGCGTCGAGATCGTATTCACCAAAGGCGTTGGGCAGCCCGGCGTTCGGGTGGGCGGTGACATAGCATTCCGCAATACGCGACAGTTCCTGTACGTACTGGCGCAGTTCGTCTGGCCCCAGCGCACAGTTCAGGCCAAAGGTCAGCGCTTCGGCGTGGCGCAGGGAGTTGTAAAACGCTTCAGTGGTCTGCCCGGAGAGCGTGCGCCCGGAGGCGTCGGTGATGGTGCCGGAGATCATAATCGGCAGCTCAACGCCCAGCGCTTCAAACTCCGTTTTCACCGCAAAGACCGCCGCTTTGGCGTTAAGGGTGTCGAAAACGGTTTCAATCAGGATCAGGTCCGCGCCACCTTCCACCAGCGCTTTGGTGGATTCTCGATAAGCCGCCACCAGCTGGTCAAAAGTGATGTTGCGGAATGCCGGATCGTTGACGTCCGGAGAAATAGACGCCGTGCGGTTGGTCGGGCCGAGAACACCGGCAACGTAGCGCGGTTTCTCCGGCGTGCGGGCAGTCCACTCGTCGGCACAGGCGCGCGCCAGTTTCGCCGCTGCAAAGTTGATTTCCGCCGACAGGGATTCCATTTGGTAATCCGCCATCGCAATAGTCGTGGAGTTGAAGGTGTTGGTTTCGATGATATCCGCGCCCGCTTCAAAGTAGGCGTTGTGGATAGCGGCGATCACTTCCGGTTTGCTGAGCACCAGCAGGTCGTTGTTGCCTTTGAGATCGCATGGCCAGTCGGCAAAGCGTTCACCACGAAAATCGGCTTCGTTCAGTCGATAGCTCTGGATCATGGTGCCCATACCGCCGTCCAGCACCAGAATACGTTCATTTAACTGCGCACGCAGTTGTTCCACTTTGCTGCTCACACTTGCTCCCGACACGCTTAACCCAGATTTAATAAAAATTCAACAAACCATACTGGCATAAACGCATCTGTGGTAAAAGCGACCACCACGCAACATGAGATTTGTTCAACATTAACTCATCGGATCTGTTCAGCAACTATTGCATTCGCTGATAATAAAAATGAAAATGATTTCCACGATACAGAAAAAGGAGACTGTCATGGTCGCACCCATTCCCGCAAAACGCGGCAGAAAACCCGCCGTTGCCACCGCACCAGCGACTGGACAGGTTCAGTCTTTAACGCGTGGCCTGAAATTACTGGAGTGGATTGCCGAATCCAATGGCAGTGTGGCACTCACGGAACTGGCACAGCAAGCCGGGTTACCCAATTCCACGACCCACCGCCTGCTAACCACGATGCAGCAACAGGGCTTTGTCCGTCAGGTCGGCGAACTGGGTCACTGGGC
>PPYF01032300.1_pt1 | contig 11953 bp, 8 predicted proteins | sample 1559871 | NCBI WGS metagenome assembly PPYF01 (sample SAMN08240021, study PRJNA423297) | Human gut metagenome, whole genome shotgun sequencing project. | reverse complement strand
ATAAAGGGGGAGGGCGGGGTGACCGACGAGCCTAAATTTCGCCAGTCATATGCCCCCATGCCTTAAACATTGCAAATCATGTGTAGGGGACGATGCTTGCTGTCGTCCCGCTGACCCCGCCGGAACTTTGCCTGGTTGCAAGTGAAAACTGGCGCAAGGAACAAGAAAAGAAAAAAGCATGTGCCCCATCCCTCAAAGATGTAAGCACATGCCTTTTTCTATTTCTATAATTCTATTCTATCGCCATTAAAGTTTTTCGCCAGGACTTTTTTCAAAAAGGCCGCCAATCTCCCGTAAATAAAACCTCACATCTTCGGGAAGATAATGCGGATGGTGGTGCCGGTGCCGACGGTGGATTCCAGATCAATGCGCGCACCGTGCAGAACAGCGATATGCTTGACAATGGCGAGCCCCAGGCCTGTTCCGCCGGTCGCCTTGGAGCGGGATTTGTCCACTCGGTAAAAGCGCTCAAACACGCGGCTCTGGCTGTCCTGTGGGATGCCGATGCCATTGTCCTCCACGCAGAAATACGGGCAGCCGTCCGCATTAGTGCCGCAGCTCAGCTCCACATGGCCACCCGGCCGGTTGTAGCGGATGGCATTGTCGCACAGGTTGGTTACAAGCTCGGTCAACAGGTCGTGGCTGCCGCGCACCGTAACGGGCTGTACTTTGTATTGCAGCGTAATGTAGGCTTTGCGGGCGTTCACCGTCATGTTGGTGGCAACATCCTTGACCAGCACGCCAAGGTCCACCGGTACAAAATCGGCGGTGGGGCTGTTTTCCTGCTGCTTGCTCATGCCGTCCAGTTCCGAAAGCTGCAAAATATCCGATACCAGCGTGATCATGCGCTGGGCTTCCTTGTGGATACGGTGGCCGAAGGTGGGAATATCCTCCTGTTTTGCCATGCCGTTTTCAATCAGCTCTGCATAGCCGGAAATGCTTGTCAGCGGGGTTTTTAGCTCGTGGCTGACATTAGCGGTAAACTCCCGGCGGATGGTCTCATTGTCCTCCCGCAGCTTGCGGTCAGACTGTACCGTGTGCGCCAGCGGGATCAGCTCCTCATACGGCACATTGGCCTCGATGCAGTCCAGGTGCTCCGCCATTCGGGTGATGGGCTGCACCAGATGCTTGGTAATGACCTGCGCCAGCACCAGCGCCAGAATGATGATAAGGATGCACCCGGCCACCAGAACGGGCAGCACGCGGTTGTAGCTGCTCCACATGTTGCTGGTTTCGTCCGCCAGCCGCAAAACGCTTCCGTCCGTCAGGCGCACGGCATAATAATGGGTGTCGTACCCAAGGGTTGCACTGCGGCGCACGCTGGCACCAGTGCCCTCTGCCATAGCCTGCTGGATCTCTGGGCGGTTGGCATGGTTGGGCAAGGTGCTGGGATCAGCAGTGGCAGAATCGTACAAAACGGTGCCATCCTGGGCCACAAGGGTCAGACGCAGGCCGTCTGCATACTGGGCCAGCTGCTCTGGCTGTGGGTCGGCAGAATGCTCATACCCCACCGCAATAGCTTCCACCGTGCGGGAAAGGTCGGTGTCAAACTGCTCGGCAAAAGCGTGCTGGAACAGCAGCGCTGCCCCCACCACGCTGAGCAGGAGGGACAAAATACCCACAGCCATCAAAGTGGTGCGCAGCAGGTGAGCCATGCTGCGCGGCGCAGTGATGTGGGCGGTTTCGGCGGTATCAGGCATCTTCCCCGGCCTCCGTGCCCTTGGCGGACAGTTTGTACCCCACCTTGCGCACGGTGCAGATGGCGTCCCCGGCGTGGCCCAGCTTTTGGCGCAGGGTCCGCACGTGCATGTCAATGGTGCGGCTTTCCAACAGGTCGTCGGTATCCCACACGGCTTTCATGATGCGCTCGCGGGCCAGAACTTCTTCGGGATGCTCCAAAAAGAAATGCAGCAGCGAATATTCCTTAAAGGTCAGCTCCACCGGCTCACCGTCCACCGTAACGGTGCGGGCAACGTCATCCAGCGTGATATCTCCAAACCGCAGGGTGGTGGTGCTGGCTGGTGCGGTGCTGGCGCGGCGCAGCACCGCCTTGACGCGGCTGATGAACTCCATAATGCCGAACGGCTTGCAGAGGTAATCGTCTGCACCGTGGTCCAGCCCTTTTACCACATCAATCTCGCTGGTTTTGGCTGTGACCATAATGACTGGCACGGTGCGGGTCGCGGCGGTCTCCCGCAGGCGGCCCAAAATCTGGTAGCCGTCCTCATCGGGCAGCATAACGTCCAGAATCACCAGGTCGGGCACGGTCTCCCGCACGGCAGCCCAGAAGGAAGCCCCGTCCTCGAACCCGCGGACGGTGTACTGGTTGGTTTGCAGAGCATACTGCTCCAGCTCACGGATGGATGCGTCATCTTCAACAATATAGATCATAAGATCCTCCAAACAAACAGGCCGAAACCTGCGATATGCCACAGGTCCCGGCCCATTTTACAGGGGAAAGCCCTGCGATAATTATTTTTTCTGCTCCGGCGCAGCGGCAGTTCCGCTGGGGCCGGGCTCAAAGGTATAGCGGCCGCGGTAGCGCTCATAGCGCTTTTCAAAACTGGGGCTTTCACCGTTTTTGATGTGGTTCAGGTATTCATGGGTATCAAAGCGGTCCTCCGATACTTCAATCATGGCAACGGCAATGTTGGAGCAGTGGTCCGCAATGCGCTCATAGTTGGTCAGCAGATCATCCAGCACAAAGCCGTACTCGATGGTGCAGGCACCGGCCTGCAGGCGGGCAATGTGGCGGGTTTTGACTTCGCGCACCAGGCCGTCCACAACCTGCTCCAGCGGCTCGATCTTGCCGGCGGCGTAGCAGTCGTTCTTCTGGAACGCATCCACGGTGCGGTTCACGATATCCTGAACGGCGGCCTCCAGAACGGAAAGATCGTCGATCGCTTCGTGGCTGAAGTGGATGGATTTTTCCTGAATTTCCTGCCCGGCCTTGAGCAGGTTGACCGAGTGGTCGGAGATGCGCTCCAGGTCATTGATGGTGTGCAGCAGGGTGTTGATGGTGCGGTTGTCCTCGCGGGAAAGCGCCTTGGCACTCAGCTTGACCAGATAGGTACCCAGAACGTCCTCGTAATGGTCCACAGCGTCTTCCTTGCGGTTCACCTCGTCGGCAATAGCTTCATCCCACTTGTGGGTCAGGGACATGGCCTGCAGCAGGGAGGTGCGGCAGATCTCGGCCATATCGCCGCCGGTCAGCATAGCGCGGCCAACGGCAACGGACGGGGTGGAAAGCAGGCGTTCGTCCAGCAGGGAATGCTGCTCGCCCGCCTGATCCTTGCTGTCCGGCACGGTCAGGATGGCCAGCTTTTCCAGCACGCGGTTGAACGGCAGCAGGATGGCGGTGGTCACAATGTTGAATATCGTGTGCACAATGGCAATGCCAAAGGTGTTGGCGGTTTCGTTGTAGAACGAGAATCCCAACAGCGCATGCAGCCCGTAAAAACCGCACAGGAACACCAGCGTGCCGATGAGGTTAAAGTACAGATGAACAAATGCGGTGCGCTTAGCATTTTTGTTGGCACCGGCAGAGGAGATCAGCGCGGTAACGGTGGTGCCGATGTTCTGGCCCATGATGATGGGAACCGCCGCCGCATAGGTGACGGCACCGGTGGAGGTGAGGGCCTGCAAAATACCCACCGAAGCGGAGGAAGACTGCAGCACAGCCGTCAGCACGGCACCGGCCAGTACGCCCAGAACCGGGTTTTTGAAGCTCAGAAACAGGTCCATGAACCAGGGCTCATCGGCCAGAGGACTCATGGCGGTGGACATGGTGTTCATGCCGGCCATCAGGACGGAAAAGCCCACCATGATCTTGCCCACGCCGCTGCGGCGGTCCTTATCCTTGCCCAGCATATAAAGGAAGATGCCGATAAAGCCAAGGATGGGGGCCCACGCGTTGGGGTTCAGCATCTGGATAGCGAAGGAATCACCCTCCAGGCCTGAAAGCGAGAGCAGCCAGCCGGTAACGGTGGTACCGATGTTGGCGCCCATGATGACGCCGATGGCCTGGTGCAGCTCCATCAGGCCGGAGTTGACAAAGCCGACCGCCATAACGGTGGTGGCACCGCTGGACTGAATCACTGCAGTGATGACCATGCCCAGCAGCAGCCCGCGCACCGGGCTGGCCGTCATTTTGGAAAGGATGCCTTGCAGTTTGCTGCCAGCGGTCTGCTCAAGGGCTTTGCCCATGAGGTCCATGCCGTAAAGGAACATGGCAATACCGCCCATCAGCGTGAACACATTAAAAATGCTCATACAGGGGGTTACACTTCCATTTCTCTTTTGTTATGTTTTCATTGTTGGGTGCAGCCGCACCCGGAGCAAAACCGAATCAAATCGTTTTGCACATGCTCACAATGGCACTATACCGTTACCTATTTACCAAAGCTTTACCCGGATTGTACTGCACTATGGTCGATACTGGGGAAACAGCGCGGTACAATAAATACGCACTCAGGAAGAACGAATAGGAAAACACGAACCCCTGAGCGAATGTGTGAGATAGAATAACAGATACAATTAAGGGAGAAGAAAGTTTATGTTAAAGCGTAATGTTTCCGTTGCAGTTGCTGCTGCTCTGGCTCTCAGCCTGGCCGCCTGTGGTTCCAGCCCGGCATCCTCCGCTGCTTCCAGCGAAGCAGTTTCCAGCGAGGCCGTCTCCAGTGAGGCTGCTTCCAGTGAAGCCACTGCTGCACCGGCTGCCGGCGATTTCGATGTCGATCAGGACATCACCGTGATTTCCCGTGAGGATGGCTCCGGCACCCGCGGCGCTTTCATCGAGCTGACCGGTGTGGAAGCCAAGAACGATGCAGGCGAAAAGGTTGACAACACCACCGAGGCGGCTGCCATCCAGAGCTCCACCAACGGCGTTCTGACCGCTGTTTCCAACGATGAGACCGCAATCGGCTACATCAGCCTGGGTTCTCTGAACAATGATGTCAAGGCTGTCACCGTGGAAGGCGTTGCCCCCAGCGCTGACACCGTGAAGGATGGTACTTACACCCTGGCTCGTCCGTTCAACATCGTTACGAACGGCGAAGCTGCCGACCCCGTTGCCGTGGACTTCATTGCTTACTGCATGAGCACCGACGGTCAGGCCCTGGCCACCGAGGAAGGTTACATCGGCGATGTTGGCGCTGATTACACCAGCACCCAGCCCGCAGGCAAGATCGTGGTTGGCGGTTCCTCCTCTGTTTCCCCGCTGATGGAAAAACTGATCGAAGCGTATAAGACCGTGAACCCCAACGCAACCCTGGAACTCCAGACCACCGACTCCACCACCGGCATTTCCGGCGCACTGGATGGCACCTACACCATCGGTATGGCCAGCCGTGAGCTGAAAGATTCTGAGGTTGAGGGCGGCGCAAAGGCGACTGTCTTGGCAAAGGATGGCATTGCTGTTATCGTCAGCAACGACAACCCCACTGACAACCTGACCGTTGACCAGATCAAAGGCATTTACACCGGCGAGCTGACCACCTGGGCAGACGTTCAGTAAACCCCCTTTCTAAAGAAAACGGCTGTTGCGGCGGCAAAAGGCGGCAACGGCCGTTTTTTGAAAGCCATCGGTATATAGTTCCTGAGCAAAGACAGGAGAGTATGGGAAAATGAAAACAACAACTTCGCACCTGAAAGAGATCGTCATGCAGGGTGTATTTACCGCCTGCGCGTGCATCTCCATTCTGGCCGTGGCGCTGATCTGCATCTTCTTATTTGCAAACGGCCTGCCCACCATTTTTGAGATCGGCCCCCTCAAGTTCCTGCTTGGCACCACCTGGAAACCCGGCAACAACCTGTACGGCATCCTGCCCATGATCCTGGGGAGCATCTATGTCACCGCAGGCGCGATCATTGTGGGGGTGCCCATTGGGCTGCTGACGGCCATCTATATGTCCCGCTTTGCATCGCCCCGTATCAACAAGGTGCTGTTGCCGGCGGTACAGCTGCTGGCCGGTATCCCCTCGGTCGTGTACGGCTTCTTCGGCATGATCGTTATGGTCCCGGCGGTGCAGGCTATGGTCAAATCGGACTTTTTCAAAACTGTGCTGCACGTGAAAAGCGGCAAGGGCATGAGCCTGTTTACCGCCAGCCTGCTGCTGGGCATCATGATTTTGCCCACCATCATCACGGTCAGCAAAACCAGCCTGGACGCTGTGCCCCAAAGCTATTACGAGGGCAGCCTGGCTCTGGGTGCTACCCATGAGCGCAGCGTGTTTTGCGCGGTGCTGCCCGCCGCCAAAAGCGGCGTAATGTCCGCTGTAATCCTGGGTGTTGGCCGCGCCATCGGCGAAACGATGGCCGTTGTGATGGTTGCCGGCAACCAGACCTGGATGCCCAAGGGCTTGTTCCAGGGGCTGCGCACGATGACCTCCAACATCGTCATCGAGATGGGTTACGCTGCAGACCTGCACCGCGAAGCGCTGATCGCAACCGGCGTTGTGTTGTTCGTTTTCATTCTGCTGATCAATCTCTGCTTTAGTTTGGTAAAGGGGGGCGAAAAGAATGGCTGATTTTGCTGCAACCGCCGGTAAAACCGATGATATGACCCACGCAAATGCGAAAATCGTTCCCCCCGCCCGCCACGAAAACCGCATGGCGGCCCGCGCGTATGCCCTTGTCATGCGCTGGCTGGTGCGGCTGGCGGCCCTGATTACCGTGGCGATCCTTGTGTTCCTGATCGGCTATATCCTGGTCAACGGTATTCCCAACCTCAAGCCGTCCCTGTTTGAGTGGACCTATAATTCCGACAACGTATCCCTGATGCCCGCGCTTATCAATACCATTCTGATGACGGCGTTCTCGCTGGCCATTGCCACACCACTGGGCATTTTTGCTGCGGTCTGGCTGGTGGAATACGCCAAACGCGGCAGCAAGCTGGTCAAGGTGGTGCGCATCACCACCGAAACGCTGCAGGGCATCCCCTCCATCGTATACGGTCTGTTCGGTATGCTGTTCTTTGTCATGCAGCTCAAATGGGGCTACAGCCTGATCGCCGGTGCCTTCACGCTGGCCATCATGGTGCTGCCGGTCATCATGCGCACCACCGAGGAAGCGCTGCTTGCAGTGCCGGATTCTTACCGCGAGGGCAGCTTTGGCCTGGGGGCCGGCAAGCTGCGCACCGTATTCACCATTGTGCTGCCCAGCGCCATGCCGGGCATCCTGTCCGGCGTGATTTTGGCAACGGGCCGCATTGTAGGCGAAACCGCGGCCCTGATCTACACGGCCAGCACCGTTGCCGCCGTGCCCGCCAGCGTGTTCAGCTCCACCCGTACCCTTGCCACCCATATGTATCTGCTTTCCAACGAGGGCCTGCATATCAATGAAACCTACGGCACTGCCGTGGTGCTGTTGATCCTGGTGCTGCTCATCAACAGCCTGTCCAGCTCTATTGCCGGCCGCCTTGCCAAAAAGTAATGCCGAAAGGAACTGCATGATGAATAAATTCGAAGTTAAAAGCATGGACCTGTATTACGGCAGCTTCCATGCACTGAAAAATATCAATATTGCCATCCCCGAAAAAGAGATCACGGCGTTCATCGGTCCTTCCGGCTGCGGCAAGTCTACTTTCCTGAAGAGCCTGAACCGCATGAACGACCTGGTGGAAGGCTGCCGCATTTCCGGCGATATCCTGCTGGACGGTGTGGATATCTATAAGGATAAGATGGATGTCAATGTGCTGCGCAAGCGGGTTGGCATGGTGTTCCAGAAGCCCAACCCCTTCCCGATGAGCATTTACGATAACATCGCCTACGGTCCCCGCACCCACGGTGTGCGCAGTAAGGCGCAGCTGGATGAAATTGTGGAAAAAAGCCTGCGCGGCGCTGCCATCTGGGACGAAGTGAGGGACCGCCTGAACAAAAGCGCGCTGGGTATGTCCGGCGGCCAGCAGCAGCGTTTGTGCATTGCCCGCGCCCTGGCGGTGGAGCCGGAAGTTCTGCTGATGGACGAACCGACCTCTGCCCTGGACCCCATCTCCACCTCCAAGGTGGAAGAGCTGGCTCTGGAATTAAAGGACCGCTACACCATCGTAATCGTGACCCATAACATGCAGCAGGCCGCCCGTATTTCAGATAAGACGGCGTTCTTCCTGCTGGGTGAGCTGGTGGAAATGGGCGATACGGAACGCCTGTTCTCCACCCCTGTGGACAAGCGCACGGAAGATTATATTTCCGGCCGTTTTGGTTGATCGGAGGAGCAATACCATGCCTAGTGTGCGTAAATCTTATGATGAAGAGCTTTTGCAGCTGGATACCTTGCTGGCCCGCATGGGCCACGAAGCCGGTGCCGCCATTGAAAGCGCACTGACCGCCCTGCGCAATGATGATATTGAACTGGCCCGCAGCGTGGTTGCGCGGGACAGCCAGATCGACGCAAGCGAACACGAGATCGAACACCGCTGCCTGCAGCTGCTGCTGCGCCAGCAGCCGGTGGCTTCGGATCTGCGCAAGGTCAGTACAGCCCTGAAAATGGTAACGGATGTGGAACGCATCGGCGACCAGGCCAGCGATATTGCGGAGCTGGTGCTGCACCTGCACGCCAAATCCACCGATGCCGTGGGCGTGCTGGAAGATATCCTGAAAATGGGCGATGATGTGCTGAAGATGGTCAAACGATCCATTGCCGCCTATGTGCAGGTGGACCTTGCCGCCGCCGCGGAAGTGATCGCCCATGATGATGTCATCGACGCCGCGTTCAGGCGCATCAGCAGCGAAATTGCCCAGTACATTGCCGCCTACCCCACCGAAGCAGAGACCGCGCTGGATCTGTTTATGGTGACCAAATATCTGGAACGCCTTGGTGACCACGCTGTGAACGTGGCCTTTTGGCAACGCAGATGCCGTGCCGCAGCCGCCGGAGCGGTGCTTAAGCCGTCAGGCGGGAATTGTGCGGTATTGCCTTGAATTTTCAGGTACACCCAATAACATTGCCATTCTCTTTTTTATGTTTTCCTATACCGCACCAAAGGGCCAGCACTGCACGCTGGCCCTTTGGTGTTTTTATGTGTAGACTGCTGGGAATGAAACCTGGCAGAAAAGTGGAAGAAGCAATGCAGAGTGTGTTATACTGGAAAGGACAAATCGAAAACGGCTGCACAATATGAGCACTGCGATGAGATTTTGAAAGAAAAGACCGCACACCTCGGCATCCATGTTACCCGCGAAGACATCATCCACAGCTTTGACAATGCTAAGGGCACGAATGGCAGCATTGCCATGCCCGGCATCAGCGAGTTGTCTCCTCTGTATCTTGCCTGCGTTACCGCTGCCATCGCGGGTGGTTCCACGGTCTGCTCTCACTTTAACGATTCCGGCTTCTGGCTTGTTAAGAGCCTTGTCGGCATGGATGAAAAAACCACCCTCAAGACCTGGACCATTATGGAAACCTTGGTTGGCGGCGTTGGATTCCTGGTTGCGCTAGTCATTTCGTTCTTTGCCTGATTGGTACATGTATTGAAAAATTCTATTTTATAACCCAAAAGCCCAAAGCGGCACGGTTCACTTAACCGGCAGCTTTGGGCTTTTGCTGTTTTATCAGAGAAAAAATTACGCGCTTACATCTTCAAACTGGCTGTTGTACAAATCGGCGTAGAACCCGCCAGCGGCCAACAGGTCGTCGTGGGTGCCCTGCTCCACAATGTCACCATCCCGCATGACTAAAATCAGGTCGGCGTCCTTGATGGTGGAAAGCCGGTGGGCAATCACAAAGCTGGTGCGGCCGCGCATCAGGTTGTCCATGGCGGTCTGGATGCGCTGTTCGGTGCGGGTGTCCACACTGCTGGTGGCTTCGTCCAAAATCAAAATTTTGTTGTCTGCCAGAATGGCGCGGGCAATCGTCAGCAGCTGTTTCTGGCCCTGGCTCACGTTGGAAGCATCCTCGTTCAACTCCATCTGGTAGCCGCCGGGCAGCGTGCGGATAAAGTGGTCGGCACAGGCGGCCTTGGCGGCGGCGATGACTTCCTCATCGGTGGCATCCAGGCGGCCATAGCGGATGTTTTCCATAATGGTGCCCTGGAACAGCCAGGTATCCTGCAATACCATGCCAAAGCCTTCGCGCAGGGCGCTGCGGTCAAAATCCTTTACGTTGTGGCCGTCCAGCGTAATGGCACCGGAGTTGACATCGTAAAAGCGCATCAGCAGCTTGACCATGGTGGTTTTGCCTGCGCCGGTGGGGCCGACAATGGCAACTTTCTGGCCGGGTTTTACATCGCAGCTGAAATCCCGGATAACAGTCTTTTCCGGCGTGTAGCCAAACTTGACATGGTCAAAGGTGACCTGGCCGTCAATGCAGGCGGGATCTGCCCGGCGGGCGGGGTCAGCGTTCTGTTCTTCTTCCGGCTCACCCAAAAATTCAAACACGCGCTCCGAAGCCGCCGCCATACTTTGCAGCATGTTGCTGACCTGGGCCAGCTGCTGGATGGGCTGGGTGAAGTTGCGCACATACTGGATGAACGCCTGGATGTCACCAATGGTGATGATGCCGCGCGCGGCAAAAATGCTGCCGGAAACGGCCACTGCTACATAGCCCAGGTTGCCCACAAAGGTCATGATAGGCTGCATCAGGCCGGAAAGGAACTGGCTTTTCCAGGCGGATTCAAACAGGCGGTTGTTGGCTTCGTCAAAATCATTCAGAACGGCATCTTCGCGGTTGAATGCTTTGACCACATTGTGGCCGGAATATACTTCCTCCACCTGGCCGTTCACGGAGCCCAGAACTTTTTGCTGGGCGCGGAAATATTTCTGGCTGAACCTGACCACCAACAGCACCAGCGCCATCGAGACCGGCAGGATCAAAATGGCAATCAGCGTCATCGTGGGGCTGATGGTCAGCATCATGATGAGCACGCCGATCATGGTGGTAATGCTGGTGATCAGCTGGGTAATGCTCTGGTTCAGGCTCTGGCCCAGGGTGTCCACATCGTTGGTAATGCGGGAAAGTACCTCGCCCACGGTGCGCTTTTCAAAATAGGCAAGGGGCAGGCGGTTGATCTTTTCGCTGATCTGGCGGCGGAAGTCATAACACATCTTCTGCGAAAGCCCGCTCATGATCCAGCTCTGGCAGAAACTGAACGCAGCGGAAACCAGATACATGACCAGCAGGATCAGCAGGATTTTGCCGATATAGCCAAAGTCAATGCTGCCGGTGCCCCGCAGCTTGGCCACCCAGCCGGTGGCCAGGGCAGTGGTGGCTTTGGCCAGCACCTTGGGGCCTGCAATATTAAAAATCGTGGAAAGAACGGCAAAAACAATCACGGCAATCAGGCGGAACTTGTAGTGCCCCAGCTCTGCCAGCAGGCTGCGCATGGTGCCCTTAAAGTCTTTTGCCTTTTGGGTCGTCATTCGTCCGGGATGCGGCATCAGGCTTCCCCTCCTTTCAGGTCCAGCTCTTTGTTGCTCAGCTGGCTGCGGGCAATTTCCTGGTAAGCCGGGCAGCTTTCCATCAGCTGGGCGTGGGTGCCCTTGCCCACAATGCGGCCATCTTCCAGAACCAAAATCTGGTTGGCGTGCAGCACAGTGGAAATGCGCTGTGCCACAATAATCACGGTGGCGTCGCCGGTTTCGGCTTTCAGCGCGCGGCGCAGGGCAACATCAGTCTTGTAGTCCAGCGCGGAGAAGCTGTCATCAAACAGGTAGATCTTCGGGTGTTTGGCAATGGCGCGGGCGATGGAAAGCCGCTGCTTCTGCCCGCCGGAAACGTTGGTGCCGCCCTGGGCAATGGGGCTTTCGTACCCCTCCGGCTTGGCAGAGATGAACTCTTCCGCCTGGGCAATGCGGGCGGCGGTGCGCACATCGGCATCGGTGATGTTCTCGCCGCCGAATTTCAGGTTGGAATCAATCGTGCCGCTGAACAGTACGCCCTTTTGCGGCACATAACCCAAAAGGCCGCGCAGGGTGCTCTGTGGCATCTGGCGCACATCCACGCCGTCTACCGTCACGCT
>PPYF01660809.1_pt1 | contig 11954 bp, 17 predicted proteins | sample 1559871 | NCBI WGS metagenome assembly PPYF01 (sample SAMN08240021, study PRJNA423297) | Human gut metagenome, whole genome shotgun sequencing project. | reverse complement strand
GTATTAATGACCTTAATGACCGGCGTAAGGACATTGATAAGCCCCTGGCCGATGGTGGCCTTCAGGCTGTCAAACTGCAGTTTTAAAATACGGACCTGGTTGGCCCATCCATCAGCCGTGCGGACAAAGTCGCCAGATGCCAGGGACAGCTGGTCCTGCACAAACTTGTACCGCAGGGCTACCTTCTCAGCTTCGGACATTTTGGCAGTTACTTTCCCGTATCCATTGGCCAGGGCATAGCTGTCAAGGGCACTCTGCGTCATGACAATGCCCAGGTCTTTAAGGGTTTCCGTTTCTCCTGTGAACACGGATTTCAGCTTTGTATAGGCCTCGTCCTGACTGATGTTGTAAAACGACGCCACGTCGCCAGCCAGCCCCGTCAGTGCCGTGGCCATCTCATAAGCTTGCTTTTCGCCAAAGCCGAATGCCTTCGACATCGCTCCGAAGGTTCCAGTGAACTTCTTTGCCATCGTCTCTGATAAACCAAATTGCACCGCCGCATTCTTTGCGAAGTCATCAATCTGCTTCGACATGCGCGGGAACGTTACGTCAACAACATTCTGCACTTCCTGTAGGTCGGAGCCCAGCTCAATACACTGCGCGCCGAAGTCTATCAGCTTCTTAACTGCAAAGGCAGCCGCCAGGGCCGCACCAGCTTTCTTAGCCAGCCCCTGGATGCCCTTCATCTGCTTGTCAAAATCGTTTTTATTTACTACAAGGTCAAGACCAATCTGACCAACGCTGTCAGCTGCCATTTACATCACCTGCCTTTATCTAAAATCAGACATCGGCTCATAATGGCACTACTTGTCTTGGTTAATCTTTATCTCAAACTCCCTTTTACAACTCTTCCCCTTGCATCTGGCAAATATACCAGCGGAAACTGCCGTCTTGTCATAAAAAATAGGCATTCGATACCCACAATAGGGGCAGGATACCTGCATTCTTATTTTTTCAATATTTACCACCTCCGCACATAGCCGCAAACATCTTCTCTAGACCGGCCATTTCTTTCTCAAAGGTTTTCTCATCCATTTCCTTTACTTCCCGGTTACGCCAGTCATCATATATCCGGCGCTGGTCCTTTGTATAATGCTTGATGATATCCTTATCCGTTTCAGACCGGATGGCCACCACCCGGCCAAGGGCAGTCTCCGGGGACAGGCCGGCAATCAGCGCCTTGAATTCGTCCCAGGAGACTGTTTCAAATTCCTTCGTCCTGATTCTTAACCCGTACTGCGACAAAAAGCTGGAGACTATCAGGTCCCAATCCTCAAACATATCGTAGTACGGGTCACCGCTCTCCCCCGGCAGGTTCCTCCACGCCGGAAATAAGCTGCACTGCCTCCTGGACCACAATAATCAAGTCACTAAAGCCCAGCTTCATCTTTTCCATCTCTTTCTTGGATTTTTCCGGGAACATCAGGTCATATGCGTCCAAGATTTCCTGTGCACCCGGGTCGTCACCTGACATCAGACCCATAACCTTAAGCATGGTCGGCGCATCTGCGTTGACCTCCAGTGCCTTTCCCTTTATTACCAGGGATGGGTTCCCTTCAAAACTCAGTTTATCTGTGATATCTACCTTCCTTGCCATAATCAAATCCTCCTTATGCCCCTGGTGCCGGCGTGAATGTCGGGGCACCATATCCCGTCACCTCAAACTCCAGCGCGTCAATGTTGGTCGTATCGCCGCCGCCTGGTGTAGTCACGTTCACGACCACGTCACAGGCCAGCTTTGCGCCGGATACCATAGTCCATTCAAACTTAGTCATGACATCCTGCCCGAACTTCCAGGACAGGCTGGCAATATAGTCATTGGCTGGGTCCCCGACCGACCTTTTACCCTTAAAGGAAAAGCCCAGTTTTTTACCGGTCATAGCTGCCTTTGCCCAGCCCTTCGCATCCATGGAGTACCATTCCTCCACAGTACCGTCAATTGTCGGAGCGAAGTTCTCCAAGTCTAACGGTACAGCCATATCCTCCTCTGCGCTTTCGCGGCCTTTTATACCAAACTTAAACACATTGTTATGCACCGGATACACTTTTCCAGTTGCTTCTGCCATCTCTTATACCTCACTTTCTCTGATATACAAAATCCAGCCATATCACATATTCGTATACGCCCTTGTCATCCGTCCCCACATCCACCGGTTCTGGAACCTGGAGGATGATGCAGTTAATGGGCGTATCCTCTATAGACAGGCTGGATACGTTTTTAAGTTTCTCATATAGTGCATAGGCAGCCCGCTCTGATGCCTGCACATCCTTGTCCCAATGGACCAGCAGTGATATACGCCGGACATCATAGCTGCTGTAATCATGGCCACCCAGCGCCATCACGGGAGGGCCGCTGCCCTGCCGGTGATACACGCCTATGGAATGGTCCTTCTTATTGTTCAGTTTCCCGATATAGACATTCCTGTCGTCTACAATCCCAAGATTCCCTATGTATCCCCGAATATCATCCAATGTCAGCATTACACACCTCCTGTTTTCTTATAGAACTGCTTAAATGCCTTTGTGGCAAAGTCCGACTGACTTCCACCTGGAAGCCAGTCTTCATACCAATTTCCCTTTGCGTTGGAGTTTTCGTCTGCCTGGAAGTTGTATTCTGGATGATAATACAAACGTCGGGCGTAAGGCGTACTGGACACCAACGATACCTTGCCTTGATTTGACTCACTATAATCAACAAAAGTGCTCTCATTTTGCAAATTCCCCGTGTCAAAAGGCATTACCTGGGCCTGTATCACCTCTGTGTGCAGAGCCTCCGCCGTCATTTCCAGGGCTGTCACCGCTGCCTGTGTAAGCTGCGTAATCCGCGGGAAGTTCATTTTCACAGTTGACTTTACCTGCATCAGACCACCTCCAGCTGGCAATAGTTCACCGTCCCATCCGGGTTCCTGGCCTTCATTCCCTGTTCAATCCTCCGCTCTTCCCCAAATACAGTTACGGTACCTCCGCTTAAGGTTGGAAAGTCCGGGACAATATCCCCAGGGAACATGGCCGTGCCGGTTATCTGCACCAGCTTCTTTTCAGCTGTCAGAATGGTCTTGGCCCGGTCCTGGAAATTACATTTCAGATCCAGGTCCATTACCTTCTCTGGCTGGCCGCGGTTGTCTGTATCCTCTGATTCCAGATGGACGTGTATATCCGTCCTGCAAAGCCATTTTGGTACTAAACATGGATATTTCATAGACTCACCTCGCTAACCGGCAGCAAAGGCCTGTCTGGGACAGCAGGGCATACACATCACGCTTCATAGCCACACCCTTATCCGTAAAGACATTCCAGCTGCTGCCAAACTGTGCCGACACACCATTGATGCTGTAGCCCTGCAGGATGGTGTTAATCTCGTCTGTGTTCTCATACTCAAAGTCCGCCTGCTGGCAGACCACTTCCCGGACTGTCTCCTGCTGGAAGGGCGTCAAACTTAAAAATCCTTGACCTACAATCCTGTTATAGGTCAAGGAATCAATATGACGTGATGCCTGCTGCAGGGCCTTTTCCAGGCCATCTGCCGGCACCGTGCTGCCTTTATAAGTATCCCGGTAGTATTCCGGCGTCACATAGGGTTCATAGGGCATATCACTCACCAGCTTTCTCAGCTTCCGTCTTCTTTGCAGTCTCCTTCTTCGCTGTCTCTTGCTTACCGGCCTTGAGGTCCGAAATCTCCGCTTTCAATGCTTCGATTTCGGTATATCTCTCAGAGACAAGTTCCTGGAGTCGTTCGATTTCCTTGACTGCCCGCATATGTACATCATACGTTACCGTCTTGCCCCTTCCGTAGGCGATCACATTGTCGTCATCTCCCAGGATATCAAAACCGCTGTCCTGGTAGCCCTTTTTCTGCGTTTCGTCGATGGTATATTCCCTGTTTCCTTTTACTGCTCTCATATGCCCTCCTTACGCCGTGGCTTCCACGTTCATGGCGCAGCCTTCCACCTTTTTCTCAAGCAGGAATAGGTCACCATAATTCCGATTCTGATACAGGTAACCATCTGCCGTCCGGCTATCAGTTCCCGGAGTAAACAGTTTGATGTAGCTATATTTGTCACGGCACACCACACAGGTAGTGTGGATCAGGATCCAGTTAATCTGCTTCGCATCGGCCGCCGGCACACATCCGGTGGTAAAGTCATACTTCGTCTTCATGCGGGCCGCCGGCACCATCTTAATGGTTACATCATCCAGGCTGTGTACCTTACGGTTGATTGTGGACGGAGATGTCACGGTCATTACACGCTGCAGGCCCTCGGCCTCTTTGATAATCTTATTCATGGTCGGTGTCACATACAGCATCCTGCCCTCTTCCGGAACTCCTGCCTCATCCATGCGGGCCATCTCCTCGTCAAAAGCCTCCAAGAAGTTGGCTGCCGTGATCACATCGGTGTTAATTCTACCTGAATATGCAGTCAATTCTGCGTGTAATTTAGAATAACGGTAAGAATCCTTCTCGGGGATGGCCTGTTCGGTTTCAAAAGTGTTCTGGATGTTTGCCACTGACAGGGTCAGGTTCGTCTCATCGATGTCCATCGGGTCGATCCAGAATTCAACATCTCTGTCGTGCTCCAATTTCTTGGCCTCCCAGTCATTAGACAGGGTGCCTGAATTGAATCCCGGTGTCCTTGTATGGTCTTTGTAGCCCGTTACCGCCATCCTCGGAAGCTTGATGGTCTGTGCGTTAATAAACTTCACCTGCTGGTTGCTCTGCGCCAGTGCGTCGGAACACAACTCTCTTGCATATTTCTGCTGAAGCAGCTGTGTGAACTGTGTTGCGTAATCATATACTGCCATATATTAAATCCTCTCTTTCTTTAAAGTCCAAACGCCTTTTTTAAGGCATCATCTGTTGTCTGTTGCTGCCCTGTTCCGCCGGAGGCTCCGACCTGGACAAATCCGGTGGCCTGCCCCGGCTGCGGCTTCAGCGCCGGCACATCCTCCAGCACCTTGTTCAGGGCAGTCTTCAGCGTCTCTTCGTTAATTTTCCCGTCCTGTCCCATCACCTGGCTTAAATCCGCCATCTTAAGGACATACGGGATTGTTTTTGAGTCCAGCCCTAAGCTGATGGCCGTCATAGTAGCGGCATTATCAATCATCGCTTTCTGCGCCGCGGCCTGTGCCCGTGCCAGCTGTGTCTGCAAAGCACTCACATCAGGTTGCTGAGCCGCTTTCTGCTGCTTAAACGCCGCCATAGCCTGTTCCGCTTCCTCTTGACTGAGCCCCTGCTGCTTGAAATAGGCTTTCAGTGCTGTGTCTTCTTTGGCTGACAGCGTTCCTTCCAGCATTGTCTGAATCTTTGCATAGTCAATTTGCGGTGGCAATGTCTGCCCGGTCTGCTGTACGGCGGCGGGTGGCGTCTGCTGTCCCTGTCCTCCTGCAAGCGGTTCTGCCCCTGTGGTTCCCGTAGCTCCCAATTCTGCAAATAACTGTAAATTCATTGGAAATCTCTTTCTCATTACTTTCCTGCTCCTTCCATTTTTAGAGTGTCACTCTTTATCTCTAATCCATTGTCATCGGTGTCACCGGCCACGCACCTTTTTTGGTGTCCTGTCGTGTTTGGACAATAAAAATAAGACGCATTACCCTGCGCCTCAAAGGGAGATAATTGGATCACCTCCTATTCATTGCGATATCGCAACAACATAAAAATACCACCGGCCTCTTATCGACTGGTGGTATCGCCTTTCTTTTTAAAAAACATTTCCATCTCCTCTTTCGTAGGCAAAGGAATAAATGCATTGTCGGTATGTACAATCTCCGTTCCCTTTGGATACTCGCTTATTGGACGATCTATGTCTCTAACGTTAACCCTGTTTTTTTTATCTGGCATCCTTTTACCTCTTTTCCACAAAATAATTTAACTGATATTTATCTGTGAGTTCTTCAAGAATCCGCGCCTGATATAAAATTGAATATTCATGTTCGTCTGTGATCCTCCCATCCATATAGGCCTGTATAAATTCAGGCTCCAACTCTTTTTGTATAGTATCGTAGGCAGCAAATATTTTATCCGGAGAAGATAATTCATCTGGCCATATATCTGGCTGTTTCAAAACAAACACACCGTCTCTCCCAACGGCTCTTATTTCTTTTAGTCCGCTCTCTTTCAAAACACAGATGTCATCAGGAGAAAAGGTTGCTCCCAATGGATGATTATGTGTTGAGACTCCATTTTTCATAAGCGCCCATTCATCATCGGTGTAAATGACTTCATGCTGACCACCATGCTTTTTAAATAATTTATTCCCTCGTTCATCATACAATATGGCATATTCGCTTTTATGCCCAGCAATCGCAGCTTCATCCAGTCTACGCCTTTCTATTGCCTCATCTGTCCAACCTTCTGTTTTCATTATATCAGCTTGCCTATACTGTGCAAGTCTTTGTTTCCACTTGTTTTTCTTTTGCTGATATTTCTTTTTATTTTCCGGATGTAGAGAAAACTCTGCCAGCCTCCCGAATCTTTCCACCTGCCGTGCTGCATGCTGTCTCTCTGCCTGCCGCTGGTTAGTCTTTTCAATGGCCTCCAGCTCCTCCTTCGTCCACGTAACGTCCGCCGTAGAGATTCCGGGGAAGTAGGTGGTATGGCTGTCCTTGCACCGTGGATGGTAGAGTCCTGCGGCAATAGCTGTACTCATCAGAGGGTAGGGGCCGTCTACCTTCTTGCCGCCGCTCCATACATCATCAATCAACACCTTACCGACGAATGGCAAGCACTTCGGGCAAGGATTCCCACGTTTGTTCATAATGACCGTGGCGAGCCCCCACTCTTGACGCTTCTCACCTTCCCCCTGCAGGTAAGCTCGCTTACTTGCTGTCCGGATAGCCATGTCGGCGTAATCGGCCAGTGTATGACGCGCACCGTTGGCATACTCCACACAATTCAGGCCACGGGATAACATGTCCCTGGTAGCCATGTCCACCGCTTTCTCGTAAGTACCGGCGCCACTGTTGGCATACACCTGGGCATTGAAAATGGCCTTCCGGTACTGGTCGTTAGCCATCCGCAATACTGCTGTCTCTGCGCGTTCCATGTCTTGAGTCGTTGCTTTGATAAGTGCTTCCAGCTTCCGGTCATTAAGTTGGAAAAATTCTGCTGTCCCCCGGGCAGCTTCCTTGCCTTTAAAACGCTTAAGCAGTGATGATGCTTTCTGCCGAAACGTCTTTCCGTCCATCTCTTCCAACAGATTAAACAGCTTCTTCGGCATGTTTGGGAACCGATATCCCCTCTGTATGGCTTTCAGTATCTGGATTTCCTGCTGCATGTTACCGGTCTGCCGTGCCTGATAGAGTAGTTCTCCTATCTGCCCATTTATAGACTTAAACTGCTTGCTGTACCGTTTCTGATTCTCCCGCTTATACTTCTCCAAAGCTTTCAGCTGCTCCGCCTGCCACATCGACCAGTTATATCCTTCTTTTGTTTCCTCGGCGCGGTGCCGGTCCATGTTACGTATCATAGAGGCTATCAATTCATCCTCGATGGCCTGGAAGGCGGCGCCAATCTCATACTCATTATGTCGCACCCATCAGCGCCCCTTCCGCCGCAGAAGCCCCCGCCGTTTCCAGCAGCACACCATTATTGGCATACACCCGGAACCCCTGCGCCTTGAACTGTCTGGTCAGGTCCTTAAGCTGTGTCACGCTGCTGCACTTATCACAGCGCAGTTCCGCATACTGTTGCTTCTCGATGGCGTATATCCCGAACGGCACCTGCTCACTTGCCACCTGCAGCAGCCCCTGGTACTCCTTCTGGTTCATCTGGTACAGGCGGTTCATTACCTTGACCTTCATCCGTTCCCCCTCCCTCCATTTTCAGTTGGAAGCCGCCGGCAGCCGTACTGATCCTGGGTTCCTCCACTTCCGCAATGCCCTGCTCTGCCTTCAGCCGCGCTATCTCCTCCTGTTTCCACGCCTCGTCCTTACTGTCCCCATACAGTTCTTCTACCTGGGCCTCAATGCTCATCATGGGGGCGCCAGGCCGGGCCTTACTGAGTGTCTCCACCTGACTCTCAAAAGATGGGTTTGCATACTCTCCAAAGGAAATTTCAACCTTCACTTCCTCAATTGGCTGCCTTAGCAGAATATGATAGGCATTGATACAAGCAGCCACCACATCCGGCAACGTCTCTTGCAGAGCCTCTATGATAGCGTTCCGGGTGTAGAGAGTTGCTTTTTCTTTTTCTCGCTGCGCCTCCGCATTATCCAGCTTCTTGACATCGATGCCAAGCGTGGATGGGCTGATGACTCCCTGCAGACAGAGGTCAAGTGCCGTCACATAAGAGGCAATATAGCTGTCGTGCGGGATTGTCGGCTGGTCTGTATTAATCCGGTTCTCCGCCTTCTCAGACATATCATTGTCCGATGCAAAGTATCGGCAATCAAAAGGATTCGGTTTTAAAATCTGTCCTGTCGCTGGGTCATGCGGCACCAGGCACTCCGGTATGTAGGTTTTTGCCCTGCCAGCCCGAAGCGCATCCATCCACTGGGACCAGGTCTCGTCGAAGGCGTCGAAGCTGTCGAGTTTCCCATCAAAGATACTGCCGCCACGCCTCTCGTATTTCGTACTCTCATACACTTGCAGGGGAACAGCCAGGATGGTTGTCTTATCAAAGACTGTATCCTTAATCCCTCTCGTGGCCTCAATAGCGCCTATATCCACCTGCGTATCTCCCTTGTATAGCTCGTTACGGATATATCCATATCCATAGTGCTCATACAGGATATACTGCTGGCTCCGCACTGTGTATGGTGTTTTAAAGACTACCTCTTTCAGCCGGCCGCGCTCCTTTATAATCTCAATACGTTCCCCTGGATACCACTCAAGTATCGGGTACTGGCTCAGGGCCGTGTCGATGGTCACCTTGTAGGCACCGTCACCGATATACAGCACCTCTTTCAACGACTTTTCCAGCGCCTTTCTGAACTTGTTCTCTTTTTCAATCTCCTTCCAGAGCTGCTCCTGAGCTGGTGAATCAAAATCAAAATCGTTCATGTCGGCCAGGACAATGGCCGCCAATATCCGGATGATTAGGCCTGGTAGCCCAGTGTGAATCTTACGCATCTCCATACCTGGTGTGCAGCGGCTCGCCCAAAACTTATACTTGTCTGCCCACTCTGGATTCTGCTGGTACATTTGTTCCAGTTCGCTGCTGTCTCCCCGATACCAGATACGGTTCCGGATGGCATTCAGCTCAAAGTCTATCACCTCGTTTATCTGGATGCTGTAGGGGTTCGCCGGCGTGATATTCAGCCAGCTGCGGATGCCCCGCTTAATATTGTCATTCAATTTCTGTATCACACCCACTTTCTATTCCTCCGTTTCAAATCCTATCATCTGCCGGTAGGGGAGCCATCCATACTGTGATGCATTAATGGTATGGTCGTTGCGATCTTCCGGCTTATCCTTCTCATCGTCCCAACTGTATCTGTCCAACTCTGACAGGTGCTCCACGCAGGTATCCACCACCAGGTAACATCCCTGCTGTATCCAGCCTAGCTGCAGGTTGATACGGTCAATGATTCCCAGTTGCTTGTACGCATCCCAGAAGTTATACAGACATCCCCTAAGCCGCTTATATTTGCGCAGCTCTGTAATAGTGGCCTGATCCGCATTGTCTATATACACATCCTTGGCGAACCCCCACTCTTTGCGGCACTGCTCCAGGAAGTCCGCATACTTGACTGCCGTATCGCTGGGGGCCAGCGGGATATCAAGCTTAGCATTGTTGTAGACCTTCTCAGCCAGGGCGATAAGCTTCCTATCTTCTGTAATCCCCTGGAATATCATGGCTATGGTATCCGGGGACTTGCTAGAATAAGACGTATCCAGGGCCGCTGTGAACTTCTTGAATTTCAGTGCCTTGGCTTGCTGGACTGTGATGACATGTTTAGACCGCTCAAAATTGGAGAATATCAGGCCAGTTGCCTTACCACGCAGTCCCTGAATCTTATTCTTCCATATTTTCGTACCCTTTGGAGTATTGTTCATAATCTGGTTCAGCTTTTCATTGGACAGGCCCAGGTTATGGGTAAAAGAAAAGAACCAATGTACCCAACCAGGTTTTGGTTCCTCCCGTAATTCGTCCAGTATTTCCTTTGGCGTCTCATCCGCCCACTCTGGCAATGGCCTGGAACAGTTGATATACTCCTTATAGACATCCAGACCCGGGTCGTCCGGGTTAAGTGTCGCCATCAGGTAATCGCATCGCATGGCAGCCTCTCGCACAAAGTCTATATCGGCCGTGTTAATCTCGTCTATGTACACGCATCCGTACTGGCCACCCAGGGCGTCCTTCCACTTGCGCTTGTTGCCATAGCCGACAACAAAGATTATCTTATCGCCGCCGGATGTGCGGAAGAGGATGTGGGGCATGTTATAGCCACCGCCGCCGTTACCTTTGTACTCCACCAGTACACCGAAGTCATCCAGGATACCCAGGTCCTTCTGGATAATGTTCTTCTCGGCGGCTCCGGTATCATCTGCTGCAAGGATGTGCAGCTTCTTGGGACTCTCGGCAACCTTAAGCATAAACTTGAATAGCCCCACTGTCGTTTTACCGGCTGCCGTTGTCCCTTCCAGGAACTCCACCGGCGCATCACACCGAAGGAATGCCTTATACTTTTCCGACAGCAGTAATCTCTCTGCGCTCATTATCCACCGCCTCGCATCTGCTTAAGAAGGTCATCCAGCTTTGTCTTCTCGGTGTCAAGGCCGCCGGACAAATTGTTCTCTACCTTGGTCGTATATCCGTATTTGCTCATCCAGAGCCCAGCGAGCTGAGAGGGAATTATCTGAAGTTCAAACTTTTTCCGCGCATCTGCCTCACATTCCTCTCGTATGCGCGTGACGATGTCCGAATATCTCTTCTTTCCTGCATACGTATCATAAAAAATCGACCTTGGAATCTTTAAGTACACACAGAATCCCTCTATGGTATACGTAATGCTCCGCTTGAGATTCGCAGAAACGAACTCGCTGTTCTTAGAACTGAAATCATGGGTAAGAACCTCTTGATTATCACAATCCTCTTTATACTCTTCCCAGAGCATTTCCATCTCTTCTGGAGATTTAATCTTTAACGGTCTTCCCACAAAATCACTTCCTTTCAGTTTTGGGTATAGAAAAAGAGCCACGGGTGGGTGGCTCTCTACTTACTTAAACGGTCTTGCTCTAAATTTCTTATTTGTGCTATCTACCAAAATAATTTTATCTCTTTTCTTAAACGCTCCCGTCAACTCTTTATCCCATGATATTCTTATGTTCGCATACCGTCCCGCACTTAACGAAAGCGGATAGCCTTCCCAATCTGGATTAGTATCGGAACAGAAAAAATAAGGATAGCATAGTAATGTTTTACCGCGTCTATATTCTATTCTGCAAATAGAAATTTCATATCTTCCTGTATTAGTGATATCAATTAATGCTGAGGCATTAATAACACACCCGGTTTTATTATTTTTGTTGTACGATTCAATGATGCTATCTTCTTGCAATTTCAACACTACGCTCATTCTTTTTTGAGTTTTGTATCCAGATTGCCATAAAGCTATTATTACCGCCGCGCAAGTGCCTATTGCTGAAATTGCTGTCCAAAACTCTCCCCAATCCATATTTTTCCTCCCACTCAATATATGGCCATCCTATCACAAATTTTGGCAAAAGAAAAGCACCCATCTCACGATAGGCGCCTTTCCAAAGGGGAGTGTTACCACTATTCAACTGGTTATACTTTTTCTCGCAAAGCGGTGCATCCGGAATCGAACCGGAACCCAGGGCGCGACCCTGCCCACCTGCCATTGGTGGGATGCTCCACACATTACCGGGTCGTCCCCGGTATGCACCAGCTCACTCCGCGGCTGGATAAGCGGATATCTTTCGGGCCGCACAGCAGCCAACTGGTATGATATCGACCAAGGGACCTTTCGTGTCACCTAACCGCCGTTTTCTA
>PPYF01103423.1_pt1 | contig 11954 bp, 13 predicted proteins | sample 1559871 | NCBI WGS metagenome assembly PPYF01 (sample SAMN08240021, study PRJNA423297) | Human gut metagenome, whole genome shotgun sequencing project. | reverse complement strand
ATCTTCACAGACAGTCTCTAAAAGGCTGGCACTTTAAAGAATTTCGTTTTGGCATGGTCTTCGAAAAAGGAAAACCTCAGAAAAAATACTATTCTGCAGAAGTTTTCCCCGAAGGAAGCGAATACGATTTACGTCCGGATAGCGACGCCATGGAATACGCGGGATACTGTTAAGCCGCAGGCTGGAAGTTTCTTGACGGAATCCGTAAATTCTGTGTATTTGAACGCATCAGGGAAAATGCTGTTCCTATTATCACCGAAGAAGAAAAACTGGCCAACATCCTGAAAGCCGAAAAACAAAACTGGCTGTTGCGTTATTTTCCGCTTCTCCTGTTTCTTGTATTCTATCTTCCGTTTATGCTTCTTCAGCACTTTTCGGATATTGCCTTTCAATCCGCTTTATTATTTATCATGCTTGGATTTTTCCTGTATCTCATCCTTTCCGCAGAGAAAGGGATTTCCATACTGTTATGGTATCAACGGGCAAAAAAAGCATTAAACGAGGGGCATCCCATCTCCTGTAAAAGCAGACTCCGCTTTCTCCATGTGCTGGAATCTCTGCTTTTATTTGCTCTGCTTTTTTTCACCGCTTATTATGCAATTCTGGAAAATTCCGTAAGCAACATTCTTCCATACGCCGCTGCTGTTCTTATCATACTGATTCTCAATCTGACGCTTTCCACTTTCAGACCAAACAGAAGACAGCAGATGAATGTCAGGATGATTTCTGCCCTCGCAGTTCTGGTATTGAGTATCATCAGCATTGTTTTCTTCAATATCCCGGATTCCCGACCAGCAAATAAAGGTCTCCCGGAGCACGATATTCTCCTTCCGTCAGATTTTACCGACGCAGTCCCGGATCCGGATGCTCCTCCTGAATATGATTATTCCGAAAGTCTTCTGGGAAGCAAAGAATCCTGTTCCATATGGTATACAAGTTCCACCGACATCGATACAGTACACCATTTTGATTATACGATTTACCGCCCCTCTTATCTCTGGGTTAGAAACTTTTTGTGGCGGCAGTCTCCAAAGGATTACAGCGGTGTCCCACTTATCTGGGAGGACTGCTCTGACAACTGGTCCGGATTGGAAGCGGTGAAATCAAATTCCGGATTCGGAACACAATTTCGGATTTTATACAAAAATGCAGTTCTGGATTTATGGCTGGATTCGTCTTTGAAACCAGAACAGATTTCCCAAATCGAATCCAGAATTTTTCAAATTTATTCCCTTTCGGAATGAATCCCGTATTCAAAAAGCAAGGAGTTGGTCTTATGGCAAGGGAACAGTTTCAAACTTTAACAGAGCCTATGTATTATATTCTTCTCGCTCTTCTTGAGGAATGCTGCGGAGTAGACATCATGGAAAAAGTAAATGCTCTTTCCCACGGAAGAGTACAGGTAGGTCCCGGCACTCTCTATGCCATGCTTGCCAGATTTGAAAGCAACCATATCGTCCGCCTCACAGCAAGCAACGGTCGAAAGAAATCATATATTATCACTGACACAGGCAGGGAAATGCTCATAAAAGAATTCCAACGTCTGGAAACAATGGTAAAAGACGGGAGCCCTTATTTATAGGGCTCCTGTTTTTACTGTGCCACTTTTTTACCTCAACATTTCGTACCTGCCGTGCGAATCAGCGTAACAAGTCCCACAATTGCAAGAATCGGGAATGCAAGCTTGATAAGTCCCACAAACACAAGCCCCAGAAGAGCAATCGGCAAAAATACCAATGTAAACAGCACCTTGGAAATTCCCCATGCAGCTTTAAAAGCAACGCCAATCAGTTTGCCAAAAATCCAAACCATAAGAATCATAAACAACAATGTCATCATATCTTCTTCCTCTTTCTTTCATAAAATAGTTTTTCTGTTCTTTCCTTTTCCACATCCGTGATATACGGAAACATTTCTTATCCCCAATTTCTCACAGTAGCCCACATTTTTTTCCATTTTTTCAATCATCCTTACTGCCCGTATCCGTTCTCCTGCGTTCATATTTTCACCCTCCATCTTGCTTCCTTTCGCTGATTCCAGTATAATAAACAGTAGAAACGGCACCGTCTGCGAGGATTCCCTTTTTCGGTTATTCCTCCTTTGCGGTGAGGGAAAAGGAGAACGAATTACCATGGGAAGACAATCAACCAGAGAAGATAAAACCATCTATCAGCTTTGCAGAGAAAGTCAGGGACTTTCCCGGGAAAAAGCCAGCGACCTTATGGACGGCGTCTCTGCTGCCCGCATCGAAAAAATCGAGTACGGTCTTCAGGAACCCACTCCATATGATGTTGTTCAGATGGCTGACTGTTACAAACAGCCGGAGCTTTGCAATTATTACTGTTCTCACCGATGTGAAATCGGCGACCGCTATGTACCGGAAGTCGAGCTTTCCGAGCTTTCCAATATTATTCTGGAAACCATCGCCAGCTTAAATGAAATCAACCCGCTTACCAGCCGCCTGATTCAGATTGCCCGGGACGGAAAAATTTCTGACGATGAGATTCCCGATTTCGCATTCATCAGTTCAAAGCTTGATGAAATTTCCCTTGCTGTCGATGCCCTGAACCTCTGGGTAGATAAGACTGCCAGTGAAAATAACATCAACATCGCCCTTCTCAACGAGGAAAAGAAAAAACTCCGCTGATTCGGACTTTGTTTGCTTTTATGGATTTATTGTAATATAACATACGCAGGAAATACATCTGTATTCAGGAGAAATAGCCCTGTCTAATTCCCCGAAAAAAGAGAAATGCCGTCCGAAGTGTCATATCGTTTCCGGACGGCATTTTTATTTCTATGTTTTTCAGTTTTCTTTCAAAATCTTATTTACGGCTATTTTTGTTTTCGGCAGCCAGAATTGAACAAGCGGTCCTGTAAGGAATACTGCCACAATCGTTCCGATTCCTACAGTACCTCCAAGCAGGAAGCCAAGTCCTACGAAAAATACGTCACACGCTACACGAACCCAGCGAAATTCCACAGACGCAATCTTATCTGACAGAATAATCGCAACCAGATCATTGGGGCCTGTTCCCGCATTGCTGTTGATTACAATAGACATTCCTGCTGCCAGAATCACACATCCCGCTACCATACTTACTGCACGGACTGCCATGGAAGACGCTCCATTGATATAATCGCCAAGCATCCATGTAAACAGGTCAATAATAGGACCGCCGCAGAAGGCGCAGACTATGGTTCCCGGTTTTATATAGCCCTTTGTCGTCAAAGCCATAACTATCATAAGGATACATAAAACAATTACATGAACTGTTCCAACCGTAAGCCCCAACTGCTTTGCAAGTCCCTGAATAAATACAGTAAAGGTATCTGTCCCAAGCTCAGATAACAGAAACATTGTCACTCCTAAGTGCGCTACTGTAAGACCTATAAGCAGCACTGCCAAAGCTTTCGCCCAATCTTTGATACTGCGGCCGGAAGTATCCGCCGCAAATTGTGTCTTTTTTGTTTTTGATGAATCACTCATAAATATAAACCTTTTCTTTTCCCAATCTTATTTTAAAATTACTATATCCAAACTCTGTAAGTCTGATAAATTCTCCATCCAGACTTCTCTTCCATATATCAGGCAACGACATACCATTGAAAGTATTGTTTTTACAGGTTGTATAAATTGCCATATCTCCAAACAAAAGCAAATCCCCTGTTTTCAATTCTTTTTCAAAGCTGTAATCGCCTATTATATCTCCAGCCAGACAGGTTGGTCCGCCAAGCCGAAATTCAAAAGGAAGCCTTCCATTTTCATCTGCTCCATATAAAGGCGGCATATACGGCATTTCGATTACATCCGGCATATGACAGGCAGCGCTCGTATCAAGTATTACATTGCAGGTCTCTCCATTTTTTGTCACATCCAGCACTCTGGATACCAGATATCCCGCATTAAGCGCAATGGCTTCTCCCGGCTCCAGATAAATCTCCACCTTCCATTTTTCCTGCATATGTCTAATGACCCTTTCAAGGCGGACAATATCATAGTCTGATCTTGTAATGTGATGACCGCCCCCCATATTCAGCCATTTCATTCCGGGAAGAATATCTCCAAACTTCTCCTCTACAGCCTGAACTGTAATCTCCAGAGCATCTGAGTCCTGTTCGCAAAGAGTATGAAAATGAAGTCCATCCAGCATAGCCACTGCTTCCTCTGTCATCTGCTGATTCCACATTTCTCTCGTTGTTCCAAGACGGCTGCCCTGTGCGCAGGGATCGTAAATCTCATGACCTTCCTGTGTCGAACATTCGGGATTAATGCGAATCCCTATACTTTTTCCACAGTTTTTTGCTTTTGCACCAAATTTCTTAAGCTGAGAAGGAGAATTAAACACGATATGATCTGCGTACTCCAAAAGTTCGTCAAATTCATCATCCCTGTATGCGCCGCAAAATACGTGAACCTCCTTCCCCGGCATCTCCTCAGCTCCAAGCTTTGCCTCGTACAGCCCGCTTGCCTCTGTGCCGGAAAGATATTCAGAAAGCAAAGGATAAAAATCATAATTGGAAAACGCTTTTTGTGCCAGAAGAATTTTACACCCTGTATTTTCAATCACAGATGCAAGAATCTCTCCATTTCTGCGAAGACCTTTTTCATCAATCACATAACAGGGCGTGGGAAGTTCCCCAAAAATCTCTTCCGGGGACTTCCCGTTCAGCAGTTCAAATGCCGGCCGTCTGTCTAATACCCCTGTCATCAGTCCACCAGAACCGGAGCGTGATTTTCTTTGCGTGGAAGACCATATTTGTCTAATGCTTCAAGGAATGGATCCGGATCAAATTCCTCCACTGTATGAACACCCTTTGTATTCCACTTTCCGGTAAGAAGCATCATTGCTCCGCACATTGCAGGAACTCCGGTTGTATAGCTGATTGCCTGACTTTCCACCTCTCGATAACACTCCTGATGGTCACATACATTATAAATATAGTATGTTTTCTCTCTTCCGTCTTTTTTTCCGGTAAAGATACATCCGATATTTGTCTTTCCATGAGTACGGGGTCCAAGACTTGCCGGATCCGGTAACAGAGCTTTCAGGAATTTAATCGGAACGATTTCCTGCCCCTCGAAATTCACCGGAGTTGTAGAAAGCATACCCACATTTTCAAGACAGTTCATATGTGTCAGATAACTCTGCCCAAAAGTCATAAAGAATCTAATTCTCTTTACCTCCGGAATATTAAGCGCAAGAGACTCAATCTCCTCGTGGTGAAGCAGATACATATCTTTCTCCCCTACACAGTCGAAATCATATTCCCGCTTAATGCTCATTGCCGGAATCTCAACCCAATGTCCATCTTCCCAGTAGCTTCCCGGAGCTGATACTTCACGAAGATTTACTTCCGGATTAAAGTTTGTTGCAAAAGGATAACCATGATCTCCGCCGTTGCAGTCAAGAATATCAATTGTATCAATTGTATCAAATTCATGTTTTTTCGCATATGCACAATATGCCTGAGTCACACCCGGGTCAAAGCCGCAGCCCAGAAGAGCTGTCAGTCCTGCTTTTTCAAATTTCTCACGATATGCCCACTGCCAGCTATAATCAAAATATGCGGAAAAACCTTTTTCCTCACATCTCTTATTGTAAATCTCGCGCCACTGAGGATCATCGGTATCCTCCGGCTCATAGTTGGCTGTATCCATATAATTCACACCACAGGCAAGACAGGCATCCATAATGGTAAGATCCTGATATGGAAGCGCAATGTTCATCACAAGATCCGGTTTATAGGAATTAATCAGATTGATTACCTGCTGCACATCATCGGCGTCTACCTGCGCTGTTGTGATTTTTGTTTCTGTTTTTCCCTCAAGCTTTGCAGCAAGCTCATCGCATTTCTCTTTCGTTCTGCTGGCAATACAAAGTTCTGTAAAAACCTCACTCACCTGACAGCATTTTCTAATTGCTACGCTTGCTACTCCTCCACATCCAATTACTAATACTCTGCTCATAATTTTGTCTCCTTTTATGTTATATTTTTATTATTTACTTTCGTTCCTCTCACTGCCCGACGCCGCTTCTTTTTACCAATCGTTTTCATCAATAAAGCGCAAGAAGTAATTCTCTTAAAATTTTACATGCTGCTGCGGTAGATACTCCGCTTGCATCCAGCATAGGTGCGAGTTCGTTGATATCTGCGGCTATCACCTTTGTTTCCGCAACTGTCAGAATCGCATTTAAAAGCTCCATAAATGTCACCCCGCCTGCCTCCGGAGTTCCTGTCCCCGGGAAAGCGGACGGATCAAGACAATCCAAATCAATTGTAAAGTATACAGGAACTCCTGTTTTCTTTAATTCACTTACTGTCTCAGACAGCCCTTCAAAGCCAAACAGGTGCATATCTGTATGCTCTTTTGCGAAAGCAAATTCCGCTCTCTCTCCGCTGCGAATACAGAATTGATGAATCCTGCCGTCTCCAATCAGCTCATGGCAGCGGCGAAGCACACAGGCATGGCTCAGTTTTGCCCCAAGATAATCGTCTCTTAAATCCGCATGAGCGTCAAAATGTATAATATGAAGATCCGGATACTTCTTTACCGCCGCACGAACAGCTCCCAGAGTCACCAGATGTTCCCCTCCAATCATTAAAGGAAGCTTTCCATCCTCCAAAATCTCTGTCGCTCTTTCTTCAATATCTTTCAGCGCCATCTCTGCTGACCCAAAGCAAAGTTCAATATCCCCGCTGTCGAAAATACAGATATCTTCCAAATCTTTATTCTGATAAGGACTGTATGTCTCTATCCCGAAGCTCTCATGCCGGACAGCAGAAGAACCAAATCTCGCTCCCGGACGAAAGCTTGTTGTGGAGTCGAACGGCGCACCGAAAAGTACCATTTTTGCCTCTTCGTAATCACAGTCACATCCGATAAAAGTTTCGATATTTTTCTGCATCTTACTCTACCTCCATAAGCATTTTTTCCAGAAAAGCAGGAAGATAAAAAGCGCCAATATGCAGTCTGGTCGTATAATACTTTGTTTCCATATTCAATTCCTTCCATCTTTTCCCATCAAAATCATCAATCGGATGATACTTTTTACTTGCGAATCCAAACAGCCAGTAACCCGCTGCATATGTCGGGATATGCGCCTGATACACGCGGCTGATAGGAAATGTACTGACAATCCTCTTATGGCTTCGCTGCATTTCCTCTGCATCATGCTGATAAAAAGGGCTTCCCTGCTGATTCACCATAATTCCATCGCTGCGAAGCGCATTGTAACAAATCCCGTAAAATTCTCTTGTAAAATAGCTTTCCGATGGACCGCAGGGGTCTGTGGAATCTACAATAATAAGATCATATTCCTCTTTACAGCGCCTGATAAAGCGCAGGGCGTTATCATAATAAATATGCACACGGCTGTCATCAAGACGGCAGGCATTCTCCGGAAGAAAAGCCCGACAGGCTTCAATTACCATAGAATCCATTTCAACCAGATCAATCCTTCGGATACTTTTATATCTTGCCAGTTCTTTAACAACCCCTCCATCTCCTGCACCGATCACCAAAACATCCTTAATGTCAGGATGTACAGCCATCGGGACATGCGTAATCATTTCATCATAGATAAATTCGTCCCTTTCTGTAAGCATTACGCTTCCATCAAGAGCAAGAACCCGTCCAAACTCCGGCGTCTCAAAAATATCAATCTGCTGGTAATCACTTTTCTTCGAATACAGATGCCTTGATACCCGAATACTGTGCTTTACATCCGGAGCATGAAATTCGCTGAACCATAATTCCACCTCTGTAATCCCTCCTTAAATCAATACGTTTAAATTTAAAATCTCTGAATCTTCCGGTCCGGTCATCAGACAGCCTTTTTCCTTTGCATATTCAATATAAGCAAGAATTTCCGGCGTAATCCTTTCTCCCGGCGCCAAAATCGGAATTCCCGGCGGATAGCACATGACAAATTCACTGCAGACATATCCGGCGCTTTCCTGAATCGGCACACTTTTTTTCTTTGCATAAAAAGCGTCCTGGGGACTCATCACCACTTCAGGATCGATATACTCCTGACTGAGAAGCCCGCTGCCATCTGTTTTATATCTTCGATGAATCTCTGCAAGCGCGCTCACCAGACGCTCCACCTCCTGCGAACGGTCTCCAATTGATAAATACGCCAGAATATTTCCAATATCTCCAAATTCAATTTGAATATCATATTCATCGCGCAGAATATCATAGACCTCAATTCCTGCAAGACCGATATCTCTTGTATGTACACTGAGTTTAGTAGGATCAAAGTCGTATACAGAATCTCCGTTAATCAATTCTTTTCCGAAAGCATAGTAACCGCCAATGGCATTGATCTCTTCTCTGGCATAGTCCGCCATCTCTGTAACCTTACGGAAAATCTGTCTTCCGCGCAGAGCAAGATTTCTCCTGCTGATATCAAGGCTGGACATTAAAAGATAGCTTCCTGATGTCGTCTGTGTCAGATTTATAATCTGCCTTACATGACCTTCGCTGATATCAGGTCCCGTAAGAAGCATACTTGACTGCGTCAGACTGCCTCCGCTCTTATGCATGGAAACAGCCGCCATATCCGCTCCTGCTGCCATAGCTGAAACAGGCATATTTTCCCCGAAGTAAAAATGAGTTCCGTGCGCCTCATCTGCCAGACAGACCATGCCTGCTTCATGGGCCATATCCACAATTGCTTTTAAGTCGCTGCATACGCCGTAATACGTCGGGTTATTCACAAGTACTGCCACTGCATCCGGATTCTCTGCAATGGCTCTGGCTACCTGTTCCCTCTTCATTCCAAGAGAAATCCCCAGTCTCTGGTCGATATCGGGATTGATATATACGGGAACCGCACCACACAGAACCAGTGCATTGATAACGCTTCTGTGTACATTGCGGGGAAGGATAATCTTATCTCCCCGTTTACAATTCGACAGCACCATACTTTGTACAGAACTCGTTGTTCCACCTACCATCAGGAATGCATGCGCCGCTCCAAATGCCTCTGCTGCCAAAATTTCTGCTTCATGTATTACAGAAACAGGATGACACAGATTATCCAACGGTTTCATGCTGTTCACATCGATTCCTACACATTTTTCACCAAGAAACTCTGTAAGCTCAGGATTTCCTCTTCCTCTCTTATGACCCGGAACATCGAAAGGAACTACTCTCATTTGCCTGAAATATTGTAGCGCTTCGTAGATTGGAGCCTTTTTTTGCGCATTTATTCTTTTTTCTTCCATTTCGCACCTCACTAATAATGCAGAACGTTTTTATTTATCAGGAAACCTCATACAAAACATACTACTCTCCCGGAAAATAAAAAAGCCGCAAGCTGTACTTACACAACTTGCGGCTTCCATCCATGTCCGTCTACAGTAAATTTCAGAAGTTTCGGGAATAATCTGCTTATATTCCTGCACTTCTGTCTTATCTGTCTGAACTATAGGGTACTCAGAGTCTATATAGCAATAATACTTTTACTACTCTTTATTGACCATTTCACAAGTTTGCGTAATGTACGCATTTCGGTTATAAAGTAACCAACTTATAAAACTGAGCTTTTAACTCAATCAATAAGGCGGCAAGCCGCCAATCGGCAGTGGACCCGGCTGTCCGTATGGCCTAAACTCCTGATGGAGTGGTCCGTAATAATTGCTTTGAAGACTCTGATGTAAAATATCATCAGCCTTTGTATTCTGCTACTGCACGGTCGAATATTTTAATATGGTCGAAAAGCCAGTCTACTACGTTTTTCTGAACCTGTGCAACAAAAGCCTCTGTCGGGCCTTCCTCTTCTTCCAGCATTTCCTGAAGTTCTTTTACTGCGTTTTTGAACTCTGCATGTTTTGCCTTATGCTCATTCACTGCAGGGAAACCAATCTCTTCCTGAAGCTTCTCTTCTGCGTCAAAATGAAACTCTGTGTAGTCCAGAAGATAATCCAGCATCTTGATTGCCTTTATCTGTCCGTTTCCTTCCTGGCAGCTCTGAAGAAGCTGGTCGATTCTGCTGATCAGCTCTTTATGCTGAGAATCAATCATCTCATTCCCTGTTTCCAGCGCTTTATCAAATTCTACTCTCATTTTATCTGACCTCCTGTTTTCTGGATGTTCGTCCTTCCCGGCTTCGACCTTGGGACTTTTCTAAATACATATCATATATTTTATCACAGTTACGGAATTTTTCCAATATTTTCTCAGTTATCGGGCGAATTTTTTCTGATTATATTGATACCGCACAAAATTATATAATGTTTCCGCGGCATCCCCATGAATTTGTTTTGCCTGACAGGCTATCATTCTCTTTTGTGCTTCCTGATCATTCATAAGACGAATTCCTTTTTGAACCTGCCCCTTTACGGTAATCGCAGACCAGCTCATACCTGCACGCATAAAGAAACGACGATTAACCGTTTCACAGCCAGGAATCGGCGTTGTGTGAATAATGGGCACACCGATGACAGCTGCTTCTGTAGATGTTAATCCGCCCGGTTTTGTAAAAACAACATCACAGGCACGCAAATAAAGAGACATTTGATTCGTAAAACCCAATATTGTAACACGAGGCTCCTCTTTAAATTTCTTTTTTAGCTTTTTTTCTGCTTTTCGATTATTTCCGCAAATAGCTAAGATCTGTTCTGTATCTGTACCGGAAACCAGTTTTTGAACAAGTTCCATAAAATCTCCGGCTCCCATACTGCCGCCTGCAATCAGAAAATACTTTTTATCTGTCGCCAGATTCAATTTTCTCCTGGCGTCTTCCTTTCTGATTTTCAATCGACAGCTTTTCGCAACAGGAATTCCGAAGGTTCGAATTTTCTCTGTTGGGATTCCTTTTTTTACACAGGATTTTCGCAAAGCTTCATGAGGAAGTATATAATGGTCACAATCTGTTTCCTCCCAAAACGGAATGCAGGTATAGTCAGTCATTACCGCAACAGTCAAAGGGAGCTTCATTCCTTTTCTCTTCATATATGTAACTGTTTCTGACGGATAAAGATGAGGCATAATCAACACATCTGCCGGATTCTCTTTCAAATAGCTGTCAATGTATTTCCCCATACGTCCGTTAATATAATAAACCGGTGATTTTCTGGTAATACGACTGACTACCATCCCTAATTTATATGCAAGTCCAAACAAAAGAGGCGTCTTCTTCACAATCTGCACATAGCCATCTCCCACCAGCTTCGACACTCTCTTCCCTGCAAGGCAGAGATAATCTAACACATAGGCTTCGTCACCATGAGCCTGAAACTCTTCTGCAATTGCTTTTGCTGCAGAATTGTGCCCGCCGCCTGTATTACAGGATAATATTAATGCTTTCATCGAATCCTCCCTTCTTTACTTTTCTCGTAAATTTCTTCCTGACTCTGCTCACAGGCAATAGCACTTAAATAATGCTTGTGAATAACAACGCCTGAGATTAACATGCATCCGTACCTGATCATCTTATATTTTACGACAAATACAGCACTGATTCCAAATGCCAGAAACGCATATATGCTTTTTCTTGTATTGGATTTCCCAGGTATTATCATAAGAAAAAGCAAATACCATACAATGAGCAAAGCCAATGGCTGCCAAACCGGAAGCAATCCTATCAAAACTCCAAAAGAAACTGCAATACCTTTTCCGCCCTTTCCCCTGTTAAAAGCAGAATGAGCATGTCCCAAAACAGGCGCTGCAAGTACCAATGCAAATAACCAGGAGTCTGTTCCGATATAAGATACACAAAGCACAACCGGAAGGGCTCCTTTTAAAAGCTCCATCACTAAAGCAAGAATCCCGCACACCGGACCTCCACAGGCAAATGCATTAAATACACCAGGATTTCCGTCATCAGATTCTTTTGTCACATCAATATTTTTAAAAAGATAAGGAATGATTCTGCCAAAAAGGATACTTCCCGACAAAAATCCGAACACAATATAAAACAAATATCCATATTCCATAAAAC